>Ga0065711_1010352_pt1 | contig 17704 bp, 23 predicted proteins | sample Hoacrofraction12_FD_59098 | JGI IMG/M metagenome (GOLD analysis project Ga0065711, IMG submission 59098) | Hoatzin crop microbial communities from Cojedes, Venezuela - Epithelial fraction 12 v2 (version 2) | ecosystem: Host-associated > Birds > Digestive system > Esophagus > Crop | place...
TAACATCCCCATTGTTGGGCCGCGGCAGCTGCCGGTGCGGAGATGCGGGGACCCGCCACACGGTGTCAGCGGAGATCGCAGCATCGCCGGCACCGCACCGGCCCCCGGCCCTGAGCCCGAGGGGCACCCTCGGCGGGCGCAAGACGGTTTTGTTTTGTTTCCGTGCCCCCGGTGAGCCTCCCGGCCCTGCCTCCCTGCTCTTTCCGCCGTGCTCCCTTCGGCTTCGCTCCACTCGCGCTGAAAAATCCAGCAGTCCCACCGATGTCCTTCGCCCACGTCCAGAGGCGGATGCTTCTGGCAGCTTCCTGGCACCCGGGCCTGTCCCAGGCAGTGCCCTGATCCAGGGACCCCCAAAATGGAAAGGGTAAGGGACCAGCAAGGCTGTTCCAAATAGAGCTTTTCAGCCCCAGCCTGTGCCACTCCAGTGACACGGACAGGGACCAACTGGCCCCTAACTGGGTAACAGGCACTCAGCAGTGCACTGATAACCTCTGTCAGTATTGCCACCCATCTGGTGATTTCCCCCCTACTTTTCCTTTTTTCTGCCCACTTCCTTCTATTGATTCCTTCTCCTCTGCACACCTTGTTCCACCCACCTTCTGCTGCCAACCTCCCAGAACATCCCCAGCCCTGGCCTTCCCTCCATGTACCAACAGGTTCCTTAGCACAGGCACACAGCCCATGTGGCACATCACAGCTTGGGCTGTTTATTTGCTGGGCAGTCTTCCCTCCGTGTATATATTTGAATTTTTGGGTACCTGCATTTTAAGCTGGCTGGTCAGTTAGATTATTGAGCCTATTTTAATGTTGCTACACCTGTGAGGTGATTGCTAAAGAGGTAGCTCTCTGTTCATATCATCACTGATTTTCTCCAGGACTGCGTGGACATACAGGTGTGAAAAACATCTTCCCAGTATTTAGCCTTGCCAGCCCTGCACTGAGAAACTATGAGGGACACTACCAAACGGACAGACCTTTTCAAGCAGGGTGTTGCTTTATACACTGGCTTTATTCTGGCACCACCAAGGCAGTGTCAAGAGAAAAGATCAAATGCCATGATGATTTTTTTTTCTAGGCAGAAGAGACTACACAGCTGACAACATGGGTTTCAGTGGATATTTTCCTTAAATGAGATTTCTAGTAGCACTGAGCATTCAGTAGCTCTGAATTCATAAGCACTGACTCAAAGCAGCCCACAAGAAAACTCTCCCAATGCCTGCGGGAGCACAGGCAGGACAGTGCCAACATCTAAAAATTCACACCCAGCTCGAGCCTGGCTGTGCTGTCAGTGTGGTCTGACTCCCATGGTCCCGCACCCTCACCGAGGTGGGTCATGCTCTCTGTTGAGCACTAGGAACATCCATCTCAGCCAAGCAGGCCGTCTTGCTCACACCAACAAGGGATTTCCCCTCGGTAGCAAGAAAGGGCTCCTCTCCAGGCTCCTGCTTTGTAACCTGCACCATGACTGCAACCACATCCAAAATCAGCCCCGTGTATTTCCCTGACCTGCTGAAGCGAACAGAGCCGTTCCCGGTGCGTGGAGAGAGGGATGCTGAGCTCTCACACTGCTCCAGCTTCACCCCTCACAAGACACTTCATCCTGCCCTGGCCTCCACTGGGCAGAGACAGCCAGGTCCCTCCTTCCACGTGCCTCTGCTGTCGGGGGGGAGGTTCTGAGGAGCCCCACAACAGCCAAGACCAGGCTGTGTTTGCAGCCTCTGCTGGCTTTGCGCAGCCAGCACTTGCCATGGCCCAGAGAGTGGTTGCCTTTTCCACCCTACTCTTGTGCAAACAAGTAATAGAAAGCTCTGAAAATAATGAGTTCTGCTTCAGAGGTAACACAATTTTTAAAACACAGTAGATTTCTCTACAGTCTTCTTCAGGTGTCCATGTTCCTTGAATGCACCTACTTCTTTTTTTCCACTCCAGGCGGCAGAGGTAGCAATTTTTCTCCCCCTTAAAACCAGAGCAGAAATTACACAAGAATGTAATAGCAAGAATCCAACAAATGAGGCTCTAAAACTAGATTTATATTCTGGGATTTACAATAAAAGGGATCAATAAGTCCCAAGTATGATTTTATGGCCTTCTGGAATATGAAACAGGTTGAGCTGGGACAGCTGAACAGACACTTTGCAATCACAGAGAGACAATTACTAAGAAGAATTTCAGAGATTAAGTAAAGGCAATCGCTCCCTTTGGCCAGAACTGCACCACCTCCAGCACAGCGAGGTCCCAGTTCATGCCTGGGTTCCCAAGTATTGACAAACACAAAAGCCATTAGAGCAAACATGGTGACGAACGGTAATCAGCAGCATAACCCTACACTTTGCTATAGTGAAGGAGCACACATTTACACCACCAGATAGGAGTGTTTCATGAACTTCTCCTGGAATTTTGGAGTTTTCCTTCCATTCGAACTTCCCTTTCCCTGCCAGCTGTCTTCCCTGGCACTTCAGTTGTTTTCAGAGTCTGGTATTGGCCAAAACACTCTTTTCCTGCAAAAGGGACCTGAACTGCTCCATGGAGGAGTGAGATGCAGAGATCTCAGCCCACGCTTCATCAGCCTGGGAGAGGCCAGAGCACTAAAAGCACTTAAAGAGTGCTGAGCACTAAACGTGCCGGATCGCATCAGGCTCCATCAGCTCTTGTCCCTACATGACTGCTGTCCTAACCATCCCCTGGGGAACTCCATCACAAACCAAGACCCATCACACAGCCACCAGAGAGATGGGCTGTGCCAGGATTTCCCTGCTGGCTGTGTTATTGCAGGCTGCTCCACTCCTAGCAGTGTTTTAAGCGGATGGCTCCGAGTGCAGGTGAGTTAGATGAGATGGGAGACCGTGGGCAATGCAGGGCCCAGGGGAGTCACCCGGGGCAGCAGCTCTGTGCTGCCAAGGGCTCCCCACCTAAGGGCAGAGGGAAAGGTGACCAGTCTGCTTTGAAACATTCACTAGAAACTGAAAGGAAAATGTCTGTGTATCTTTCCAGAACAAAGAGCATATGTTTTGCAGAACAGCAATTCTCTTTCAACAAGAAAAATATATATATTTTGGTTGGAAAAGTTCTCTCCACACAGAAATTCGTGGGCTAAATTGGAATTTTCACCATGGGACAGATGAGCAGTCAGGATGATGTGAAATGCTGCAAAGGGAGACAAGTGGAAAACCGGGCTAAGCCATGGCAGAGTAATTTTTTGGTGTATCCACCGGGATTCTCTTCTCTCCAAAGCCAGCATAAACACACTTCACATAATGCTGTTCTCAGCCAGAAGATTATCTGTGCACTCGCGCAGGCATAAAGAGGAGGTCTGCTCCACAATGAGACACCTTGAACAAACAGCACGCTGAACCCTAACCTCCGCCGGCACAGCGCACTGAGGATTGCGGAGCGCAGGTCAGCATCCCTCCCCCTGCCCCCGGCACTGCTGCGGCACAGAAGTTACAGCTCTGCCTCACTGCACCTTCAAGCATGAAAAAAGCTGCACCCGTATAAGGCAGTTATGTTATTGTGGTCATTTCAGTCCCTCCAAAAAGTGCTCTCCAAATCAAAATTGTTATAGCACTACATAAGCAACATCCAGAACATATACCTGTTTATAGGGGGGAAGAATTAAATCAAAGTGTGCTGCCTTCAGCTTGCAGAAAGCTGTTGAGCTGCTGGAATTAAACCCAAACAATCTCCCAGACAGTAAAACAGTATCTTCAGTTAGTAAGAAAGCATATAGGTTTATAAAGGCTATATTGTATGACAGGGCACTGGAGCTAGAATACAGTCAGAGCTGACAGCAGGATTCATGCCACCTTCATGGACCACTTATGGCCACTTCCAGAGCAGTTACACACATACTAGAGGGAAAAAATGAAACGTGCAGTAATTAATAGGCAGCAAGACTACTGTCAGTTTCCTTCTGTCTAAATGAGTGGGTTCATGGTCGCATGCCATCAGTCCTCTTCCTCCCATCCCAAGTCTAAGCCCTTCACTGCCCCCCCTTTCCCCACCACCTCCCCAGTGGCAGGGACTTACAGGGAATGTGTCAAGGCACATTTCAGAGTAGTATGGCTGGAGAGCCATATTCAGATCAGCGTGTTGTAATGTGTCTGACAACATTATATTCTGATCCAGCTCTTCACATAACCTTCAATTTATTTCTAAGCCCCTGTGTTTATTTAACCGAATCTGTCTTCCGTCGTTTGGAGCAGTAGCACTCAACCTTTAAACAGCCCAAGAGCCACTTCAGCCTCGAACAGATGCAGAGAGCTCCTGAGTCAGGGAGTCACAAAAGAGCCCAGCACATTGTGCTGCGGGCGCCGAGGCGCACCGAGCCCCATATTATTCATCATGCCAGCACAGGCACCTCAGCAGAGGATGTGAACGCACAGCTTTGCTCGGCACTCGGGATGGGAGTGAGTGTTTCAAGGCTGGGCCATGCCAGCGGAGCAGCACACATGGGCTCAGGTGGCTTCCAGCACAGTGGGAGACAGACAGGGAGGTGCAGGACCTCTGCAGCTGGAGGGCTGTGGGACTGGAGCTTCGATGCAGTGCCATGGAACTTTCCTGCAGCCTTGGAGAGCCAGCCCTTGGTGTTTCAGCACAGTAACCGATCGTTGGCACGGTTACATCTCTGGTTCCACCAAAGCACACGTGCAGGCAACCAGTACCAACCCACAGGCAGCTTTTCCAGAGTTGCAGTATCACCATCTCCCTCTAACAGCCAGGAAGATCACTGCTTGCTCGATCGATTGTGCGCATCATCATATCCTTCCAATTCATCTCCAGAAAGATTCCCTTTCCTTCTACCACTCGATACATCCCAGCCACAAGAGGAACCTGAGTCACATGATGGACTGGTCCCAGGTGGGAGCAGCCCCAAGCGTGGTGCCCTGGCCTCACGGATGCCCAGCACCCAGCTCTTCCCCCATCCCGCCAAGGCACCCAGCATGCTGACAGCTTCCCCCTTGGCAGCAGCAGCAGTGTCTGCGTCGGCATCGGGCCAGAGCTTTCAGGATTTTGGTCATTTGCTGCTACATTCCCTAATAACATGGAGTCACCAAGAGACCCCCCCCAGAAAGCTGGGAGACCTCCCCAGGTGCTTTCCAAAGCCAGGGGCTTTGGGCACGAGGATCCCTTGGCAAGGGGTGAGGAGGGGACAGGAAGATTTTGGCAGTGACAAATCCACCTGCCCGTGTCTGCTCACTTGTCACACAGAATAAAACCCCAGTGATTTCCTGTTGCTTGCTCTTTCAATTCACCAGAGTTTTGTGCTGGCTTTGGGTTCACCACGTATCGTTTAGAAACCTAATGCAATTTATAGGAAAAAAACCTTGGCTTGCTTTTCTGTTTACTGTTCCCAAGCATAATGAAAATGTTAAAATGCTAAGTCACTTGACACCTGCCACCCCAGTAATGCACTTGCTTTACTTTTTTGTAGTTACGAGAGTTGGCGAATATATTTAAAGCTCTTCAATTCACTTAAGTCGAGAAAGACATGCTGCATATTCAATGAAATGCCACAGTTGTGACATGTTCCATATCCTCCGCTGTGTTAAGTCTCTTCATTTATTCTTTTACAGACAGTCACAGAATTTATTCTGTTATGAATAAAATTATCTCTGATGTCCTTCAGAAAATAATGTAGGGCTTTCAACTGAATGCAGGAAGTTCAAGGAAAATATTCCAGGTGTCCAGGACATGAAGAACAAGTCATTGAACCTCTTTCATTGAGCTGTCATCTTCCTCCAGCTTGCATGCTGCACCCCCGGTGTCAGACAGTCTTCTGCCTTAGTGAATAATGATTAACAGCACTGAAGCCTTTAGCCTGCTGAATGTCAGCCCCTTGTGCCAGAGTGAGGTGGGCTGCTGCTTAAAAAAATAAAATCATGCCCATGGCCCAAATTCTCCTCTGGTACAACTGAAGCAAGTTGCCCAGAGAAACCGCAGGGATTCGTATCAGCAAGGAGACCATCTCTGTTTGTCACCCTGCCACACACAACAGCTAACATTTCGCTTGAAAATAGTGCTTTGGGTTGGCTCATTTCTTCTAAAGCTTTTCAAGAGACAGCCTGATCTTCCTGTCCACAGGTGGGAATCAGCCACGCTGCATCTTTACCCAGTGTGGTGCTCACCCTTAGCTTTGGTTTGGTTTTAGGGCTGGCACTAAATAAAGCACCTCTGGAACCAGAGATGGGGGAGACATCCTGAGGCTAGGAGCAAACACCCGGGAAGAGCAGGGATTGGGAGGGGGGTAGAAAAGGGAAGGTTGCCAACTCAGCACGCCATGCTAAATACTGCTAAGCTGGTCAGGTCAGCACACATCAGGTGAGCCACCAGCAGCTCCAGACTCCTGGAAGTCAGAGCAAGAGCAGCTGGAGAAATAGAAACCAAAGAACATGATTTTCAGTCCTGGGCTTTAGAAACACCAACCATTTCTTGCTACTGCCTGAAGGATGTTCTTTCCCAGAGAACCTCTGCTTTACACTCGAAATCATGTGCTTTCTTACCTGAGGTCACAAGTCCCACAGTGCTTCCAATTATTTAACGTGACCATGTACTTCTCTCTTTTGTAAAAATCTGAGCAGAAGTAGACCAAGTGAAAGTTGATCATTGTATTAATTTAAAATACAGATACATAAATGCTGTCTGAACAGCAGAATAAAGATGGGGATATGGACTCATTTTTCTGTGCCTCACAATATAATTTTTTCCTCTATTGTCAACATCATCGTTGATCCTGAAATTACAGTGTCTGAGGAGTTATTCAACAGGAGATGTTCAACACAAAAATAAGAGTCTCAGAAAATAACTGGAACAAGAACGTTTAAATAAACCCAGAGATTACAGAGGCAAAATACAAAAATAACTCCAAGAAGCTCATTTGGTTTCATTCCACTACATTTGAGTGTTATCCAAGAGTGGGAGCAAAAAATCCTAAATTGGCTAGGTACGATGAGAAAAAGCCCAGGCATCTCCACCCACATCACAGCCTATTAATTACCCTCAGATTATAATGTGGGTCAGGCATTCAGCTAAACCATTAGTCAAAAGCTTTATCAGCTTGCCTACATCTTTGCTCCATGGAAGAGCTTGGCTTTTGAGAGGACTAGAGTAGAATTGCTCCTGTATAGCTCACAGAGTGGCGTTGGTTTTTTTCTCTCCCCCCTTTTTCAGTTAATCTCCTCATTTTTCAGGCCTGCCTGATGATTTTCTTTGCACACTTAGCAGTAGAAGCATGACATAATTCCCAGTTTCCCCCTACACCCTCAAACAGTTGCAGCAAATAGATTTGGTAAGCCCTGGAGACAAAGCTGGCCTTGCTCTCCTCCCAAGCAACCAGCGTCTCCACAAACCCAGCAAGGAGCATTTTAAAGGCACCCAATTTTCTGAGAAACCCCTAAACCAAGGTTTCCAACCTGGCTGATTTCTACCCAGCAGCAGCAATTTCACTCCTCTCTGCCTCTCACTTGAATCAGGGTTTTCTGAGATGACAGAATACCCCCCGGTCTGCCGTGGGGGAGGAAATCAGACTGCTGCTATTGGTGTGAATAATATTTTGTGATAAGTAAATCTTTCAGGTTTACTTCCAACTATTTTTTTAAATCATCAGGCTTTTATCTTAAAAAGAATCAACATTTCTCTGCCTTTGAAGAGCAGAACCCTCCCGATATTCATTACTTGACTCAGCTGTTCACTCAGGTCTTTTCCTTTGATGAAAAACTTTGGTTTACAGACAGTATTTAACATCCTGATTAGTACATAATGTGACCTACTATGGCAATAAATGGGTTATGTAGCACTATCACATAAGCAAAACAGTTGATTTAGTTGTACTAAGAGAAAAAAAACACCACCTTGAGAATCATTATCTAACATAGCCACTTAAAAAAAAAAAAGCAGGGAAAAAACTACCAAAATGAGAAAAAAAAAAAGGCAGGGAAAAAACTACCAAAATGGGCGCTTTCTCTTTCCCATCCTGCTTCAAAAAAAAAAGGAAGCTCACATCACATCTTCTCAGCTGGCCAAGACCTGCTGGTCAGTGGCTCGTCCTACTTCCTCCTGGGCTTGGAGTCCCAGATACTGAAGTCTCAGGGGAGGAAAAAAAAGAGTAAATCAATAAGGACAACTCTCCAGCAAGAAAAGTCACACCAGGGAGAAGTACCATTCGATATATGTTTTAATTATTACTGTGGCAAACCTATGATTAGTGGTTGCTACAGCAATGCTATAAGTTTAAATGTGCGTATGAACAATGACCACACAGCAGCTTAAGCCTGAGCATCCAGATGAAGCAGCACAAGTTAACCATGCCACTCACAACTCCAGCAGCTTAATATTTGCAGTTCGCCCCCCGACCCTCCAATGTGACCCTGTGGACCAGGCAGCAGGAGCCACAATATCTCAGGCAGCCCAGCCAAGCAGGAAGGGGAAACACTAGTGTCTTGTCAGCCAGGCTTTAGCAGGAAAACTGACTCAGTGTGAGCTGACTGCAGCACACGAGCTTCCCAGGGGTGCTTTATGCCCATAAGGAAGCATTTAGGGGCACTCAAAAAATATTTATCCATAAACATCAAGAACATCAAATACTCTTCCCAGTACACAGCACCTACCTCCACAGGCACAGCCCCCACCTCACTGAGCCACCCTAGCTACTGTGACATCCTCGTGGAAGGGAACAGCGAATATCTGGGATTACACATTAGCCAGAGCAGCCGCACCAAGGTCCCCGGTAATAGGAACAGCTACGAGACAGAAGGAAAAAGCAGTCGGACACACTGTTAATGTGTAACATTCATGCCACCTTTACCTTGCCTTCTGCTTGCCTGCTTTTGGGTATCAGCATCTGCCAGAAACCCTAGGGAAAGAGCAGCCGAGGCGGCAAAGCCTCAACAAGTTCCCAGGCAGGGTTTATGTACCTCTCGGGGGGCATGTGGGTGGGCAGAGGGCAGGGCAGGCGGTGAGGCAAGGAAGACCCTTCCCCTGGGCTCAGGCAGGGCCTTGATGGGGGAAACCTGGTGAAATTTGCTTTCAGGAAACGTCCTTCAGATGCTCTTCTCAAGATGGTCCTGACTGTGTAAGTTTCTGCTGGGGCTGTCACAGACCTCGGAGTCCCCTCTCTCCCTCTTCCCCCTGTTTGCAGACCCTCCTACTCCCTCTCCCCTCCCCAGATCACCTTTCCTAGTGCTGGGTTTCAAGGTGCAGAGCTGTGGGGAACAGCATTTGTCCATCCTCCCCTTTGGAGCAGTCCCCGTAAGAACTGCACTGTTCCACTGGGGCCAGAGCTTGACTTTTCTTATCACTAGGTTTGTATCCCGCTTCCACGGAAACGAAAGAAACCAGGCAGTAAGCCCCCTCCCAACCCAACTTTGAACCACCTTTGCAGTATTCTCTGCCATGCTGCCACTTTGGATGTGTCAGGATTTTCCCAGGGAAGTCCTTGGAGCACACAGCACTGTTGACTTGCTCCAGCTGGGGTTTCACCACTGCATACCAGTGTGCCGAGCGCCAGGGAGGGTTGGCAGTCGGTGCTTCCACTGTCACTGAGGTTTTATGTAGGGAAGCCCAGGTAAAGTCACCAGTGATGTGTGAGTTCAACTGAAAAGTGATGAAAACAGATGAAAAATGAGCTCAGCAACACTTTATTTTAGCTCCCGGATCTCCCAAAGTAGCCCTGCAGCCAGTCAGTCCCATCTTCCCCAGAGTATTGGGGATGATACTAGATCAAGTCCTTCCTCAGCACTTCCCGGGAAGCCAATGAAATGGGTGATGCCACCCCCATATTACCAGCCACTCCTGCAATTTCTCCTTTGATGCCAGCCAGCACCACAAGCCGTGTCAGCAGCATCCCCACCAACAGCCTCCCTGATCCCCACTGACAGTGATGCCGCAGCCGCGCTCCCATCCGCTCCTGCCACACTGGGGTCCGGGCGCCTGGAGATGGACGAGTGATTGATGGGGCGCCCGCGATACGCCATGATGCGCTCCTTATCTGTGGCTTCCCAGTTGGTTCCCATGTCGCTCATGGGGTTTACGGCATCGATGTCACTTTCGTTCCTTTGGTTTTCTCTTTTTTTAAAGCTGCTTTGGTTTTCTCTTTTTATAAAGCTGCTTTGGTTCTTTCACGCCTATTCATGTACCCCAGTGAATCTGTTTCATCTTCAGGATTAGTAAAATTGGACAAACTAGCCTGGGTAAGACTCATCTTCCCCAACTGTGCATGGGAGACAGGTGAGTTTGAACAGATGGGTACCTATTTTTCATGGCAGTTCCACTGAGAGCTAAATCCTTCTAAAGCAGCTTCCATAGGAATTGTTAGTCAAACGTCGTGATGGCAAATACCGTACAAAAACTTGGGTGCACATAGAAAGGCAAAGGTTTGCTATGGAGAAAGACAAGTGGACGAGTAGGCTTCGTTAAGATGGGAGAAGAAAATCAGTCTGAGTGGGAGCATGACTGGTATCACCAGGAGGTCCCGCCCTCTCCCCATTTCTGAGCGGACAGTTCTGCTGCCCCGGAGATGTGGACCCTCACTTGAAAACACTGGGAATCTTCCCCCCTGTATGTGCCGTGAACAGCGCTGGCTTTGCCAGGCGGGTGAGCCTGACCAAGCCCACAGCACCCCCAGGGAGTTGCCAGAGCTTGTTGCAAAACTGCCGACATTACACGACCCTCTCTGCTCCCCCTCAGCCCCCCAGCACACGGTCTCCCATGGCCAAGGGCTGGAGTCTGAGCCCAGACACCATGATTTGAGGCTGCTGTGCCCCCTTCAGCCACCCAGCACCAGCCTCTGTGCCCCACCAGCTCCCACCAACACTTGCTCCTGCTCCTCCCCCTTGCAACCCCCAGGAAAAAGATAAAAAAAATTAGAAAACAAAGGATGGATGCCCAGTTCCAAATCAAACCTGGCTGAAAGGAGCAATTCACATCTACCTCTCCATAAGCTTCATCTTTCCCCTCCCCTCTTCCAGCCAGCCAAGACACTGTGAACAAGAGCCAGAGTAAACCCCCATCCCAGAGCGGGCTTTGCTGCTGCCAGATTGCACTGTGTGCTCAGACCCGCAGGGACAACCTGCGGCCATCTGTTAACCCCAGGTGTGTACACGCCGCAGCTCTGCCGGCAGAGATAGTCTTCTCCTGGCTCCTCAAACACACTGGTCACCCAACTCGCCGGGGGGGGGTGGGGTGTTAAAGCGGCATGTGGTTGTGCTCACCTATCCCCTCTCCCATCCCCTCCATCACTGTCCTCAGCATCAAAGGCTTAGGTGCTGAACCGGTTGTGATTCTTTATTCATTAAAAGAAACAGGCTGGAACAAGGGACAACTCAGTGCCGGCATCACGGAAACTGGTCCTGCTCTTCACCAAAACCTGGCATGTCCTGACACACGGTGCCGTATGAGCACCTTCCCTGAGCTCTAATCGAGAAGAGTGAAAAGGTCCTTTAGGTCATTTTGAATTCCTTCACATTTGCGAAAGGAGTGGGGGAAAGTGTACAAAAAGCGGAAATATGTTCCTTCAGCCAGACAAATCTGGTGTTTATTTCACCCTACCTGATCTACCCTGAGCATCCCAAGCCCAGACACCAACACTTCATATTTCCTTTTGATTAGCAAGAAAATATTTGTCCACCTATTTAGGGACCTCTCGGGAATGCTTGGTCTCACTTCTGCTCCAGCTTGGTGTGCAGCCAGGCCAGGCTCTGGATCTGGTCTTAAAAGGCACAGAGACCCACACTCTCTGGGGACCACAGCCCAAAGCTCAGTTCCTGAGAAGGGCTCTCCCCAGAGCTTGTGGTTGCATGACACCAGCCCACGCGTCTTCAGGCCCCCTTGGCTGTACCCGAGGCCTCCCCTCTGTGCACCATCAGACCAGCCTCTGGACAGGCCAAAGCAGCACAGGCTGGCTCAGAAACTCTGGGTATGGGCATGCAGGAGCACAGACCCATCACAAGTGTTGTGCTGGTGCCACGCCACGACTGCTTCCAGCCTGCCTCCAGACGTCGCTTCCTGGGAAGCACCGGGATCATGCACATGAAATGCTGGAAGGGAACTATTAACAGGGCCATGGTAGCCTGAACTGGCTCAAAATCAGCACCTGCAGTAGCCAAGCTTGTTAACTTACCCTTTGAGCAGTGAGGCAGGCAGCTCCACCACTTCCTGGCACTAGAAGAGACGGCTGAGAAGTTGGCTAAGCCTTGAAATAGGAAAAGCCCTTTCTCCTCCCCTGGGGCACACGGAGACTGGTAACTCACAATCCCGTCCAGAGCCAGGGGCACAAAGCAGCACTGGTGGACTCTACACAAGAGAAGTTGAGGCTGTGATGTTGGATACTTGGAAATAACCACCCTGTAACAAGGTGGAGCCCATCCCAATCTATCCAAACTGTGGTCCAGACTGTCCACCTCTCCAAGAGACTCTGTGCAGGATATTTTAGGAGCAGGGTTTTCGAAATGGGCAGCATACCGGCTGCTGGGAGGAAGGTCACTGGGAATGGGTGGGGAAATAGACATCTGCTGTGCCACAGAGCTGCAGAAAGAGGAGGGGATGGGGAGGGCACCAGACCATGGCTGGGGACTGAGCAGCAGCTTGTCACTGGCTCAGTGTCATTTATTCTCTCCTGGAGCTGGAAGGGATCTGGTAGCTCTTCCCAGTTCATCCTCATGGTTTGACAGCCCAGCCTGCTCCAACAACATATTACAATTATTGGGGCTGTCTAAGGAAGAGAAATGAATCATAAGAGTCATAGAATCGTTTAGGTTGGAGGAGACCTTCAAGATCATCGAGTCCAGTCATTAACCTAACACTGCCAATTCTACCACTGAACCACGTCCCTAAGCTCCGCATCTACATGTCTTAAATATCTCCAGGTATGGTGCCTCAACCACTTCCCTGGCAGCCTGTTCCAATACTTCACAACTCTTTCAGTGAAGAAATTTTTCCTAATATCCAATCTAAACCTCCCCTGGTGCAACTTGAGGCCACTTCCCTCATCCTATCGCTATTTACTTGGGAGAAGAGACCAACACCCACCTTGCTACAATCTCCTTTAAGGTAGTTATAGAGAGCAAAAAGGTCTCCCCTCAGCCTGTTCTTCTCCAGACTAAACAACCCCAGTTTCCTCAGCTGCTCCTCATGAGACTTGTTCTCCAGACCCCTCACCAGCCTCGTTGCCCTTCTCTGGACACGCTCCAGCACCTCCATGTCTTTCTTGTAGTGAGGGGCCCAAAACTGAACACAGTACTCAAGGTGCAGCCTCACCAGTGCCGAGTACAGGGGCACGATCACCTCCCTTCTCCTGCTGGCCACACTATTCCTGATACAAGCCAGGATTCCGTCGGCCTACTTGGCCACCTGGGCACACTGCTGGCTCATGTTCAGCCAGCTGCTGACAAACACCCCAAGGCCCTTTTCCGCCGGGCGGCTTTCCAGCCACTCTTCTCCAAGCCTGTAGCTTTGCATGGGGCTGTTGTGACCCAAGTGCGGGACCCAGCACTTAGTCTTATCGAACCTCATACACTCGGCCTCGGCCAGTAAATCCAGTCTGTCCAGATCCCTCTGTAGAGCCCTCCTACACTCCAGCAGATCAACACTCCCACCCAACTTGGTGTCATCTGCAAACTTACCAAGGGACCACTCAATCCCCTTGTCCAGATCGTTGATAAAGATGTTAAACCAAACTGGCCCCAGTACTGAGCCCTGGGGAACATCACTCATGACCAGCCGCCATCTGGATGTAACTCCTTTCACCACCATTCTTTGGGCCTGGCCATCCAGACAGTTTTTTAGCCAGCAAAGTGTACACCTATCCAAGCCATGAGCAGCCAGTTTCTCCAGGACGTTGCTGTGGGAACCTGTATCAAAGGCTTTGCTGAAGTCTAGGTAGTCCTTAGCCTTTTCTTCATCCATTAGGCAGGTCACCTTGTCATAGAAGGAGATCAGGTTAGTCAAGCAGGGCCTTTCATAAATCTGTGCTGAATGGGCCTGGTCACCTGGTTGTCCTGTGTGTGCTGCACATAGGCACTCAAGATGATCTGCTCCATAACCTTCCCTGGTACTGAGGTCAGACTGACAGGCCTGTAATTCCCGCGCTCCTCCTTCCAGCCCTTCTTGTAGATGGGTGTTACAGTGGCGATCCTCCAGTCGTCTAGGACCTCCCCAGTTAACCAGGGCTGCTGACAGATGATGGAAAGTGACTTGACGAGCACATCCGCCAGCTCCTTCAGCACCCTTGGGTGGATCCCATCCAGTCCCATAGACTTGTGTGTGTCTATGTGGTGTGGCTGGTCACTGACCATTTCCACTTGGATTTGGGAGTTTTCTTCCGCTCCCCATCCCTGTCTTCCTGCTCAGGGTGTTGGGTGTCCAGGGAACAACTTCGCTTGCTGCTAAAGACTGAGGCAAAGAAGGCATTAAGTACCTCAGCCTTTTCCTTATCCTTCGTCACTAAGTTTCCCACCACATCTAACAGAGGATGGAGATTCTCCTTCTTCCTTCTTTTGTTGCGAATGTATTTATAGAAACATTTTTTATTGTCTTTTACGGCTGTAGCCAGGCTAAGTTCTAGTTGGGCTTTGGCTCCTCTGACTTTCTCCCTGCATAACCTCATGATATCTTTGTAGTCCTCCTGAGTTTCCTGCCCCTTCTTCCAAAGGACTTAAACTCTCCTCTTTTTCCTGAGTCCCAGCCAAAGCTCTCTGTTCATCCAGGCTGGTCTTCTTCCTCACTGGCTCATCTTTCGGCACATGGGGATGGCCTGCTCCTGCACCTTTAAGACTTCCTCCCTGAAGAGTGTCCAGCCTTTCTGGACTCCTTTGCCCTTCAGGGCTGCCTCCCAAGGGACTCAGTCAACCAGGCTCCTAAACAGGCCAATATCTACCCTCCAGAAGTCGAAGGTGGAGGTTCTGCTACTGCCCCTCCTTACTTCTCAGCGAATCAAAAACTCTATATCAAGATTTCAAGATTTGTTCCCAAGAGAGAACAAACCCACATAGAAAAGGTATCCTGACCTCTGCTCTTCCACTTTCTTTCATGAAGCAACATTTCCTGATGAACCTACAAACAAATCAAAATCTAAAATGCCTCCCCCACCTACAAAACATACCCTCTGATAAAACCTCCCAGCCTATTCTTACTCACCAGCAGAGACTTTATTTCCAGGGTTGAGCAAAATGAGGCCAAAAGGGTTTGGTGTGGAAATCTGCATCATCCACTTTACTCTCCTTCCCAGGGCCTGACAGGTTGGCTTTCAGCAGTTCTAGGCAATGGTGGGATACACGCATCAGGGGCCAAAAAGCCCTCCAAAAATGTTTGCTTTCAGTAATGAATACAAAATAGTTTTATTAACAAAATAGTAACTGCATGGTTTATAGTACATTATGAGACAGCTTGTGACTGTCACAGGGGACATCTGTGGGGCCTGGACCCCAGCGGTCCATTCGACACTGCTTTGCCTTTGGAGCAGCTTCATTACGGTGGCTCCCGTGTCACCCAGCATTGGGCTGGGGACAAGAGCTGTACCTTGCCCAGAGTTTTACTGCCAGTGACTGGGCAGGGGCAGCAGCCTAGAGCCCAGGCTCGAATCAGCCTCCCGAAAGCACAGCTTTCTGCTCCTGTCACTATGGAGCATCATTCTCCTCTCCCCACCTCCAGCCCTGTCTCCTCATCCGGCTGCTCCCAGCCTCATTCTCCCTTCCTCCTTGGGTCCCAGTTTGCTCCCCTTTGACTCTCCCTCACCTGCCCCAAATCCAGCTGTTGCACTCGTGCCTTTCTCCCATGCTCCTCCTCCTCCTCCTGCTGTGCTTTGTGGGTGCTGGGGAGGCAGGAGCTGCAGTTGGGGAAGTGGTGGGACCCGGTCCCGCAGTCCAGGGCACAGCAAGCTCTGCTGCAGGGGGACCTGCACGCACAACACGTCCACAAGCACGCACCTCTTACACAGGTTTGTAGCCAAATGTATAGATGTGCAAGCTCAGATCCCTCTATACAGCTTTGCTACAGCTGGATGTAGTAAGACACGTCCTGGACATACAGACTGAATTTCTTGTTATGAAAGCTGAAGATTTTGCAGTTATGTAAATAAAGAGCTAACTATTTACATTTGTATTTCTATGTGTGCAACAGGATATTTTTTTCCCTAATTTCGCTCCCTAGGTAAGGGATCTAGGCACTTCTTTATCCTAACAAAACAAGCTTGGCAAAGTTATTAATTGCTCAGAACAAGATCTTTATTGATTAGTATAAGGATCATTCACTTTATCTGCAGGCGGCTCTGTTAGAGCTGCCTGTGACCAGGGTATTTAGGTAAGAGATATCTGTCCTGAGCCCTGGGGAGTTTCACAGAGTAGTCCAAGGGCTCTCTAGTGCTTCATAAAATACGCCAGGTGGTGGAGAGAATTCAGATGAGGTGAGATGGAGAAGGGCCCCTGCGACATTCCCTCTAGCCCCAGCAGTCACCAGTGACTCCCTTCAAGAGGACTTTGTGGTTCTTCCTAGAAAGACATGGGGGTGGGCTTTCCTGAAAATATCTGAAGCATGCCTCAAAGGTTACGCCCTTTGCAGACCCCTGGGGTTAAAATGAGGCAGCACAACCTTTTGCTGCGTGGGGCTTGACTCCCGGGGAGCTGCCCTGACTTCATCTGGGCCCGGCAGCATGGAGGGCTCCTCGGGGTGGGCAGCAGCCACAGGGCTCACCTTCCAGTGGGGCTGCACTGGCGGTGTTTACCCAAGCCACAGCCTTTGGAAGGGAGATGGACCACCAGGCTCGGATGCCCAGAGAGCCCTTCTGGTCAGCTGCGACCTCTTCTCATTTCTGCCTGTGTTCGCAGGGGGTCGTGCCTTTTGCAGCACCCTTTTGCAGCCAGGTACCGCTTTTCATCCCCAGCGTCAGGGAAGTCGGCCAGCGCCGCTCTCCCACCACCACCACCTTTTCTTCGCCTGCCCCTTAAAAAATCCACATAAATAAATAGAAATACGAGATAAAATAAGAAAAAAAGAACCCGAAAATGGGCAAGGGAGGGGGGCTGCAGCTGGAGCCTTCTCTGGCAACCCAGCTCTAATCTCTCACAAACCCCCGCTATCAAAGCTTGGATCAGCATATCTAATGTAAACGAGCTTTCACACATAAATAACGTGCCACATCTGGCTATTTGGTTTTTATAGCGTCTTAGCTACCGAGCGATTTATAGAGGGCAAGCCTGTTAAAGAGCAGCCCGGGCTCGGCCGGGGGAAGTTGCGGGCTGCCCCGAGGCGGAGCGGGCTGGGAGGTGCGAAGGGGCGAGGTGGGAGCGGTGGGCGAGGGCGGATTGGGGCAGCGCCGAGGTGGGGCCGGAGCCCCCGCGCCGGCAGAAAGCGGCTTCTCCGCATCTTTGGGGAAGCGGGGGGCGGGGGGAGGGCTCTGCCCCCCGGGGGAAGAGGGGCCGGCTCAGCGGCGGGGCCGGGGCAGGCTTAAAAGAGCCATCCAGGAACCGGCGTGTTTGCGCCTATAACCAATTTATGACCGCTGAACATATGGCCGGTGTTTCGCCTGGCGTCACCCGCCGGGGAGGAAAGCAAACAGACCGCGCGATGTAAAGCCGGAGGAAGGAGCGGCCGCCCGGCAGACGGCGGAGACAATGCGAGAGCCGCGGAGCCGCCGCCGCCGCCGCCGCGCTCAGCCCCCGCCCGCCTAGGGACCCCCCGGCCCCCAGGTGAGCCCTGCCGCGGGAGGGGGGGGGGGTCC
>Ga0065711_1039574_pt1 | contig 17703 bp, 11 predicted proteins | sample Hoacrofraction12_FD_59098 | JGI IMG/M metagenome (GOLD analysis project Ga0065711, IMG submission 59098) | Hoatzin crop microbial communities from Cojedes, Venezuela - Epithelial fraction 12 v2 (version 2) | ecosystem: Host-associated > Birds > Digestive system > Esophagus > Crop | place...
CTCATGTTCAGACGGAACTTCCTGTGCCTCAGTTTGTGCCCATTGCCCCTTGTCCTGTCACTGGGCACCACTGAAAAGAGCTTGGCCCCATCCTCCTGACACCCACCCTTCAGATATTTGTAGGCATAAACACATATCTTTGAGAACAGAAAAACATGCCTAAAAGATGATAAAGAAAGGAATTCTTGAATTTTTTTAGAAAAATGATGCTTGAAGTTGGCTGTCTTTCAGTAATTTTTGCCATCTTTGCTAGTAGTAGTTAGGGATTTTTCATGTTATGGTTTATTAATAAATAGTTCTGATGAAAAATACTGAAATCGGTAAATTCTTCCTGATAAGTAAAAGAATAAGCAGTTGTTCTGCTGCTGTATTGCTTTTTCGAGTTGGGTATCATTTTACTATGTGATCTACTTGTTCTTTGAACTCTCCATGTCATGCATGTTTACTTTCTTTCAGGTGATGATATTTGAACTTGCCGACCATGTACAGTCATTTCTCAGTGAGTATAATAAACCGCCTTCCAAGTCTTTTCATGAAGAAATGCTAAAAAATCATCAAAAAGAACAAGAAAGACTGGCTCAGGAGGAATTGCGTAGGGCACAAGAAGTTAAGAGAAGAGAGGAGCAGGAGGTAAGAGAAATTAAAGTGTGAATAACTCCATATTCTTAAAACAACATAAACAATCATGATTCTGTAAATCATCCTGAACAGTGGTGGGCTTTAGTGAATTATTAACTTGTCAGACCTGTCAGTATGAGTCAATCAAAATGTACCATTTGAACTATCTGCTGCTGCAGTTGTAATATTTTAATTATGTATTTTTAACCCTGAGAAATATTTATGCCTGAAACGAACCTAAGTGTTGATTTTTGGTCCTATGAAAATCACTTATAAAGAGGACCTTACACGAAAGTGTAAGCAAATGTGTATATTAAGTGCATTCCGTCATAAATGAGGAAGTATTAGCCAGACAGGTAATCATACTTTCCTTCACCCATAGGGTGACTGGAATGTTCACTATGACAGATTTCCCTGGAGCACAAGAAATTTAATCGAAAGAGACCACATACATTCTTCACTAGAAATGAGGGGATTCATCTGAAGTCTCACAGAGACTGGTGGTGTGGAGTCTCCACACTGTGGGAATATGGCTAGAATAGCTCTTTTTTTGAAAGAATGTTTTAGCTTATTCCTCTGTCTTTTCTGTGTGTGAAACTTCGTTGTTGGGTCTGTCAGGAGAAGTAATTTTCTTTTGTCTATGATGCTGTTCTCCTATATCATACAATTGATGCTGTTAACTTCCTCAGGAGAGCTAATTTAACTTGTGTTTTGTTTTATTCTTGTGAGATCCACAGGTCCTCTCTAACACTTTTGAAAAATCAGCATCATAGCCTTTTTTTTTTAGCGAGGGTAAGATTAGCAGTTGCACTACATGTACTGTTGCATCTCTAACAACACCAAAAATTCATTTCAGCAACGTGAAATCCTTAACGAGATTCAGAGAAGGGAGGAAGAGAAAAGAGAAGAAAGAAAGAAGAAAGAGATTGCTAAACAGGTATTATTTCTAAGCAGGCTTGCAAAAACCATTGCAATAACTACTTCCCAGTACTGTAGCATACACTTATAAAGATTTGAGAGATTTAGATGACTTAATTGTCCTGGGCATCTTTTCTCATCCAGTGCTGCTAATAGATCTAGGTTATAATAGGTTCTTGATTATATGGGTTTTATTTTTGGAGTAAAATCAACTGTAAGAGAAAATAGTTTAACATATTAGTATCTTAAGTGTACTAAGATGGGTATTTTCAGACATAGAAAAAAGCCAGTAAGTTAACGTTTCCCGTTTCATTGTAAATAATCTTTACATTCTTGCCCGTGGGCAGTGCTGAAAGGTACTTTCGGAATCATAGCACTTCCTCAGCCTCATGTAGATTTATTATGAATATCTGTTTCTTCTGTGATGTGGATGACTTCATAGAATAATAGTTAAGTGCTTGTGTATTTTGAGGGTAGGAGCAGTTTCTGAACTTACTTGGTGGTTTTCCTGATTTATAGGGACGTTTGGAAGTAGCTGCTCTGACAAGTCAAGAAAACTCTCACAGGAAAGATACTGCAGGGTACAGAGTTGGTTCTGGTTTAAATGGGAGCTGTTTGGAACATGGAGTGAATAATAAATACCGACCAAATTCAGCTGGACGTTCAAAGTAAGTATGTCAGTTTGCGTGTGGATTTTTTTATTTTTTTGCAAACATTAGATTTCAAAGTGAAATTTGAAGGCAGTAACGTGCCTTGTTGCTCAGCTGTTCGTTTTTTGTTTTTTTTTTGTGTGTGTGTGTCCAATTCCTCCCCCTCTTCATTTGGCATAGTTTAATTCATGTGCTATGGATAACTTGGGAACTTTTCCATTAAGAGAGTCAGCTTGGCCCTTAGTTTAACTTAGAAAGTATTTGTCAGTCATTGGAAGGTATATTCAGGGCTTACTTAGTTTCTTAAAACCGTGCAATATGTTGACAATTGCATAAAAAATTTATCTTAAATCAGCCGATGAAAGTTTTGGAATAGCACTATAAAGCTTATATTATATTCAAAACATTTTCTGTGAAGATACACCAGTTCTCCAACTCCCTGTTGGAGAATCAGATAATTCTGATTGTATTTGCAGAGCAACTTACTAGAGGGAAGATTAGAGTTACTGGAGGATTCTTTTGCTGGTACGTAACTCATCTAGGTTAGGATTGATGGTGATATAGGTAGGTTGGGTGCTGGGTTTTTTGCTTGGTGGGGTTTTTTTACCTCTTTCCTGTGTTCATAGCTGATATAACTGTTAAGGACAGTGGGGTTATCCTGGTATTATTTTTCCTAGTTTTCCTTCAGATTGTGCCAATGACTTGTTATTTGGACTGTTGTTTTAACTGACGTAGTGTATTACTGTTGGTTTTTTTTTTTCTCTATAGACTTCAAAATTGTTTTCAAATGATTTATCAGCAACACTAGGTAGCTGTAGCAGCAGTTCTTCGATCTATCCTACTTTGACTCTTGCTGCCATCTCTTCCCTTTGCCTATCCCAAGTCATATATGACAGCTGTTTCTGTATAGTGTTTGGTAGTCCGTAAAGCTCTCTTCTTATCTTCTTGCTAATCAAAATAAAACAAGACGCTTTCTGTGCTTGTGGAACAAGAGAAGTGTCTCAGAAGTTTTGTTACTATGCTTTAATGCAGAACATGTACAATGGACTTATATTAACTTTCCACACAAACTCTTACATTGTATGTTCTTTTTTAAAAAAACCAAAATAAAACCAAAAAGGCAGTTACTTATTTTAACAATGGTAAAAATAATCAAAAAGGATTTTGAAATGTTGAAACCCCCTATGATGCCGTGTTTGTAGAGTTAAGCAAAAGCTAGACACATTTAGTTTTCTGAGGTCTCTTTTCACAAAAGGAGTGTTGCTGTATTTTTATCTTTTTATGAACCGTGAAATTTTGGCTATTGAGACACAAACTTTCAGAAGATTATTAAAATCTAAAATAATTTCATTTATAAAATATATTTGAATTCAGAAAGCTACTTACTTTCTTTGTATATTTTTCTTTATACAGCACTTGTAAGAAGTTCCCTGTGGCATCTCCTTTCTATGTAGCACTTCTTACCTTTTTTTTTTCTTTTTTTTTTTTTTAAATCACTCTGCTGAAGGAGCTTCTACATTACACTTCATATACTCCTGTGATCTCTATACGTGATTGCATTTATTTGGAGGATACTTTTGCAGTGGTGATATTTCTGTTAATTTTGAAACAGATTGTACCAAGAAGTTATGAAGGTTGATTTGGTTTGGTTGTCTTGAGTTCATTCTGATCTCATGTGCAGCTCTGTACATGCATGTGAGACGAAACACCCTAATCATACTTGCTTTGAAAGGTTTTGCAAAACTTCCCTTTCCTTGAAGGAGGAGTTTAGAGAAGTAAAGGAGGCAAACGGGAAATCCATTTTAAGTTAGGAAAAAGAATTAAGCTAAAGCTGGAATGAACTTCCAAAATTGCATACATTTGCTTTTTGTAGTATTTTGAAAGAGAACGCAAATCAAGTCAAACTTACATATTTTTCAGAGCTGTAGTATGTTTCCTTTTTTTTTTTTTTAATACCCACCTGCTGAAAGCATCATCCCAAGATGATGAGGTTTTCAGGGTTGGGTTCAACTCCTGACTTTGAATACAGAGACCCAGTGCAGCATGGTGTTACTACTGAAATGCTGGATTTCTAATCAGACATATATATTTGCACTAACTTAGTACCTTTGAAATTAATGGATATTATCGTTGGATGCAGAAGTCTCTGGAAGCTAATCCTCTTGCAGAATTGATATCTTTAGGGATTAGGGACTGCAACAATACAATCTTTTTGAGTTGGGCAGAAAATGTTCTGTTCGTATTGCAGACAAGAACGCCAGCTTTCTGTTAGTAATAATGAAGAGTCCCCTGGAAATCACGAAGTTTTGAACTTCAGCACAAGTGGTGCTGGACAACTTACTGTCCATAAAGGAAAATGTCTAGGTAAGCAAAATTACAAGTGCAGCTTGAAATGCTGGGGTTTGGGATGGGTTTTATTTGAGAGGGAGGAACTAATTGTTGTGGACCATGAAATGTCACAGTTAAGAGTGGGAGAGAGTAATAAGAAAAGTTACTTTGTGGTAAATATTTTACATTTTCTTAGGAATATTTTAAGTAAAAATTTGCTTCTCCAGATACAATTACATAACTGAATAGCCATACCAACCCCCGAACCTTCTCAACATTTTATGTTCTCTACGTAACTGAAATAATACTGAAAACTGTTTGCGTTTAAATTTAAATAGCTAGCTTGTCAAATACACATTATTACCAAGCAAGAAGTTACTTAGCTTGCAGTAACATGTGAAACCAGTGATAAGCATAGGGTTAGAAATATATACTTACTCTTCTTCCATTGCTGCTGATAGCAATGGCATAGAAGCAGCAGTTTTAGCAAAAAAGATAAACACAGGCAATGATAGGAGACTTTCAGAGTTGAAGGGCCTCCATGAAGTGCCCATGTGAATGGACTATCAAATGTTTTCATTGTTGATTGTCAGCATAGCACTTCCTCAGTGGCAGGATGAACAGCCTGAAAGACTTGGAGCAAAGAGAATTTAATTATTTTGCAGTTTGAGGATGAACAATTATATTACTGTGTGTAGAGTTTGGCATTTGGTCAACAGGAAGAGTATTTGTTTATTAAAATCTGAAATTGTTTAAAATGTGCAGCAATTTTTTGCCAATGTGCTAATTGCTATTGCCAGTTTGCAATTTGCCAATTGCTTTCATTTGACTACTGCTACGTAGTGTTCAGTCTCATCAGACCTGGCATTTTCCATACCTACCATGTAGGTATGGATCTTGTTTAGTTGTAAGTAGGTTTGTTTCTGCAATTGTAGAAAGCAGGCTTACTGGTCTTAATTAGCATTTGCAGGAGCTCTTGTCAAGTCCTTAGAACCAAAAGAAGCAATGTTTCTTCTTCTCTTTATCTGTAGGCAAGGATGAACAGCTTGGTAAATCAGTCTATAATGCCTTGGAAATCCACAGTGGAGACTTTGTTTTAGTATATGAGTGGGTTCTGCACTGGCAAAAGAAGATGGGAAAGTTTCTTACATCACAGGAAATAGAAAAGATTGAGAAGTGTAAGAAACAGGTAATGCCTATGTTTTGCATTTGGCTTAATAAAGGTTTGATGGGGTTTAGTGCTTTTCTTGAGTCTTCTAGTGTAATATAAACTTGAAAGTGTGGTGATGAGCTTGAAAACGCTGATGTATAGAGTATCTGCAGCACAGAAGATGGGTGCATTGCCATATTCAGGAGTTCATTTACAGTAATATATATGCAAGAAAATGTATTTGTAGGTATGCATAAATAAATACGGAAATTCTGCAGAAAGATGGAATCAAGCTTACCTGGCAGAAACCAAAGGTGTTCTTGCCCTTTGTGTACAATACTTCCTTTTCAGAAAAGCATGACAATGTCATATCTTTTATGTGTTTTGTATGTTACGTATTTTAGTAGTGTTCATGAGCTATGCACAATGCATGTTATGTTGTGTTTCTCAACAGCTTCAGGGTGCAGAAACAGAGTTCAGCTCACTGACGAAGCTAAGTCACCCAAACATAGTACATTATAAATGTATGAACCTGAAAGAACGGAACGATTCAATTGTGGTGGACATTGTAGTGGAGCATATAAGTGGTTGCAGCCTTTCTACATACTTACACAAAGAGACTTCAGTTCCACTTGAGCAGCTGCGCCATTATGTGACCCAGATCTTGTCAGCTCTTGACTACTTGCACAGTAATTCGGTAGTGCACAAAGTTCTTTGTTCTTCCAGTATCCTGGTAGATGTTGAAGGAAACATCAAGGTGACAGACTACAGCATTTCCAAGCGCTTAGCTGATATCTGCAAAGCAGATGTTTTTGAGCAAACCAAAGTTCGTTTTAGTGAAGATGGTCTTCCCAGCAAACCTGGAAAAAAAGGAGATGTGTGGAGTCTGGGCTTGCTTCTGCTTTCACTCAGCCAGGGCCAAGTAACCAAGGAATATCCAGTTGCTGTTCCTGCCAATTTACCTGCTGACTTCCAAGACTTTCTGGAAAAGTATGTTTATTGCATTCCTGTATCTTTTTGTGGTTTTTTGTTTGTTTGTTTTGTTTTTGAAAGACTTGAAGTTTTTTGAAAGAACATCTAAATCCCCATGTGTCACTAGCCATAGTTTTTAGAGAAGAGGCGATTGCTCACTCATGGCTCAGGCTGCTAATCCGGGATTCGGGAGAATGGGTCTGGTGCTCTGTTCTCCTTTGCCCTGCCACCAACTTCGTGTGTCACTGTGGATATGTCATTTGGTCTGTCTTTGCTTCTGATTCCCATCTGAATGATAAAGGTGATAGTTTCTTAAACATAAGGAGACCTTTCTGAACACTTAGGCCTGATATGGAATAGATGTTTGAACAGTTCTCTTCTTGGTTTGCTAACAGATGTGTTTGTTTGGAAGATAAGGAAAGATGGACTCCTCAGCAGTTATTACAACATAGTTTTATAAACATTCCACGAATGAAAATACCTGTAGCTGAAGAAAATCTAGATGGTAAGAAAGTTGGTTCTTTCTGAATTCTGCTGAATAAATGCACTGCATGCCTGTAGTGACAGAAAAATTGAGCAGTGCTAGAGCTTCACAAGACTGCACAAGAGGTTCACATTAACTAACCTAGAAGTTAAAGACCATACTAGGTTTTATGTGCCTGACTAGCTGGGGTAGACTGACTGCCGTTGTCTCATCAATAGGAGAAGCTGATGTTTTAATTCAGCCTGTAAATTTATACACCTCCTGCATGCTATGAGTGTCAGACTTAACTTTGTTCTTCCAAAATGCTGTGCTACTGAGACTTCTTCCCTCGTTATGTTCTTGTTGTTATGTTCTTCTTAGGATCAGTTCCTTTGTCCATCATAATTAATGTTAGTAATTAAAAATTGTATTAAGGTTTATGCTTGTACCAGAGCTTGACTCTATACTGTATTATGTATTATAGGTTTTAGTTGCACTTGCAGTTATTTAGGTTTTATCTTCTTCCTGGTGCATATTTGGCAGTCTCTTGTGCCTTATGCTTGTGCCCCCATACTTCCAGTGGTGGTGATTTTGATGTCCTTGTTACAGATTCAGCAGGTATAGATTGCATCGAGACAGTTGTACCCAGCAGTCAGGTATCCAGCTCCTCATTCTTCACAGAAACACAGAGACAATTTTCACGCTACTACAATGAGTTTGAAGAGCTAAAATTACTTGGCAAAGGGGCTTTTGGAGCAGTCATCAAGGTATGGTATAAAAATCATTTCCCTCTGTGGAATCCTTTTTAGGTATATGTTTGTCTTCTCTGAAGCAAAACAATGTATTCAATGTTTGCATTGTTTTATTTATTGTTTTCTAGCGTGCTGTGCCCATCTTGTGATTTTTATCTGGAATTGAATAGGCCAGTAAGTGTGTGAGGGATTGCTGGGAGTCTGGGAAGAAGCCTGTCAGTATGGGGAAGCTTGCATTTGAATTGTAGTCATTTCCCAGGTGGAAGGAAAACTTCCTCTTCCATGAAATCATTCTACTTCTGGCTCTACTTGGTAAGGCACTTATAAGCATTTGACTATAGATTTATTTGAATTTTGCAGGTGAGAAATAAGCTTGATGGTTGCTATTATGCCGTGAAACGTATCCGCATAAACCCTGCCAGCAAGCAATTTCGGAGGATTAAGGGGGAAGTAACATTACTTTCCCGACTGAACCATGAGAATATTGTGAGATATTACAATGCTTGGATCGAAAAACACGAAAGTCCTGTTCCCACGGTAACAACCGACGAGAAAAGAATGCCCACCAAAGCTGGTCTCTTCGTCCTTACCACTGAGGAGACAAATGATGTGGAAGCTAATGCTCCTCCTCCAGTTTTGACAAGTTCAGTTGAGTGGAGTACTTCATGTGAAAGATCCTCCAGCAACAAATTCAGTGGAGCTGATCAGGAGTCCAGCGATGACGATGATGACGATGGTGATGGGGTGTTCTCACATTCATTTTTGTAAGTAGGCTTCAGTCTTGGCACTGTAGGGAACATGAACAGAGTTGTTTTTTCCAAGTTTGTGTCTTTTATCATTCTCACTTCTTTTCTCAGAGTTAATTCACTGCATTTCCATTCTGTCCCCTCGTTCAGTAACAGCATATTTGCCATCAGTCAGATAGCCAGGGCGAGGAAAATTTGTAACTAAAAACTCAGTGTACGAGGAAGATTTTGGGTTAGGCTTCTTACAACTTGCGTCAGAACATGTGACTGTTTATATTGGACTGTCTTTTCAAACCTTGAGAGTAAAGGTTTTAGTAAACAACAGAGAAATATTAAAAATCCTGAAAAATACCTTACTTGTCCTTTCTTTTTTGTTTTGATTTTTATTAACATAATCCGTACCTGCCTCTGTGTATGGAGTGGTTCTTTCACTCATGGTGGTTTTTTGTTTAAGCAAGAAAGTAAACTTATTTCAGTTTTGCTTATTGAATATAGAAATAAAATTTTACTGATGCAAATATATACCTTCCCTTTAAGAGGCTGGACTGTCAAAGGAAGTGTTGCTTTCAAGCAGGATACTTTTTGGGGGCTTGGTTTGTTCTGCTTTTTTGTTTAAGGCATGTGGAAGGTCTTCAGCAGAAGCTTGGATTTTCTTTGTCTCCACAAATAGTTTCAAGATTTCTTACTAAATATTTCTTGGTAATACTTATTTAAGGAAAATGAAAACTTCAAGTTCTTTTTCTTTCTCTGCTTTAAACAGGCCAACCACAGATTCTGAAAGTGAAATAATTTTTGATAATGAGGATGAAAACAGTAAAGGTCATCCTCTGGTAAGTATAAAGATAAAGCTAGTGAGAATGAAAAGATCACAAAATAGCCTTTGACAAATAAACAGGTCAGTTGGAAAGTTTTGTTTCACTTCTTGTCTAAGTACAAAACCATAGAAGGTTATGTTCCATCAGGGTAAATGTTGTGCCATCATGAGCTGCATTCCATAGAAATCAGTCTGATGCAGCTAATCTGGAGTCTGTTTCCCATAGCGTTCCTGGAGCTAGAGGTGAGTTGCACTGTACGGTAATGAGGCTGGTTATCGCAAGTTTAACACGTCGGTATGTGCGTGATTTTATCAGTTAACTGTATGGATTGCCTTGCATCATCTGAAAGTTGAAATTCTGTTCTGCTTTTAGATTATATAAACCAATATATTTGCTCATACTAGCTGCTTTTTGAAAGTGGTGACAATGCATGTTGCTAGCAGTCAAAAAAGAGATGGGAAGTCAGAATAACGTGTAAGGTTTTAGCTGATTCCAAGATTTTGTATCACAGCACTTGATGGGAACAGTCAATGCACTGTATCACTAGAAAGCTAATGCACAGCTTTCCACAGCATCTGGAATCTGTGGTTACCGATCATCATGATCTGTAAAATACTCTTATTAAAGCTTTATCGTCTTTCTCTTTCTGTTGTAATGTGCATTGGCACGAAAAAGCTTTCAATATATCGTTTAATAATATGGCAATGAATTTTTTGTCACTATATATACACTATATCAGAATTGTTGGTTGGGGCAGGGGTTGCATTATTAATTGTATTAAATAAGCTTTGTATATTTTAATTTCTTTTTTTTTTTTTTTTTTAAATGTGACACACTTAGAGATTTAGGTTTCATACAGGTCTTCTGGAATGTTTTTAATCCAGTGTCTAATGATAGCAAAATGTTACTTGTTCTCACTTTGAGAGTTGGGTCACACCTCATTTTCTGATTTATTGAGAAGTAGTGGCATTACAAATATGTCAATATATTATTTTGCTGTTATTCAAACCTAGCCATAGACAGTGAATTCTCATCAATGTGTTCTAGCCATTAAAAAATAGCAGTATGCATAAAAAAACTCTGGATGGCTTTCTGTAGCTAACTGTCACATTACTTTATTGTGATAAAGGATGAAGAAGGCAATGAAAAGACTAGCCATGGAGGAGAAGACAGGGCACCAGTCGTTCAGACAGTGCATTACCTGTACATTCAGGTACAAACATGCTTGTATTTTCAGATCAAAGGACACTCTTCATTCTGACCTGCAGACATTAGTTGCTGGTTTTCGTGAGAAGAGTAACGACCTTTAAAAAATGCAAATCAGACTACATTTGATGTTGGTTTTGCGATAGACTGATTTTCTGAAAGCCTTGGCTGGTAGAAGGCACTGTGCAGCGCCCGTGGCTTATTATGCCTTCCGAGGCTCCATAGTTGTGCCTGGAGAGTGCAAAGTTTTGTAGTGCTGTAGTGTGTAATGGGATCACTGTTGTTGCTTGTGGACAAGTAAAAGTTGGCAGCTCCTGACCTAACCTTAGAACAACCCAGCCAACCAACCTTTTTGAGTCTGTGGCTTCCAAAGAATTGGTTTGCCTTGTGCTTGTTGCTTGTTTACAATATCCACCCCGAACCCCTAAAACTGTATCTGGTGTTCTTGAGTTTGGTTATGGTGTTAATTCCCAGTGTGGAGTTTGTGTGCTATGTCAACTTCTAGAGGTGAAGCTGTATGTCATAGATGTGAAAACTTCCTCGTTCTCTTCAAAGGGACTATATTGTGTATGCACTGTCTTTTAACAGGAAACAGTAATCTGCAAAACCATTGTGTGGCCCTAACAGTAGGCACAAAATAAAATTCCTGCAGGTTTTCAACTTCAGGCTTTACTACTGGCAACGTCTCCTTTGTGTTAGGAGTTAGGCTGTTCCTGGGAGAAGTCAACTATCCTAGCTAACTGTGCTGTGGTGGTGTGCAGTTTTTTGTAATGTGGTTAACACTAGAGCTTGTCTGGAAGGAAGATACAATTAGACGGAATCAGATTTTAATAAGCTTGTTTGCATGTGTTTATATATATTCATAATACAAACAACTAAGAAGCCAAGTAAAATAAAGCCAGAGATTCTTTAAAGTTTGACTTAAACATGCATTGCTTGGCAGTTTTCACCTTGTTCTTAACATTTATGTTAGAGTATATACTATTTTACAAGCTCATACCATTGTCCCAGAAAATGGGATAGGACCCATAAGTGAATGCATGTTTTCTAGCTAAAAGACAGCTCTGGGGAAAATTCCAAACAGGTGAATGTTTTGATGATACTATTTGCTCCTGAACTGTGTGTTAGAGAACCAGGTATTAATATGCATACAGGTGCAAGTTTCTGATGGTCTCTCTTCTTGACAAAACTGCTCTTTCTTCCCTCTGTCCCCTACATATGCACAACTGAAGATGGAGTATTGTGAAAAGAGCACATTAAGGGATACTATTGACCAAGGGTTATATGAAGACACCAGTCGGCTTTGGAGGCTTTTCCGAGAAATTTTAGATGGGTTGGCTTACATCCATGAAAAGGTCAGTAAATATGACAGTTATGAGCTGTCCATAATCTCTGTCTTACACCTCTTTCTGTATGGGTTTCTTCATATTCTATTCATTTTGGGATGTTTATTAGCAAGGTTTCTTTCTTGCCCTTTCCCTTATTAATCTGTTCTGCAGCTTTAGAATATTTTGTCATAAACTTGAATTTTTTAATGAATCACTGCAGATTTTTTCGCTTTCTCACAGAAGTTTGACTGCCTTTAAAAACATTTTGTTACATGTCTCATAGCACTGCAAATTGTTTCTAGCTTCTGCGCTACAGACTGTAGTCTTCAGAATTAATCCTCAGTGACTTAATGCTATAGATTTCCCACTGTAATAAAAGTATGTAAAACGATTTTCCAGTCCATTTTAAAGAGAGTTATTTTGAATTGTGTCTATTGTTTAATTTTCTGTGGGTCTTATTTTTTGATCTTCTTCTGTAACAGGGAATGATCCACAGAGACTTGAAACCTGTGAACATTTTTTTAGATTCAGATGATCATGTCAAAATTGGTGATTTTGGTTTAGCTACAGATCATCCAGCAAATGCAGTAAGTACAGCTGAAAATGAATGAAAAAACTTATATTTGGTGTTGTAATGACATGAAAGATGAAAATAAAACATAAAAACATAGTGCTCATTGGATTTTATATTATGAATGCCATGAACTTTTCATTTCTAAGGTTCTAGAATTAAAGCACGTACTGCCAACCAAAGCAGCAAGAAAAGCCAACAGAAGCGTTTTAAGTGCCATTTACATTATGTCTGTTTTCCTGATTTCAGGTGGTCTCCAAACAAGAAGAAAATCACTCAGGTAGTTCTGCTAGGTCTGACCCATCAGGTTAGTTTACATAGTACCATGTTGTAAATTATTTACAGCAAGAACTTGTATTCTGCAGTCTTGTATACTGTTAGACCTTCCGTTCATCATTTGAAAACAAAACCTTTTTTGTTGGGGGGGAGGCGGGGGAGGGGAGAATAGATAGTAAATATGTTACCTATAATCTGGCAGTTTTGACTGTTATCTAAAAATAATTTTGCTTCCACTGCTAGCCTTCTGCCATAGATCAGTGCTTTTCTCATGGTAAGGTATATAGCGATCCTGTATATCTGTTCCGTCTGCACTTCTGTTCTCTTGGCAGTACAGGACAAGTTCAAAACTTCAGGGTTTTTTGTTTGGTTGGGTTTTTTTTTTTTGACACCTTCTGTAACGCGCTGAATTTTGTGTTTTGAGAAAATTTTAGTACATTGTGTGTCTCAAGATGAATTTAATGGAATTGAAATGTATCATTTGTGTGCTGACCTACTACAATTCTGTAAAGCAGTAGATAGGTTTAGATACTATAGATAGGCACAGATATCTGACGTGCAGGTAAGAACTGTCTGTTTTGCAAACTGATCTGAAGTGGGTCTCTCTCAATAAGGACAGCATTCCAACCTAGAAGAAATGAGGAAGGAAGATGAGTGAGTGTTTTTTCTTGACTTCAATGCTGCATTTCTCTCTCATTTTCTTGAAACTAGTACTCTGATCTTTTGCCACATAGGTAACTTGACAGGGATGGTTGGCACCGCACTGTATGTTAGCCCAGAGGTCCAAGGAAGCACTAAGTCTACATACAATCAGGTATGATTATAAATAGAGTTAATAAAAAGGTGTCATGGAATCTAAGGTACCAGGTACAATTCAGGTCATTTGTGCCTAACAGAGGTGAATTTCGTGGAACAGGGTGTGGTGGGACTGCTGCAGTAAGCAAGAGAGTGAGAACTATTCCTCTCAGAGGAGACTAAGGGTAGAAGGATGTGGGCAAGTCAGTTTTTCTGCCTGTGCTGTGGCCATGACTAGGTGCAAGCAACTTCAAGTTGAAAGCAGGCAGTCACAGAGGACCTTTATAAATAAGTAGCATAGAAATGGTATTTGTAGGTGATAAATGTCTGTGATTATGGAATGCGTCTCCATTTTACAAAACATCATGAAAGCATTTTAGTGACGGTATATCTTGCTCTCCTGCATTCCTGGACTGTGATTTTTGGGAGGTGGGGGTGCATTTTTTCCTCAGAGGATCCTGTTTATATGCAGGAGGAGCTGAATTTCAAAGCAAGGATGATTTCAAAGTGGAGGGGAGTCCTCTGCGTCATGGCAGTGCTGTGATGATAGAAGGCATTGAAGTCTACCAAATTTTAATGCATTGTGTCATTTAACAAAAAAATTTTAAAAAACCCAAAATCTTAAAAAAACCCACTCCTCTCTCCAGCTGTAGTATACTGTGAGATTTAACCAAAATATTATTTGTTGTCTGCTTTCATCTTCTGCAGAGAATTCACAGGTACTACATGTAAGCTTCCATTTTTTTTCTTCCTTAGAAAGTGGACCTGTTCAGTCTGGGTATAATATTCTTTGAAATGTCTTACCATCCCATGAGTACTGCATCGGAAAGGATCTTTGTTCTTGGTCAACTAAGACTAGTAAGTGTACAGATATAAAAGATACTAATTCTGTGCATCAAATAGTTTGTGAAGAGAAGTAAAAGGATGCAAAACGTAGCAAAAATGCTTCCACAGGGAGTGCTTAAAAAAGTTTATAAGATATATAACGAACAGTGAAGAATAAAATTGGAGCTGCTACTGACATCATGCACTGTGAATTTTCTAATGGTATTATCATTAGTCAGTGTTCTGTCTGTGAAATGAATTTTTATACTGTAAAACATTAGAGGTATAAACTTCAGATAAAGACATCAGGGCTTTGGTACATCTAGGTTTATACCTGGTTGGTCTCTCTCAGGAACGAGTTGGTATTTGTAGGTGATAAATGCCTGTGATTATGGAACGCGTCTCCATTTTACAAAACATCATGAAAGCATTTTAGTGATACCCTTTTTTCCTGTTAGCTCTTCAAACTAAATTTGCTGTGTGTGGTTTTTGTTGTTTGGGGTTTTTTTTTCCATGGACAATAAAAACGCTTAGCTTCTCTGCTTAAATATGTAGAACTTAAAAAGAAGACTAGCCTGAGCAAGGTGGACTGCCTGTTATAATTCAAATGTGATTTTTGTTTTTATAGCCCACTATTGTATTTCCTAAAGACTTTGATGAAGTCAAGCATGCAAAGCAGGTAATTTTGAAGACATTTTAACTATTAGGTATTCCCTGTCAATAAACGTTAATTATTGTTTTTCACACTTAATTTTAAATTGATAATCTCTGCCAAGTTCTTATTACATGACATTAGAACAAAGTAAGGAAAAAAAAAATCTCCAGAGACTATACTACATTGACAAGGAGATGTACTTACCCCCACAATTCCCTGAGCACAGTCATAAAGAAAAGCAAAGTTCACTGGCATACGTTTTAAGCTCTGAGGGACAATCTTGATTTCTTTAGGCTCAGCAAATGGCAGCTATATTGTTTAACCCTTAACTTAAACTTTCAAACAGAAAGAGGTGTGCAAGCAAAACTGGCCGCTCTGAATTTGAGAAGAACTGCTAAGAGCTGTTCTGAATGCCTCCATGGCAGAGAAATGAAGTGATAAGGAGCAGTGTAATCTTTTCTGGACCATCTAGACAATTTTTTTCCTTGGGCTGGTGGACTCTTTCGTTGACCATTAGCATTAGCTTTTTGTCTGTTATGCCTGTGGAACAGCGGTCTGCCTGTTACTAGTACCATAAAAATGTTTCCATCTTGTACAGTTTACTGAAATATGCCAGGAAGATTCCCCATTCTTTAATATCTGTAACACTCAGGTCTTTGTTATGCGTATGGTTCTGTTTCTCTTAGCTTTGTTAATGAAGAGATGCCAGAGCTAGCTAGTATAACATAGAACAACAAAGGATACTACATATTTTGTGATCCCCAGAGATATATGATTTTTGTGTTTTGCTAGATTTTATTCAGATAACACCATAAAAGTTATTTAGAATTTAATAAGCAAACAGTATTCACCCCAGATTCAGATCCTGCTTTTTTTTTCGTCCCCTGTAGAGTCTCATCATTTTTTTATTAATGTGATGTGACTAAGAAGTTTGTTGTAAATATTGCTAATACATAAAATTTGTCTAAACTGTAAAATCTTGATTTAATGTGTAGAGATTAGTTATTACATGGCTCCTGAACCATGATCCTGCAGCACGACCAACAGCTGTGGAGCTATTGAAAAGCGAACATCTTCCACCACCACAAATGGAAGAGTCTGAACTCCATGAAGTACTCCACCATACCTTAGCAAACGTGGATGGAAAGGCGTACCGGACTATGATGAGTCAGATATTTTCACAGCGTGTATCTCCAGCTATAGACTATACCTATGACAGTGATATGCTGAAGGTTTGTAGGTGTTCAGGGGATGCATGGGTTTTTTTTCGTGTGTTGGATTTTAAAAAAAATGTTTCTATGGGTAAACTCAAAACATGTTTGAGAGAATTGCATTATCTCTTGAGATTAGCTTTCACTTAGTTCCTATTTAAAGCTATAAATCTGTACTATGTAGGCTTGAATAACTGCTTCCCATTTGAACTTTACATTCATTCTTCAGTGATAAAATGAGCAGTGTTTCGCTGTAGCAGCTAAAGCTTAAAGTTTCTGTCCAGATGATTCCTTTCTTTACTCTGAATTTCTGTCGAATTAACGATACTTGCATCCAACTGCCAACAGCATGTGTTGCCTCTGAAGGTTTTGTTCCCTTTCTAATTGTGGCAATCAAAGTAATCCTTCTTGGTTTCTCAACTCTTAAATCTGTCTAAAGAAATACAAGATAACACAGTGCAGTAATGCTTTGTATAGCTGTAGTTATTTTATAGTATGTAAGCATTACAGTTGATTATAGTGGGACGAGATACCAGAATGCTTATTGCTTATATTACGTGGAGTGTTCATGGCATATGAATTATATATGTACTTTTTATTTGTAATGGTTTCAGGGTAGTTTTTCTGTTTGGTCAGCCAAGATACAGCAGCATGTATGTGAGATTGTCAGCCGGATATTTAAAAGACACGGTGGGTGTGTTTACAAAAGTCATTAATTTCGTTTTTCGTGACTGAATGGACTTAAGAGAATGGACTGGTTTTACTGCTATCACATTAGTCAGAAAGTATGTTCAGTAGTTGCATATCATTTGAAGTTTTACATTGTTTTTTTGCTCTTATTTTGGTGTTCCAGTAATAGCTGTTAACTTCAAATCGGAATGATTTACATTTTCTATAGAAAGAATAGTGAAAATTCTTATCTTTGAATGTATTTGGTGGTTCTGATAAGCCTATATGAGCTTTTAGAGGTAGGGAGCATTATATAAAATCTAGATCTGAATATAAGGATAGCTCTGTAGTGAAAGACCCCGCATCCACGTAGCAGAGTAAGCTCTCTCTGAACAGAGGCAAAATGGGAATGGCCTCAGGAGCGTGGAAACAGAGCAAGTGTCTAGTGGTGTTCCAGTGATCACAGAATCACAGAATCACAGAATAGTAGGGGCTGGAAGGGACCTCTGTGGGTCATCTAGTCCAACGCCCCTGCCGAAGCAGGGTCACCTGCAGTAGGCTGCACAGGATCTTGTCCAGGCGGGTCTTGAACCAGAGAAGGAGACTCCACAACCTCCCTGGGCAGCCTGTTCCAGTGCTCTGTCACCCTCAGAGGGAAGAAGTTCCTCCTCATGTTCAGACGGAACTTCCTGTGCTTCAGTTTGTGCCCATTGCCCCTTGTCCTGTCACTGGGCACCACTGAAAAGAGCTTGGCC
>Ga0065711_1006329_pt1 | contig 17702 bp, 5 predicted proteins | sample Hoacrofraction12_FD_59098 | JGI IMG/M metagenome (GOLD analysis project Ga0065711, IMG submission 59098) | Hoatzin crop microbial communities from Cojedes, Venezuela - Epithelial fraction 12 v2 (version 2) | ecosystem: Host-associated > Birds > Digestive system > Esophagus > Crop | place...
CCCCCCAAATTTAAGTACCCCCTTACTATTTTGGTATGGTTACAAGTCATTGGATGTATTGGCAATAATTATCATCTCTAGACTTGGACGTTGTCATATATGGGTAAAGCAAATTATCTCTAGGAAAAGATGAGCTCTAGTGTGTGCAATGCAAACTTGAAGACAGGGTTTTTTTGTTGTTGTTGTTTTGTCTTTTTTTTTTTTTATGAGGAAGAGGAAAGGGGTACATCATTTGAAGCCCAAGTCTTTGATAGACAGTTGATTCGTCAGTTCTGGATGAAGTTTTTCCCCAGTAAAGAAGTTGCAAGAGCTGGAGCATAGCTAATGTATTTTTACTTGCAAAGTGAGAACATCAGTGGGACTTCAAAGGTCTTGAGGAAGTCACTTCAAACTGCTTCCATTCCTAGTCCATAGAACGTGACTGCTTCCTTTCCTCATGGTTGCTTTACCTATGTAGTACACTTTTGTAGTCAAGACTTGCTTGGAGTTGTCCAGCGCTTACTATGAAGGAGCCCTGATCTCTGTCTCTACATCTTTTAGGGATACAGAAAAACAGAATAATTCTGACCAATTCTCAAAGACTGCAGATTTGATTAAAAGTTTAAACCGTGATACTTTTGACCAAAGAATCGGAATTAGCTTTGGGTGTAATTCCTCTCTCATTTTGGTCATTGTCAGTTTTGAAACTTTTTTCAGTTTTCTCCTGTTGTTGGATGCAATCCTTTGTCTCAGACTGGGAAAATTGGCTCAAACAGACCAAGCAGGCAAACTTAAAACAAGAAAACCCCAAACTATGTCTCTTTAATTATAGTAATCTTACTTGTTGGTTTTAAGATTAACCAGAGAGAAAATTCAGAAATAAATTATTTTTAAAAATTCATTAAGTGTCTGGCACTGAGGATGTCTTTGTACCTGCTCAGCCTAATTGGGATATTAGTAATCATAATTATTCAACAGCTTTGTAAAGTTTTCACATCATTGACTACAAATGGAGGTATAATACATTCTGTACACGTGCTTCAGTGTGTTTTGGAGATTGTTGCCCTGGCATCTGAAACTAATTAGTGTTCAGAAAACTTACTAAAGGTGCATATCGAGGCCTGGCTGTCTAGAATATTATTTTGATCATATAAAAGATTAAAATGGTACAGAGAATTTTGTGAAGTTTTTTTGGTGTGTAAAGTAGAGTCTTAAAGACTTTGGGACATTTCTGTGGTAGGAATGCCTGTTAGGTGAAATGCTGGTATGTTCTTACTCCTGTGATTAGTGGAGGAGTTGGAGGGCTGCAGGGCTATCAGAGTTCACTATGTGGTTAGTAGTTACTGTATCTTATATATATATATATGAAGTATCTTAGCTTTCTATATTGTAGCATCTTTGGAAATGAGAAAAGGCATTATGGGAACAAATGTCCTTGGCAGCTAATGAACGAGTGGGCATTTGACGTAAGATCAGTTGTCCCTGGGACTCTAATTGAATATCCTCACTTTCATTGAGGGCTATCTTGTTCTAACTTCTCCCCCCCAAATAGATAATAGAAGTTCATGCCTTGCTGCTTTCATTGTATAGTATAGATGAAGGCTGAGCATGTCTTATAATCAGTAAGACAGACATGAAACATTTGTGTGAAGAATCCACCTGCCTGCAATGATGCCTCATACTCAGTAAGAAAGATGACTGCTAATAATTTAAGGCAATGTTTGTATCATACTAATTTTCTCACCCAAGTTTACCAGTTAAGTAGAATATTGATTCTAGCTTCACATTTGAAAATTGTAGTTGGCATTAACAGTAGAAGAGATTATTCCTCAATGTGCTTATTAACATTAATGAATTTTTTTCATTACAACACTGCATTACAATACATCATGTAACATGGAGTCTGTGTTACAGATTCTGGGGGAGTAGTAACTTAAAGTACAGATTAAACAAGTATTGCAAGCTGGAACGTGACAGAGTAAAACCAGGGTTTTCTTTAAACTTTTTCTTCATTTACTTAAACCGCTCCTTAAACCTTTTCAAACTTAATGTAATGTTGTGCTGAATCTGTAGTAACAATATGATAACCTTACTTGTGGCATAAGAAAGCCAGGAGAAAATGAACAGCTCAGCTTTCAATAACATACCGTTTCACCACAAAGCATTCCGAAGCATATCCTTCAAGCTCGCAAGCTTTATTTTTGCTGTATGATTGTTTGAGGAAACTTACACCTGCAGTTTTCAGATGTAATATCAGATGGATATAAAGCATTTAGATTAATTTTCTGTAAATATTATTTTATTATCTCTGAAAACTGGATGCCTGAGTGGTATATTTTGGCTGTAGACATTCCAATTTGAAAATAGTAGTTTGATTTCTGCCCCTTCTCTGTGATTCTGGGATGTGTAATTTCTGAAGCTGTTCAAGAGCTCAGAAAGATACAACTAAATTGTTCTGAATATTCAGTATATTTAGGAAATTCTGCTTCATCCCTATTCCAAAAATTCTTATCCTTTTTTTAATAAGGGGAAAAAAAATTAAGTCAGTGCTGACAGACGAAGCTTTTAATGTAGGAATACCACTTAAAAACCTGGAATTTGTAAAGTATAAGGTATAAGACACTTTGTAAAGCACTCTACCTTAATATTTTTCCTGATTAGTGTATTCATTACTGCTTTTGTATTAGCCAATTATTTGTAATACTAATCCATGCCTTTATGGCTCAAAATGCTGAATTCTGAAATAATTTGTGCTTGATTCCAGTGGCAGCTTGTTGTCTGGCAATGACGTTTTCAGGTATAGCTTTCTTCACAGGCTCTCATCTATTGCCACCTGCCTAAACCTGACAGTTGAGCACCAGCTGGGAGTTATGTCCCGGAGAAGCATAAAAGGGCTGGAGAGAGACAAAATGATCTATCAAGTCCTACTTGTAAGCCAGGTCTCCAAACATGCGTTTTCTACTCTATAAATTCAAAATTAAAATACTAATGGGTGTTCTTTTGTATGCATCCAACAATTGGTTCATTAGGTAGGTATGTACAAAGAGGCTCTGCTTGTCAATGCTGTTTGGCTCTAAAAGGAGGAAAAATCGGTGGGGGTTAGGCTAGTCGCGAAATGCCCCCACCCCTTTTTTACCTTCCTTCCATGTTTGTTCTGTGAAGCTGGCGGTAGGTAATACTCATCCTGCATAGAGCTGGTTTTCATTGTGAGTATTCTGTCACTAGTCACAGCTGTCAGGTATGTCAGTCATGTAGTATTGTGGTGGTGTCAGAGACATAATCAGAGAGATTAGGTGGACACAAAGAGCTCTGAATGAGGTGGTAATTGCGTTCAGGGGGAAAAGAGAGTTGAAGAAAGAAACTTTCCTTTCTCACAAGATCCATTAAAGAGGTGACAGCTAATATATTAAAGCTGGAACAAGATAATTGTGGTAAGAATCTTTGTGTGTTCTCCCTAAAATGCAGTGTGCTCACAATAAATATTCAAATGCTTAATTTGTGTTGTGAATACCAGATAACCATTTACAGTGAAATGCAACCTCTTTCTAAAAGTTTAAATTCATTGCCAAGAATGTTCTAGGAACAGTTATAAAACTCAAAAGGAATATTGGTACTATACTGAATCACAAAAATGCCATCTTATGAAAGCTTCTTTGCAGGGATTTTCTTCAAATTGGCCTAAGTGATGGAAAAGAAATACTGAGATGCCAGCCATGGGCGGTGCTCTTCCAGACTTTGTCTGAGTAGCACTGTGAATAGTACTTCTCAACCTCCTCTTTTTTTTTCCTTTTCCTTTCTTTTTTTTTTTAAACAGACTACTCGAGTATCTCTTTACATTACACTTGTGCTGTATTAATGCCATGCTTCAGAGTTGCTACTTACCTGTAGCATCCAGGAAGGAATTCCCCTTCCACTCTGAAAGGATTTTGTGGGGGGTTTTTTTGACTTGGGAGGTTTTTTTTTGTTTTGTTTTGGTTTGTTTGTTTGCTTTTTTTTGTCCTCTCTTCCCTCCCTACCATCTCCTGAAGCACTGAAGATTGCTACAAGTGCACACACAAGGTTGGCAGAGCATACTGTGGTTTTCTTTGGCAGTGAAGTCTTTTAGGCACCTGGTCAGCGTATCTTGCTTCCTGTCACTAGATTTCGGGTCGAGTCCTCTGTCCCCTCTAGTCCAAATAGGCAGGGATAAACTTGGTTTTAATTTCTGCTTCATGGTTTGAACCTTTTCCTTTGTACTTCTGGGAGCTCTTTAAAATCTCAGCTATTGCAAGGACTTAGGAAACTGTTGATCTCTACTCTCTCCTGCTCTTATGCTAGGGCTCATATATTGTAGACTTTGGTCATTTAGTGTGGGCCAGTGGATTCCTAGCCAAATAGGATGCTAGGGGAAAAAAAGTCAACAGCTTTTGGAGTATTATGTACAAACAGAAGAGATGTTACATGGACCTTCCTGAGTTAGGAATTAATTCCATGGCTGGCTGCGATTGTGGAAAAATAAGCTTCAGTGACCAACACTCTGTTCTTTATGATCCTGGTGAACAGCTATATGGATTCCCTGGCGTTACACAGCTGCTGACATATTGAATGGTTAATCTGAAATCAACAGCACTGCTGAGTATTTTTCACTACTGATGAGTAAAAGATTTAGAAGTAACGAGTATAAAAGCTAAAAGCAACTACTAGTGGCACAATCAGTCCCACAACAAATTTAAATAATTTCAGACACCCTTCATCCATTGTACCCCTTGCCATCAGAAAACATGAAAAACCCAGTTTCATTTCTGTCCATCAACTTCTTTGTATCTTGCTAGAATTCCAGTGTTGACTGAAGTATAAATCCAGTCTGGCAATCTTTCCTCACAGAACTCTCACATGCTTCAGTGATGACTGTGTATAAGAAATGTACAAGAAATGCCATGTTAGACCCTACCATGATAAATTTTTCATGTCTTCCTTAACATTCAAAACAATACTTTTCCATTTTCTTTTGCAGCACCAAGTTCTAGTAAACCTTAGAATGTAAAATGAGAAACTGGTGATAGCGAGATAACAGTCAGAAAATTTTAACTGACTGATTCTTCATATAAATGAAAGTAGTTTCACATTTCTTGTGGTATTTATGGATGGCAGTGATGGTTTTCCAAGCCTTCTTTTCCTGCTGGCTGTTCTGATTGATACTGAAATGGGTTGAGAACGGTCATCTCCAAAGACAGGGAAAGATTTGACACATTTCCATTGTAACAGTCCTGCAAGTGCTTTTAGGATAGTTGAGCCACCATGCGTTGGTATAATGGATTGATCAGTCCGATTCTTTTGATACAGGTAAATCACTTTGATGCAGGTTAATTCAGGCTGTGTTTATAGAGGTTACTCTGATCCCTTTCTCAGGCTGCTATTATGTGTTTTCAAAGAAACAAAACCCGAAAACCTTCAGAGAATGAAAACCCATTCCTCCTTATTTACAGAATAGTATTTCTTTTAAGCTGGAAGCCTACAAAATAAGTCTTAGGTTTCATCATAATCCGTTATGAGTTTTAAATCTATTTTTTAAGTTGGCAATTTTAAATGGTTCCTGGTGAGTAGAGCCCTGGTGAGCTTCAAAACCACACACAGTTTCAATGAAGCTGTGTGAACCTGCTTCAGAATCTCCGCAAGTTTTCCAAGCTTTTATGCTCTCTTATGGTTTACAGACAAAAACCTACAGGGGTCCCATTTAAAGCCTCCTAGCAGCTAAAAGATAGAGAAAAAATGGCTTTTAAAAAACCTGAAGTACCCTCTTATGAGTGCATTAAAAGCAATTTTGTTTGCTTTCCACTTTCAAAATGCTTCAAGCCGCCAAAGATGCGACGTTAGAAAATGACTTGTGAGTACCAGAGAGAAACAGTCTTTGAAAGTTTGTTCATAGTAAAGGATGATAGGCAAGTGGGGTTTCTGTATTCGGAGAGAAATATCTTGTGTCCTCATACTGCAGATTTTTTTCTTTCTCAATAATCTGTTCAGATGTTCTTCACCTTTATCTTGCAGGTTTTCAGCAATTGTGTGAAAATCAGCTCAGAACATGTTTGTTCCTGTGGATGCTGTCCGCGTTTGGAGACCAGGGCCTCCACGGAGAGGGAAGGGAATGCCAAAGCAATGAAGACTCATAATTTAACCTGCTGGCATGTGTAAGATCCAAAGAGCCAGGAAAAATTTTCTTCCTTTCAGGTAAATCAGGGTGTGTCACCCTGGTGATTCTCTAAAAGCATGTATTGTAGGATTTAGGAGCTTTTAGTATTGGGTTGTGGGTTTTTTAAGTTTTCATTGCAGTGTTTGGTATTAGAGTGGTTTCTTGATTTATTTTCTNTATGGGAAGCATTGGGTGGAAAGGCAAAGTATCAAAATGTCCTCCTCACTTCAATACTGATACAGCTCCTCACAGTTTTCTCTCTTCCTGTGTAAATAAAGACAACAGTGTGGGGTAGACTTTTCACAAAATTCAAGAATATTTGGACCTTGTGTTCTGTTCTAAGCCTCTCTTGGATAAACATGCTTTCCTTTCTGAATTGTTTTGCTGAGCGTTAGGGACAGAAGATTAATTTAATGGAATCTAGAGATGACCTGACAAAACAAATTTTAGTTGAATGTTAAAGTTTATTTTCCAGTGATTTAAACAGATGGTGCCTCCAAGAATCTCTCGGAAAAGCATCTCTTTTGAAGGCTTACCTTGCGTACTTTGTGGTTTCTTCTATGAAATAAAGAGGAATTGTGCATTAGGATCAGAGGGGCATTTCCCGTAGTATGGTGCAGTCTTGGTTTTATTAGAAGTAGAAATTTTACAGATGCAGATTATATAAATATATATGTTGTCATTATCTGAGTATAATTCTACAATATAGTTAACAAACTATTTTTGCTTTTTATAGTTGATTGCGCTGGCAATTCAGAAAAGTCTTTCTTCTAAGTGTAGCATATTTGATATGAAAAACCATGGAGGAAATGGACTAACAGCATTAACTTTTAATGTTTTTAGTTTTAAATTTTTAAACTTCACACATCCACCAGCCCCTTAGCTTTCTCTCTAGGGAGTCAAAAGGAAGAAAGGAAAATTTTGATGCACTTAGTTAGTTGTTGACAATAGTTGAAAATTGAATAAATATTACAAGAATTAAGGAAGTAAAAGAATTAAATGAAAAGACAGAAGTGGTAGTACAAAATATGTAAGCTGTTTTGTCTTTGTGACAAAACAGAAAGCAAGATGTGTGTGAACAGGATGTAAACATAACCTAAGATCATGCGATAAAGATTCTTACCTGGTTTTAATTGTGAGAACACGACGATGAGCTTAAAAACTGTCTCTGGAAAGACTGCTGGCTTACAGGCTAGCAACCTGTTGTGTGGTTGAATAGTAATTTAAGAGGTTTGGTATTTTTGTAAATCAAGTACATTAAATCATGGAATGGAATTTTCAAAGCATTTGCATACCTAGAACAACAATTGGTGCTTAATCTTGCTGTTTAGTTGTATTAACAATTTAACATAGGCAAATAATGTACTTCCCCAAAACTCTTTTGTCGCCCCTTCATATCTGCGTAGTTTTTTCTGGGTTCAAACAGTATGTGTTAGGCAGCTGGTGCATGTAAAGAAGTAATTTCAAAGCCTCTGCTAAACACTGTATTTCTTGCATAGTCTCTGTAGTTTTGTGCACCTTTCTGCCTTGTGGTCACCCTGGGAGTCCTCAGAGGAACTACTGCCATAGCTCCAGGCATCTCTGTGTGGCCTGTAGCAACTAGTCCGTAAAGATCGTCAGTACTTTTGTAAACGAGAAAAGATGTTTGTGAGTTTTAAAAACCCCACCAAACTCCAAAACAAACAAAACCCCATAGAAGAACTGAGGCTGTTTCTCAGAACTGCTTACAATAATACAGAATTACTCAAAAGCATTACCAGACATGAAACCAGCTATGCTGCCCCACTATAGTAGTCACTCTCGTAGGAAGGACCTAGGTAAGATACTTCTGCAGTGCTTCAGAAAGGAGGTTATCGTCATTCTTATTTTATAGCATGGAGTTCTCATCCAGTCTTTTGTAGAAAGATTAATTTTATTTTGTGTAATCGGAAAAGCACATTGAGTGTAGAATGAAATAGAAATTCATATATTGAAATGAAGTTTACGTTTGGAACATTAAAAATAATTTAAAACAGTTTTTTATTTTGGTGCAGTAGAGAATGAGACAGGCGAAAAATGTTAACTTATTGAAGGTAAGGAAGGTGGAAGATCTTTTAAACAAAGGTTTTGGGAAGAGGCTGTGGATACTTTGACACTTGGGTGTGCAGAAAGAGTATTGTTTGTGGATTAAGTAGAAGATGTTAGTTTTAGCAACACAGATGAGTAATATACAGTTTTTCTTGGTTCTAGCAATGTACAGAAAATAAGCTGCCTTTTTAGAAGGCAAAATTGTAGTTTAACAAAGTCATGGGCAAAAGTTATTGTCTGGATCTTGCTATGCTTGCAGAAGAGGTAACTGCCCCTCAGCTGCTTGTCACCATCTTTTCAGCTGGTGATTATCATCATCTCAGATCTGTTCGTTGTGTGTGTTTGTCGTCTTCTAACTTGTCTTGTCAAAACGAGTTAGGTTACAAGACTTTTTCTTTTTTTTTTTGAGTTAACTTAGAAGGCAACAGATTGTGGAACATTTGTAGTAAGAGCCCCTCCAGCAGATAGTCTCTGGCAGAAGGGTGATGACAGGGGGCTGGAGGTTGCAACCTCTTCTGAGCTGGAAGATATTTTTAAGACACATTAGTTATTCCAAAACTTAGGCAGAGGCAAGCATATCTGCTGCACGGGCGGGTGTCTTGGAGACACCCCTCACCCTGGAAAGCTGCTTCTGGCATTTCTACAGCCAGGAGCCACCCATTCTGCTCCCTTCTATAGGCATGTGACTTAGAGCAGAGTGTCAGCATTTAGAGCCTGTTTGGGTCAGAAAAACATGCTGGAGTGGAAAGCAGGCCAGCCTGGAACAGCAATGCCAAGTGTGAGGATGCCTTTGTCAGCTTGATTGAAGACCAGCCCACCTACAGGTGCCATTTTTTCTGAACTTCATGGGACTGGGTTGGAACCCAGATGCTGTTGTCCTCTAACCGCAATACAAAGGGGAACAGCTGCTGCAGCAGTGGCAGCAGAGACTGTGTGGTCTGTTGATGCCCTGCAGTGCATTGCAGTTCTTGAAAACCTGCTTCCTCAGTAATCCAATTTACATATGCTGAAGTGGTAACGTGAAGGTTGTCCTAAGATGCTTTTTTGTTAATTTGGTAACGTGGGAGTTGCATGACAATTGCCTTGGGGAACAGTGGGCTTCATACGCTGCACTGTTGGTGGATGAAGCCCACACTGCTTCCTTGGGCAGATTCTTGTCGTGTGAAAGACTCCTGTGTCAGAGCCCAGGCATGAAGAGGTGCACGTCTGCACCACCAACACTTGCTGGCCAGAGGTAGGTCCCTTTTCGACCTGAACAAAATACTCTATTAGTCACTTTGACACATCAAAACAAAGATTCAAGAAAAAAGCCTGCTATCGCTTGGCCAGCTCTGTGAAAAAGATGGTATCCTGCTTCTTAAACAGGCAGGGAAGCAGCCTGTGGTGAGATTGGCTTTTTATGAGCAGCAGTTTTCTGTAGGTAGTGCAGAAATAAGTCACAGGCCTCACCTAATACAGTGAAGCCAACGCAGGTCAGTGTGCTAAAGTATTTGTTCTTCTAGATGCAGGAGTTGAGGACTTACTAGTATGGGAGGCAGTACTTCCTCTCTGCAGAGGAGGAACTCCACAGTGCTTAGCCCAGGTAATGTCCATATCTCAGTATGAAACACCATAAATGTTGATAACTAAAGGAGACATATTTTGATTCCTCTTGCCAAGAATTTGCCCTACTTGATTATCCAGGGGTAGGATGAGGTCCATTTTCTGTGTTAATATGACAGGCCTAAGATCTAGCACATCACATTAATACATGGTCCTTCAAATGGATCTTCTTTGAAGATGAAGATATGTTAGTACTCAGTCCAAAAGTCCAAGAAGTCACGTCAGGAAAAGGAGATAAACAGCTGTGCCAGTAGAGTCAGGTGTGTCAGACACAAACTCTGACACAAAAAAGGCAAACCCAATCTTTTAGATGATCTACAAGTGGAAGTGGTGGGAGTACAAGGGTAGGACTGCATCCCTGGGTCTGCAAGAGCATGAGCTGGAGGAAAGGTGAAAAGTCTGTTCACCTGTTCTGTCATAGGAAGTGTTGATGTGCACCACTACAGCCAACTGAGGAAAGCAGAAGGACCTGTGGTAGGGATAGTCTTTTACTTGGGCTTGCCTTCTGTAGTGATTAGGGTGTGGGCCTAATCTTGTAACTCCACATTCCTGAATCTCTGACTTGAATTGCCAACAACAGCGTATAATCCCAAGGACTTCAGGCTTCATAATAGGATTTACAGAACATGCTGGCTGTTTAACACAGCATCCTTGCATCCAGATCAGTACCGCTATTTCAGCATCAAGCTTCTGTAGATTGTCAGTGTTGATAAGCTGAAACTCTCAAAGCACTCTCAAAGCTAGGTAACACCTTTCTATTGTAGCTAACTCTTGTGATGTTTGTTTGGGAAATGACTCAACTACTCATGTCAGTTCAAGAGTAAGCATTAAGTTGCTGAGACAGTTCTGCTTACTGTGATGCTTCTGAAGGAAAGGATTTCTCTTTCAGCTATTGTATCTGGTCATCTCTTATTCACTTTGTTTAGAACTCTGGATGGAAGAGTGACTTGGAAGAAAGTGACTAGCTCAAAAACTGTATTAAGAGTAGTAATATCCGTTACAACAGAAAAGTTCATTTATTGTATGTCCACCATGTTTTCTTCTTAAAAAAAAAAAAAATCAACTATAACACCACCATTTTCTTTCTGAAATTTGCCATTCTGTGACTTACAAATCTAAACAATTTTTAATCAAAACCCTGCAATTGAACAAAAAAGCTACATATAATATGTCTTTGCAGAACTTAAAAAAGACCATGCAGCAGAAAATATCACCACCAACCATTAAAATAAACAGGTGTTCCTGAAGGTGCAGCTGAATATTCCTGTCTAAAAGACATTTTTAATCCCTTTCTGAGATGAAATTTTGTAAGGGAACTGGAGGCCAGCTGATCGTAAAAGGCTTATTATGAGGCCGAGACATTGTTGGGGCTGGATACTCCTTGAATGGCATCTCGATGTCAGCCTAGCCCCGTGCTGATTTTGCTTTCTTTCTCATTCTTAGGGAATAGCTAAATGACTCGCATTCTTCTTCCTGTTGATGAGGTAAATTGTAAACATCCCTCTAGACTCCCAGATTCACCTTCTAGAGTGATCTGTCTCAGCTGTGGCAATGCAAAGTTTCTTTCACACAATTAATGGGACAATTATATTAGAATGATGAGATCATGCCTTTTGCTGAAAAGAATAGAGATCTTTCATGAACAAAGAAAGCTTTATTTTAATCTTTGCAAATAAAGCACCATTTTGTTCAGTGAAAGTGGGTGACGGCTACAATTTGGGTAGGCACAGCATGGCATGAAGGTGAACTCACTTGGTAGAGTGGTAGGTAGAGCTTTTGGGTGGCTGTCTCAGAACAAAATAAGCAATGTTTTGGGTTTTTTTTCCTGCTTGCTCTGACTATTAGAGTAGTGTGCAGGCAGTTCTAGTATTGCCTAAGAAAACCTAAGACTGTTGAAAGTAATTTCATTTGTTTGCCAAACAAATGTGGAAAACCTATCTTGGTCTTTTCCAGTGTATCAGGACTTTTCATGTAGGTAGATATTGTGCATGTAAATCAAATTGTAGTGGTGGACGGCTCTTTACTTGGAGAACTGTTGAGACTCATAAACTGATCCTGAGTTACAAGCCACATCCAAACAGAAACATGGAAAATATTTCTGCTCTTGATTGTTTAGGCTTATGTGTTTGTATGAGAGGAAACCCAATGACATTGCTAAGAGAAATACGTGAGTCTGAGATATTTTTACAATTCTTTCTTTAAGCTGCAGAGCATATTTTTTCTTTAAAAAGTCATTTGATGAATACTAATTTTAGTCTGACTTTTGACACTGTTCTAAATGACATCTGGATTTCATGTAAAATCATATGTCTCCTACAAAGCTGAGATTGCCCACTGACAAATAAATTCCTATGCTCATGTAGTTCTCTTTAAGAACAGACAAATCACAGTTATACTGACTCCAGAGTGGTTTTGGTTTTATTTCTGGTGGCGGATGAGATTCTGACGTTCTCAGAGGCTTCTTTAAATGAACTCCCCATCTAGCCTGTATCTGGATCATTGCATTTAACTGCCAAGTAGAGTCTGTACCAGTTAATAGCATGGGACTTGTGGATGGGGAGAAGTCTGCTTGATACTGCTACAACCTTTACCGTACCAGCGAGTGGTAGCCCAGCAGGTGGGAGCTGGTGGCTTGGAGCCTCTTCCAGCAGCAGCTGTGCAGGCTCTGGCTGAATGCCCCATGCAACTGTTCAAATGCTCCAAGCGCTGGTGTTCCCGGCCAAGGTGTCCACACCACTGTTGGGCTGCGGTGCCAGGAGTGAGGTTGAACAGAGCAGTTATCTTCTCTGGTCTGCTGCCTTGCCCCCTGCAGGAGGGAAGATATGTGGAGGCAGAAGGGGCTTGGAGATAATGTTGTGCCTCTTTCCCTGAGGAGGCTCCGAGGTCTCTGTCTGGCCTCACTGCCTATGGGGTAATTCAAGTTTTGATATTGCTCATCTCTTGTGCTTTCAGGATAACAAATGGACTACAGCAGAGAAATAAACAAATAGCACCATAAAAACAAATATTAAACAAAAATAAACACTAAGAAGATTGTTCTAATACCTGTGAGCAGGAACAGGCTTTATTATCTTACAGTTGTCGAGTTTTGGAGCAATACAGCTTGGGATAGTTACATGCTAAAAACCTGTGAATGGCATAGCTACAAATAAACCATAAGCAGGTATTTATCTGCCTATCTGTACACTGGAGAAAAGTCTCAAGACTTTTATATATATCTAAAGAGATTATTTCACACATTTGTCATCTTGCCAGAAAGACATAGCTTGAAGTGAAATTTTCTGGAAACAATGTAACTTAGTTTGGGAGAAGATATAGGTGTGGCTATATTTTATAAAAATGCTGCCAGACTGACATAATGTAAGTTCATGTATATTGAGAGTATACATACACGAATAACCTGCTTGGTTATTATTATTATTATTATAACTCCTTATTCTGAGTAAATTACTCCAAGTCGACTGTTTTGCATTAACTGCCTGCATGCAAGTTGTTATTGTCAGGTCAATATAAGCTAATATAAAGCCATTTATTTTCTTAGTTAAAGACCAACTACTTCTACATGAGTTGCTGGGGCAGAGTATACATTTTATAGAAAACAATTGCAGATTAACTCGTTTGTAGTAAATTTGACATCCTTGCTTAACTCGTGACAATTTGTTCGTTAATTCCTACTGTTAGAGTCTGGCATAGTGAATATGATACTAAACAAGAGCAAAGTGTTAATCTGCACAAGTGAGGCAGAGCTTCTACCAAGGGGAACTTCTTTCCATATGTATTCCTGATTCATCCTTTGTGCAGTCTCTATTCTATACAATGAAGGGAAAACTACTGTAGAAATGATATCAGGTAAGAACAGAAAATGAACAAAAATAGAAGTTAATGCCACAGTGTAAATTGACTCGTATTTCTGCAAATGATGATATTGTATCAGAAGAATTTTCGAACTTGCATTGATCTGCAACAGGAGTTTTTCAATGTTAAAATTACAATCCATCCTTTGACTTAATGTTCAAAAAAACCCCCCAAAATTTAGTACACGGCATCACTACCTATTGTGTAGTTTCCTAACCTAGGAGAACTATTTTTGTTTTCACTTGTGAAAGTCTATGTTATGTAGTGTATAATGCGCAGCATGTCTAATCAGTTGCAGAAAACTGTCCTTGGACATAGTACTTTCTCAGACCTTAGCTTTGCAAAAGAAATACAGGGGGTTTTCTTACATCTCATTATCTTAAACTTCTGAATCAGGGTATCATTTTCACAACATGAGTGGGCATGTCTTGGTACTTTAGCACTCACTAGAGAGATTATACAAATGACCTGTTAGGATGATATCTATAATGATGATATAGAGCTTTGGAGTTAAAAGTTTGGGATGTAGAAACTTCTTTTTTCTCCACAAATTTTGAATGCATTTTTCTAGTAGTGTCTTGGTTAGAGTGGTTCAGCTGTCAGTGAAGAGTGCTGCAGATGTCAGCCAAAGAAGTAGTCAGTGTGTTGAAGGGAGAAGATGTAAAAATCAATCATTTTAATGTGTTTTTGCATACTTGCAACTTGCTATACTGATACTAAAATAACAAGGAAAGATCCTTTTTTAATGGTTTGTTTTATATTGGCCTCTGTTCTTGGTGTCCGTAAGGTATGTTAAGATCTGTAGGTAGCCTGCTTATAAATGAACGAGTAGCTAAGGAAGTACCTGAGAGAAGAGACAGTGAGGTATTGGAGGAACTCTTGTTAATATAGTTGTACAGATCTAAGTGTTAGAGAACAGTTTGTCTTTTTTCAAGCTGTTTGTGATCTAGTGGTTGGTGTTTGAATGCAGGAATGAATTCTGCCACTCAGCCTTCTCTGTAGTTGTTTTCTTGTCTATAGAATAGGAATAATGCTTGTGTAGTCTGGGTTGGTGAGATTGAACTGATTAGTGACAACAAAATGCATTGAGAGCCTTTAATGGAAGGCATTAGACAACTGTATGCTATGCAGATCTTCAGTATTAAAAATATATTACAGATGACCTGCAAAAGCAGTGGAGAGGATAAAAGAAGTCACTAGAATACATTTAACATGAAAAAGCAAAGAGACAGTCCCTAAGATCCCTTTGGGAGGACTAAGCTAGAATTGAATAATGTAACAGTCTTATTTGCAGTATTTCTGTATGTAATTGTGAAAACATTTTTCCAGACAGGAAAAAATGCGTTTGGTCACAGCAGCAGATGAAGCGAAGCAGGCAGACAGTCAGCAGCAGGTTCCGCTTGTTCTCATTCTGGAGAATACAGGTATCTGATTCAGTGGGCAGTGTTAGCCTGGGATGCCTGAAGGTGGTGGAGAGGTGCCCATTAGGCATGAAAAACACCCAAGCTACTACTCATACAACAATATATACAATTCGAGTAGTGTAATCTGTCCAACCTGTTTGCCTTAACTTTAGTTGTCTTATGTCATAGTAAAGCCTTCAAATTTTTCAATGCTGCATTAATGCAAAGGCTTTAATTTAAACTTCAATTTAAAGGGAATCCAAAAGTGGAGGGGGGAACTAAAAGGAGAAAGAGAAAAGAAGTAGTAGTAGTATGTGGGCACTGGGAACTTCTCGGAGCTTTCCAGCTTTATCCTTGGGGAGAGTTGAAGGGCAGAACTAAAAGAAATTTATTGCAATGTAGGGTTTTTAAAATGAAGGCAATTGTATTTTAAAGTTTAAACCTTGGCCAGGTGCTCTGTACTGTACCAGGGAAACAGTGAAGATGATCCTAACTGCAAAAATGGGGGATTTTTTTTTTCAAGTGTGTAAACAGAAAGATAAAATTATTCTGTAAAGCCCTAAAGAGGAAGGATAGAGTAGCTTTTAAGCACATCTGGATGTGTCAGGTTATTGGGAAGGATTTGAAAGCTAGGTATGGGCAGCTTAGGATAATACTAATGATTGTATTAGCGAACAGAAAAAACGGAAGCTTATTCTCCCATTACAGTTAAGCATAAGATGATGATGCTGTTACTGATAATCAGTTCTTTTACGCATCCTCTCGTATGATTTCCCTCCTTCATGTAAGACTATCCAAAGTTTTGGGGTTTTTGGGTCATGGTTTCATCTGAGTAATAGGTGGACACAGCATTTTCATCAAATACTTTTTCTATAAGTTTTGTGTGTGTGTGTAAAATGAGTCTGATCCTGGTCCTACTGAAGTCAGTGGGATTTCCAGTATGGACCTGAAAAGAGTTAGGATCTTGTTTGATATTTGGCAATTTTTTCATTTAAAAATGCTTTGCAAGCTAATTACTTCCCTCACAACTAACATAAATCAGTACAGTAGGACTGGTAGCTAAGAAAGTAATTCTGGCTGTGTTTATGGAGAAAGAGGGTTTTGGTAGTACTTTGAAAATCAAAAAATGTAGAATAATCAGGAGTAAGTAGCTGTTTTGTGGTCCTGTAGACAGAACGCTGTAAAATAAACCAGGAGAATTTGGATCAGTTCCTGATTCTGCCTCTCGTAGTACATTCTTAAGGCAAATCATACTTCTTTTATGACTTAGATTCTTCATCTGTATTATGGAAATACTAAGGCTTGTCCTGCAGCACAAATTAATCTGAGACTTGGGAATGAAAATGAAAAAATATTTGGAAATTTTATTATAAACAAGAATCTTGTATCTTTCACATGGCAAAGGCTTTATTTTGCAAAGCAGAAAATGTACCTATTTGTTAATTGTTTGTAAATTGATAAGAAGAGTATAGCCTGTGTGTTAATTCATATGCTAAATTACTGAAGCAGTGTCCAAAGTTGCGTTAGTGCTGTGAGAGTTTGGAAATAGCATTTTATTATCAGTATTAATCTGCATAATGGAGGCCTTTTTTTCCCCCCAATCTGAAAAATCTACTGACTACTTTGTAAAGCAGATAAATGGATGTGAAAGCATATGGAAGTTACTAAATATCTTTCTATTTTAATGTGACAGTGCTATCGACATTTGTGCAAACTAGACAGTTTGTTATTTCAAATCCTTATAAGTTAGGGAATTAATTCAGTACTGTAGTCGCCATTTTTATTTTAAAGCAATGCTGTCAAAATGAAAATTCTATGTCAGGTTAGGATTCTGTTCTTTCAAGGCCTCATTAGATGCTTGGTACATCTGTAAGGACCTGCTAACTCCAAGACAAATGGTTTGCGGTTCTTGTAGAAAAGAATTGACACGTTAAGACAAGAATTTGTTTGTTATTTGATGATCAAATATTGTCTAATTCCTACATACATTATTGACTCTATATAATAAGGTGTCGATACAGAACTCCATTTTGATTGCTGTCATCCAGCCCTTCTTAACAACGAATGTAATTTCTGTCTTTATTATGGTAGCGTATGTGGTACTTGGTAGCTTATGTGATATGATGTGATTCCAGACCATTTCTCTTGTTTCCTCACAGAGGGTTTTCACATCATAGCTTTCTTGGCTGATTTATCAGAAGCTAAAGGTAGACCTGGCAACCTGATCCATGCTATTTCTCAATGGAGTTTTTTGCATTAGGTCTCCTTTTGGGAAGAAAGGGCGTTACTGCCATTACAGTTTGGAGAGTCTTGAGGGTGTTGGTTCTCTTAGCTGTGCATCAGTTCTATAAATTCTGAGATAGTAAGAGTGGCCAGAGCTTTTCATCCCCTGTTTTTTAAAAGCTCCAAATTCACTGGTGTGTTGGTGCTGTCTTCTAGAAATGTCATCGTGACCAACAATACAGTTTTTGAAATTTCAACAAGAGATGCAGGATGTGCATCCAACTGAGATTTTTTGCCATGCCTCTCCTAAGCTCTTAGATTACTTACGGTGTACGGTAGCTGGGAGAGTTCCAGTCTGGACTCAGCTAATTGCTGTCTCTGTAGTACTTTCTCTAATGATGTCCTTT
>Ga0065711_1039575_pt1 | contig 17702 bp, 12 predicted proteins | sample Hoacrofraction12_FD_59098 | JGI IMG/M metagenome (GOLD analysis project Ga0065711, IMG submission 59098) | Hoatzin crop microbial communities from Cojedes, Venezuela - Epithelial fraction 12 v2 (version 2) | ecosystem: Host-associated > Birds > Digestive system > Esophagus > Crop | place...
CAGCCCCGCCTGGACACGGTGCTGTGCAGCCTGCTCTGGGTGACCCTGCTTGGGCAGGGGTTGGGCTGGGTGACCCACAGAGGTCCCTTCCAACCCTGAACATTCTGTGATTCTGTGAGAGGAGCAGGTGTGTTTGTGTGGAGGAAAGAGGAGACATGGGGCCCAGTAGTGTCTCAGAGGGAGATTTGTATTTGCTGCTTGCAGGCTGAGGTGGGCAGGGGAGGAAAACAAAATTCAGCAGTTGTGGTGCCAGCAAAATAAAAATTTTGCTCCTGATAAAGCCACAATTTCACAAATGAAATTCCTGGTTGGGCATGGCATGGCTCTCCTGCTCATTGCCCCTGGCTGAGGTCCTCTGTGGTGGAGCAGGGCAGGAGAAAGGCTGATGAGACAATTAGTGATGAAGCAATGAGGGGGATAAGCAGAAATGATGGGGCCTTGCCTATGGAGCTATAAATCCTGGCAGTGAAGCTGGGGCCAGGTGCTATTGCTGCCTGCATGTGCGGTGGGTGGTCTGGATCCTGCTCTGGAGGAGGCAGCTCAGGTTGTTCAGGTTCTCCTCTGCATCACAGGTGGAATAGGGTGGAGTTCTGCCTTTGGGAAACGGTGCTGGGTTGATGCTGAGAACAGGAGATTAAAGAGGTGTCTGGATGTGTCCTTTTGCTGAATGGTGCCCTCACTGCATGGAGGGCTTTTTGATGACCATTTCCAAAGCAGATGGAGCATTTTTCTATCTTTAAGAGCCAATTGTGCAGGAATTGCTGGGGAGAATGATGAGAAGCAGCTGAATCTTTTATTGCTGAATTTCAGGCTTGCTTCCACTGTTCAGCACAGAATGTTTAAGGAGCTGAAAAGGAGACTGTTAAACAGTCTTTTACTAGGCAGCAACTACCAAGGCAGTGCTGGGCAGGTCCACCTAATTCTGTGCTGGGAAAAGAGGTGACCAGGTGCTGTCAGGTGCCAGTGTGCACACCGGCAGCAGTGGGGGGGACCAGGACAGGTCATGTGAAGGCAAGGACAGACATGCCAAGGAATGACCTGGGTGCATCTGCAGTGTGAGGGGAGGGTAGACACAGCGGGAGGCCAAAGGTTGTGCTGGGGTGGAAAGCAACCACAGAGGATGGTGCTACAGGCAGGCATTGTTGGACCTGGCTCTGGGGCAGATCCCTGAGGTCAAGTTAGTCTCATAGCTTACTTGCTCTGCCCATCTCCAGCCCTGCCTGGGGCCAGGTCACTGAGCTACCTGCGTCACTGCTGAGCTGGTCCATCCCCAGCAGCCTCACTGGGGACCTGTGTTTGGAAACAGCAGCTCCATAGCAAATGTGGGCGGGTGTCCAACCATAACATGAAGCGCATTGCGACATGGCATAGGGGATGCTGAGAGGCACTGTGGTATGTGAGGGCTTCTTCCTCTTGGCAAGCAGCCCTACAGGGAGGCTCATGGGCACCAGCCATCACTATAGTGTGCTTCACCTTGGCCTTTTCTCCCTACAAGCTGCTGCTGTTTTCTCAACTCCTCAGACCCTTTCCCCTATCAGCTGTCTTGGTGCCCCTTCCTCAGTGTTTCAGCTTTAGTTTTGGGGGTTGAGTGTGGGAGACCAGCCAGCAAGGCTGGGGTTTGATTGCCCTGCCCATGGTGGCAAAGCTGTGTGGGGTTGGACATGTGGCATGTCCTGGTCTGCCCGTGAGTGCTGGTGGCTGTGCCGGGGAGAGGGAGATGCTCAGCATGCGTGGCTGCAGGTGTTTCTGCAGAAAGGCAAGAGTGCAACAGCCCCTTAGGAAATGAGGTCTTGCTGGGATGGTTGTCCTGGCTCTTTGGAGCCCCTGCAAGCAGGTCAAGCAGAGCTGTATGCTGCTGTGCTGCAGCTAAACTACAGATTTTCTACATTTGATCAGATATAGGTGCCTTTCTGTTGAGCAGAGAGAAATTTGTCCTGCTGCTCTTGGGTCTGTCCCGGGGCTCAGGCTGCTGCCTGGAGCTGTTTTTCCTGCCTTCCATTTTGTCCCTGGGGCCAGAGAGGACAGCCATGCTGGTGCAGGGGCTGCTGGTCTGTGCTCTGCCATGTGTGCTGGGCTTCTCCTCCTGTTCCCAGAAAACCCCTGGGGAGAGCTGGGGGGAGGAGATGGTGCTGATGTGCTCCTGGTGCTGAGAGGCAGGTCTTCTGTGGCACAAAAAAAAAAAATCACACTCCCTAGGAAACACCTCCACAAAATAGCACCTTCCTTTCCCAGCGCATTCCCCCGTCACGTCTCTGCACCCTGCGCTGTTGTTAGCATCACTGGTGTGTTTTTGAGAGTAAGAGATGGGGCTCCATGGGGAGAGGGGGGCAAGACGGAGAGATGGAGGTGAGGCAGGGAGAGTTGCTGAAGATCTGGGGTTTGCCAAGGGCTGCTGAGGCAGGAGCTGCTGCTTTTAATGGCTGGACTCTGCCAGCCCTGCTCAGCCATGCAGCTTTTCTTGAGTACCCGCTGTGGAAGCCCAAGCTGCACAGTCCTTTGTGCTCACAGCACTTCAGTTATGAGATGGCTGTTGCAGCCAGGGTGTGCTGGGTGGCATGGAAACCTGCAAAGCTCTTTCGCAAGCAGCTGTGAAAGCCTTTAATCTGATGTTGCTGACATAATAATGGGTGCTTGAAAGCCTTTGCTTGATCAAGCAAACAGGTTTCTAATCCTCTGTGTAGAAGTTTCTAATCCTCTGCACTCAGGAACCTGAACGTGGGGGACAAACTGGCCCAGCCTGCCATTGAGGAGCTTTACTTTGAAAGTAAAAAGCCAGTTTGATTGTGTGGAAACATTGAATGCAGTGGAAGGATTAAAGACTGTCATGGTTTTGTTAATTCTAGTCCCTTCACTTTCAGCAGAGAGTTCATCTAATGATAGTAGCAGATAATTACCTAGAGATCAGCACCATCTCCTGTGCTCTGCAGAAAACCGAGGCACCCAGCAGGTGGTTGTGGGCAAGTCTGTCTGGCTCAGGTGGTCTGGAGGGGCAGGAGAAGGTCCTGACCTCTGTAACATCAGACCCTATGCTATGGGATGCTCAAGACAACTGAGGAGCAAAAACTCAGGGATTTCAGTAGGGCAAAAGTAGTCTTTGATTTAGGGTGAAAACTGTTGCCGCAGGACGTACAAGGAAATAGTTTCATGGCAATAAACGTGGCATTTATTCAACTGAAATCGATATCAATCTGCAAAGACAGGGTGACTGTACGCTCAGGTTTAACTATGTATCTTTACATAATCTCTTGACAAATATATGAAATGTTTTAATTGATTTAAGGTATTTGCATTTGAAAAGATAAATTGGGACAAAGCTAAAATCTAGGTGAAGTTTTTAAGTCTGTGCTAGTCAGTCCCCAGAGATCTGTAAATCAGTGTAATTTTAAGTCTTTTTCAGGCAACAGACATTAACACTGAAGGGCCTTGCGAACTGCAGTTCTTGGTAGTCTTTTCTGTTGGTTGTGTAATATTTGTATAAAATACTGCAGTGCTTTAAAAAAATATTTTCCTCAATATCTGCATTGTTGGCAGTGTCCTACAGTATGAAAAGTGTTGTGGTAATAGTGCAAAGGTTTGCCTCAAGACAAGAGAAAAGGCTAACCATAATTTATTAAAGAAACATCCTACTAGTACTTGTAAACATTTTTCCTTCATCAGTGGACGAACAGATCTGTGAAGACAGACTTCACCTGTTATGTTAATGCACTTTTCTTATGTTCAGGTGTGGGAAGTACACCCCATACATGCCTTGTTGAACCTGGTAGAGATCCGACCTTTTTCTTAGGCAGAAGATGATCTGGTGGGAAAAGAACAATGTTGATGGTAAAAACCCCCGTGTCTGCACTTTGCCCTTCATCAGATGCCCCCAGACCACATTGCCAGGTGGGGGTGGAGGGACTCTGAGTAAGGTGCTTGCCTAAAGCTGCACAGGCAGATGCTAGCACAGCCCCCAGTTTTGAACCTGAGGTTTTGCCTCTTCTAAATCTTGCTGACTGGAACTTTTACTCCTGAATCTCTAAGGACAGTAATCCATGTTCTCTGTAGATATAGCTCTTCCAGCTGGTGCAAAGCAAACACAGTGACTTTTGAAAGGGTGCTATTAAGATGCTGTTCCCCATCAAATCAACACCAGAGATCAGAAGAGGACCTGCTCTGCTCTTTCCAGGGGTATGCAGCTGGAGTTCGGCCCTGCAAGGCTGCTACAGTCTGTATGTTAAGAGCATGGAAGAAGAATTTCAGGATGTGATTCCTGCAAATTAAAAATGTTGTCTTCTGCACTCCCTTGTCTGTAACCTGATCATTCTGCAGGTATTTGAACAGAAGATGTTTAAGAAAAGCTGCAGGAGATCCCTTAATTCAACCTGGTTGTCGTCTTGGTGGTGTCCTTACCTCTGGTTTTATATTTTTCTCCTTGCAGAAGACTCTATCTCATTCATGATCCACTGCTTGCTTTCCTAGGAATCTACTTAGCTGACTATAAATACCCTTCACCATCCTCCTGTGCACAGATCCTTGCAAGAGTCGGCAGCACCTGAAGGAGGATTTGGCATGCCATTTGCTGTTACCATGCATGTTGGGTACTGCTCCCACTGGGCTTCTTGTGGAGGTGTCTGAATGTCCCTCCTGCGAATCCCTGGACGGCTGGGCACTGCTGGAGCCATGTTAGAGGTAGGGCAGCAAAGGGGCCACTTACCAGGAAGCACAATGAGAGGAGCAGAATGAAGCCAAGCAGGGTGAAAATGCAGATAAGGATAATTGCCCAGAACTGAAGCTCTGCAAAGGCAAAATAAGGGCACGTCAGTTTTTTGGGTTGCTGTACGTGGGACACAGAGGTAGATCTTGCCCTGCAAAGTTCAGCAGTACTGAACAGCGCATAGGTGAGGCAAAACTGCTGCAAGGCAGCATCTGGCCTTCCCTGGCTGCAGGGCAAACAGGCCCAGCAATGTGAAGATGGGTAGGATGTACAGAAACCTCGGTAAAATGGAGTGAGGGTCCAGGATCTACAACTTTAAACGCTACCTCGGCAAGCATCAGAGCCTTCAAAGGTTTCAGGGATGTTCAGAGAGGCAAAGTTCTCAGGTGCTGCTGGGCACTTTTAGGGGAGGGGACAGGGCTAAGGGTGTCAGCAAAAGCTATAGCTGCTTTTGCCAGCAGGTTAGTGGTGCACAGAAAAGCAACAGTTCAGAGTCCTTTTTTTGGTTTACTGTTAGTTCTGGGGTTGTGGCTATGCTCACACCACCATATCTGGATTTTTGTAAATATTGCAGTTATCAAAATTTATTGGCACCAAAGGTCTAACATAGCTTCCCAAATTGCATTGCTTTTGCCTGTCCTTCACTTCCATTTTCCTCAGGCTGGCTGGCTTTGGTGGTACCTCCTGTTTGCTGACAGCCTACTGAGGGTCCTGGGCTCTTGTGCAGGTCTAGTCTCTGTTTCAAGGTGTGTGATGCTAATTTAGTATAGTTCAAGTACTCAGTGGCTGTAGGGTCAATCCCTCTCAAAGCACTTACTGGATCTTTTGGACTCCTGTTCATCTGTCTTGAGTGGAGAGTAACCTGGAAATAAAGGGTGGGGCAGGTGAGAAGCAGTGCTCTAGAAGTGACTAAAAGCTAGTCAGCCTTCCTACAAAGTCACCACAGGAGCTCTTACCTTCAACAACCAGACTCTGCTCTTCCAGCTCATAGCTGGGGCCCAGCTTGGTGAACCCGTGCATCAGGCGCTTCAGTTCCTCGTATATCTCTTGCTTTTGTAAAGTCCATGAGAAGGGGTCCAATGTGAATTTGCAGATGGAGGCAACATTTGTGTAAGCTTTCCCATGGACAGGCCTGGAGGATGACAACCAGAGTTGTCATTATGGGAGAAGAGGAAAAAGAAGTAGAGATGGGTAGAGGCAGAGAGAGATTGGGAATCAGGCTCAGGTTTGCAGAGGTCTAAGCAATGTTTTAGTAGCATGGGATGAGTTGTAGTTTATGCTAGATGAAACAGGAACTCGTGCAGCCTGGTGAAATCCACCCACTGATTTAATCCTGGGAAAGGCGTTTCTAAGAGGTGAATCGGCTCAGCATTTTTTCTTCCTCCAGAGAGGTGTTGGAGAAGAGAGATGGGTTTTGTCCTCAGGCTGGTCAGCTCTGATGGTTGTTTTGCTAATGTGTTTCTGTTGAGTTTCAGCTTATCGTATAAGCTAAATGAGAGAATGAATGGTATTTTTTTTACTCTGGAATTGTTTATGCATGAAAATAGCTTTGCCAGCATGGAAACAAAACCACCTCTCATCCGAACAGAAGCCTTTTGTGGTAAAGGCAAAACTGACTGAAAGTGAATGAAGGTGCATCCCATGTGTCATCCAGAGCACAGAGGTTGGCACTGAGGCATAAACACTCTGCTGTGGCTCTGAATTTCTCTCTGCTAACTGCTCTTTTGGGACTTGGGGGGGTGAAAAACACTGCCAAAGCAGGACATACCCAATGCTCTCAACAGTACAGCCAACAAAGTAGTCCTTCAGGCTGCTAGTTCTGAACACATCGAGCTGATGGGAAGACAGAAAACAATTGAGAAAAATTGAGTACATTAACATGTTCTTCATTAGGACAGGGAAATCAAGCTATTGCTATTAGTTTTACCTCCTTTTGAATATTCTGTTTGTGCATTTGGTACATCTGTGACCTGGGGTCTTGCAGTTCTGGGGAGTAGGGGAGGTTGGAGATTCTGAAGCTTAATCTGAAGCTTTGTTTCCCAGACTTGAGGGGTGTTTTGTAAGTTGCTGCCTCAATTGCTAGGTCCAAGTCTGGAAATTGAGAGGAAAAGTCAGTATAAATTCTAGCAGAGAGAAACAGAGGCTCTTCTACCAAGCAGCATTGGTCTGCATACTTCTAGCTAGGAAAACTTGAAGTCGTAATAGATGAACAGAACTTCAGTTGAACTGGGGTCTGACTGCAAATTCCCAGTCTACCTTTTGAATCAGTCCTTCAGCGGTGTACTAGGTCACTTATTTCTTTGGGAAGTTGTAAATTTGAAAAAAGCTGAAAGTGATCTCTGAATGCTGGAAGTAATGGTGAGTAGTTACCACGTCGTTTTCTTATTAAATATTGAGTAACACCTTAAATCATTGAGGGCTAAAGGGCTACACTGAGGCAGACTGAATGTGGCAAAGGACTGGCCCAACTCTGACCCCAGAATTCAGCTATTCAACTTGATAAGAGATTATTTTCCACAGGCATCCTCTGATGGACCAGAAGTTGGGGAATCCTGAGTATGCCATGGCAAAGTGGGTTGATCTGGGTGGAAACTTGGCAGCTGTGATTTGAGCTCTACATACTGTCTACTGAGAATTCTTTCAGCTGGTAACTGCTTCCCAGCCATAGTCCAGTGGCATTTGAAGTTCCATCCTGAAAAGCCCTTTCAACCACAGCCCTGTTGATGCTGGGCTCTGGCTGGAAGAAGCACTTGCAGTCAACCACTATGGATCCAGTCCTGTGGACAGAGAAACAGAGGTTCTGAGATAAATAGGCTGATCAGTGTAAAACTTTTTCTTGTGGCACAGTTTCGCAAAGGGTTCCTGCTATTCTGAGTGATGTGTTTTAAGCTATGGAGAGATGTGACGCAGGCTGCTTTGGGCTTTTCCTTTGGACACGGACAGCAAATGAAATACCACTACCTCTTCTCTCTGCAAACTTAGGTTATCCTGCATGCATACAATGAAAGACCAGCACTTTTTTAAAGCTTTTACCCTGTGTGAGGGTTCCTTGTCAAAGCCTCTTTCCATCTAGCGTAGGACACTACAGGTATGCCTGAAGCCCATTTTTAAAACTTAGTGGAGTCCAAGTTGAGTGGAGGAGTGCAGAGGTTGCAGGGTCACCATCAGTCCTCATTAAGAGGATGACAATCAAGAATTCCTGGGATATTCAAACACCCAAGAGTGCCTTACATAAATCCTGACTGAGAAAAATGTCAGTCTATACCAAGTGAGGAAAAATTCAAACTGACAAATTCTGGGAAGCCTAGAAATTACTTCTTTAGGCATAAACCATTTCCAACATGAGAACGGAGGGGAGGAATTCTTCAGAGGACAATGACACTTGGCCACTGGGGAGCAGTGCCAGGGTGTGGCAACCTTTCAAACAAAATCAGATTATATCACAGACCTCAGCCTTGTGATACTGCAGTTCAGGAACTGGTCTCGCAGGTTGCTCCGATGGTACAGCTGATTCATCTGAAATAAGTCATGTTAAATATTAATGAGTGCTGGTCCTGATAGTAGCTGCTTTAGGGCAGCAGGGGGGCCTCTAACTTTGGAGCAACACCAGATTTTTTTTTTTGGCTAATTGGATTTCATGGGAGTTGTTTTTTACTTCAGAATATGCCTTCTGGTGATGGAGTCTGACTTCCAGCTTGGTAAGCCTTTCTGTCTTATCTGAGCCAGCTGCCAGTGTTCCACAGCACAAGCTGCTGACTGACAGCTGTCATCTTGATCCACATTTCACAGTGCAGGTTTGGAACACAAAGTATGGAATGTTACAGCTTCATCTAAAAAGAAAAACCTCCCTAATTAGGGCTTTATTGGGTTGATAGATTGGCAGATTGGTGCTGAAGAGAATGTGTTGGATTCTTAGCAATGAATTATGTTTGAGCTAGAAGAGATTTGTACGCACTTCTGGGGATGGGGCTGAAATGCTGAGTGAGTGTGCCTTTAACAGATGACCTAAACCCCTTGCATTTTCTAGTGCATGTCTTTGGCAGGAGATAATTGCTTAAGGCCACATATGACATAGTAATCCAAAGTGATTCAAAGACCAATCTCATCTTTTCCATTCTAGACATTGTGGTTCCCAAATGGTGACTACTTTTTAAATTAAAAAATAAATCTATGGAAGTTGCTGCAAACAATGACCAGTGCTGACATGACGATATTTGAGCTGCAGCTCCTTACCTTGTTACGGATGTTTTCCACTGCTGCTTTGTATTCTGGAGACTGAGAGTCTGGGTTAGTTAAATTTTCATTGACTATTCTAAAGCTCAATCTGTAGCCCAAATTGGCTGGAGCTTCAGTCAAGACAGGCTTTCTGGTGATAGCTGTGTCTGTGACGGGGAAACCTAAATAAAAAAGATAGTGTATTTATTTTTACATCAGATCCGTCCATACCACAAAAGTAATACAGGTATGTCCTTGTTTAGATTATAGAATGCAACAGTGAAATTCTCCAGGAATTTGTAGGATTTGAGGGATGGAAAGGCTTCTAGAATGGCAATATCATGCTGGATTGGCTTTGCTAATGTCAAAACCTACAGAATACCAACTAACTGAAGGGGAAGATCATCAGTGTGCAAGGCCCAGAGGAGTGGAAGAATGAGGTGTGATTTCCAAGCGATCCCAAAATCACATCTTGATACTGGTCATGAATGCTCACCATTGATGTACAGGCTGTTCTTCTCCAGGCTGTAGTGCCCTAGTTTGGTGATGCCATTTGTCATGGTGCTCAGCTCATGATAAACCTTTTCTCTGTCAAACCTGGCAAGGCTGATGTTGTTTTTGTAGCTGCAGACAGCATCTACGCCTGTGTCATCCCTGTGTCTCCCAGACCTAAGTAAAAATGTCAGATGTGTTCTTTAGGATGCTTGTGATGCTGAAGGAACACCCTGTGTAACTAGGAACAATAGGCACTGAAACCTGACAGCACAGTTGGGCTCCTACATCTTTCAGCAGATTCCTTAGAATTGTGGCAATGACGTTTGAATACCAAATGAGTTTACCAGCAAGGAAATCATGAACAGACAGGGAGGTGTCACTGGCTTCTGTTTTCTGTTATCAGAACAACTATGATAACTTACGCAAATTTAAAGGGTAGAAGAGCAGGGAAAGAAAGGGTTAATTGCACTTTCAGGATTCTTACCTAAATCTCACCACTTTACATCCTGCGTAGGCAGAGCTTATGCTGCTGCTTTTGAAAAGAGAGTCAATCTGTCAAAAAGAGGAGGGGAAAAAAAAGGAAAAAGGTACAACTGAGAACTTGAAAGTGTGTCCTGAGTTTGATGCAGGCAGATTAAGATCACCCCATAACACAAAATCGGCCAAACCAGAGCTAGACTTACGTAATGCTTGATAACTTTCACTGTGGAAATGAATTTCTGGGAACTTGGTGCATCCAGATCTGCGGTGTGTTGGAAGTTGGTCAGGGTGAAATTGAGTGTGAAATGCCTGGATGTTGGGCTGGGTGCAGTAGTTACGCTCAGAGCTACAGTCAAAGGGGAGAAGGATTATGATCTTTCTATACAAAAAGCTATCTTTACTTTTAAAGATATTCACAATCCTAGCATGCTTCAAGGCTACTCTAAAGAGTCTTTCCCCTCTTTATTTTTCTGAGTGCACCACACCTTTGATAGCTCTCTCTGTATTGAGTATGGCAAAACACTTACATGATCTCTGAAGTGGTTCATTGTAACCTGGAAAGGAAATGCAAGAGAAACATGTAAGAGAACTGTACACTCAAGAACATAACAGAGAAGAGGGGTTGATTAAACGGGTGACTCGGGAATGAATCATCAGAACCAGTCCCTGAGGGTGTGAATGTATTAACCTACTGCTTGAGTGGAACCAGGTGCTTTTATAGTAGTGAAGACTACAATGAGAAAATATGTGCCACTGTTTAAATTGAATACTGGTGGGATAGACATCAGATGAAATGCTCATATGCAGGTGAATCACAGAGGTCAAGACTAAAAGTCACTTTCTGATGTAATATAGAAATTAAAATCTTCAAAAATATCTATGTGAAAATGTTCTTGGAAGCATACACTTCATCTTACACACATAAGTTATGCACTAAACTCCAGTGAGACCACCTTTTCCTTAAGGTCATCTTTTTTTTTTTTGCATTGATGTCCTCCCGAAGGCCCCAGGTAGCCCCAAGCTGCTCTAATGCCTGGAGGAACAAGAAAATCAAGCCCTTACCATTGATATAGAGACTTTTGTTGTCCAGGTTATAGATTCCTAATCTGGTTATATTGTTTGTCATACTCCTTAGTTCTTGGTAAACCTTAGCTTGGTCAAACTTGGGCACTTGGGAGCCATTTCCATAGTAGCAGATGGCGTCTACTCCTGTGTTATCCCTATTCTTCATTGACCTGAGGAATTTAATATGAAGCTTCTGTTGGTGATTCCAAAAATCTGGGGTTTTTGTGATTAAAAAACCCAAAATAATTAAGATATGTCAATAGTTTTCAGAGATCAACTACAGAAATTACTGACAATAGGGTGTTACAAAGAAAAAGGCTTTGTAGGATAAGGACTACACAAGAAATGCATAGAAGCTTTATTATAATGATACTGACTTCTTGAAAAAGGAACTGGTTTTTAAGTGTCAGTCAAACATATAGAAATCCATTTGCTAAAGTTCAAAGTTAATGTTTCAGCTGTATTACTCACCTGAATCCTATCACTTTGCAGCCATTGAAATAGGGGCCAATGCTGCTCTTCTGAAGCAGAAGGTCAATCTGACAAGGAAAGATCTTTGAGTATGGGAAACCCAAAATACTGAGTGATTTCAGTGAAAAACAATGTGATTTTGGCTTACGTAATGTTGCATGATTTTCTCAGTAGAATTGAATTTAGCAGAATTTGGTGTCACTAGGTCTGTTGTGAACCTGAGGTTGGTTATGGTGAAGTTAAGTAAGAGTTGCTTTATCGTCAGTTCTGGGATTTGTGTGGTGGTAGGCTTCACTGCTGTAAGAGAACAAACATTACACAGAGAAAATAAGAACAGGATTTTCATAAGACACAGTGTTCTCAATATTTTTCTTTATGTTTAGAGCAGAAAAGCATATGAACAAGATCACACCCTTCAGACACTTTGCAGTCTTCTGAGTATTGCCAGCTCAGGGGGAAACAAAATCACCTTATGCCTTTGAGTAGCTTTATGTGTCTGCTTTTAAACATACTTACGTGACAGACTATGCGGTTCGTTGTAATCTGAAAAAGAAATGGACAATTATCAGGAAAATATTCCAAGGATGTCTCAGCTTTTATTACAAAAGTCAGGATCATGGTTACTAAATTCATGACTCTCTTAACTTAGAGACTCTGATAGTTTATTTGCCCTCTAATTTTTATCTGTTTTGAGGGGTGTATTTAATCCTAATCATTCTCCTTCCAAAATAGTCTGTGTTATCATAAGGAATAATGCCTTGAGGTGGTCTCATTACCATCAACGTAGAGGCTCTGGCTATTAAGGCTGTAGTGTCCCAGCTTGGTGATGCCATTTGTCATACTGCTCAGCTCATGGTAAACTGTCACTCTGCTGAACTCAGGACGTGAAGGCTCATCTCTATAGCTGCAGATGGCATCTACTCCTGTGTTATCCCTGTCCTTCTTTGACCTAGGTAAGGAGGCAGTGTTTTAGGATGTTTTAGTCATTATTTTGAGAAGTCCATCTTAACTTTTAGTAGATCAAAAATGGAAGACACATATAAGAAAACCCCTTGGTGACATTACACTTTTGTTGAATGCAGAGAAAAGGGAAACAATCTTCTCAGAAGCGGATAATGCAGGCTTTTCCCAGACATGACTCTTACCTGAATGCTGTTACTTTGCAGCCAATGTAAGCAGGGCCAATGCTGCTTTTTTGCAGTAAAGGGTCAACCTAGAAATTTAATAATAATATTTAATTAAATTGCATGGCAAAAGTAAGAGATTAGAGATGTTGAAAACCGTGCCCAAGCAGGGTGTCATTTTGCCAGACTTACGTAATAGTACATGACTTTCTCTGTTGACTTGAATTTTCTAGAATTTGGCATCGCCAGATCTGCAGTAAACTGGAGGTTGGTTAGAGTAAAATTCAGTGTGAAGTTCCTCACTGCTGGTGACAGAGGTTGTGTGCTTTGATCAACAACTGTAATAAGCAAGGCAAATTATCGTTTGAAAATACAATTTATGATCATCGTTCCTAGAGGAAATGATGCAAGAGAAATTCTCAGGTGTTCTAGTTGCCTGCAGGGTCATAGCAGCTGCAGTTCCCTAACAGGCTCCCAAATTCTCCTAACACTGTTATAGTCTAGTAGTGCTCTTGGTTGGTCCAACCTTCTGGTTTTTGGCTATTGCTAACTAGCAAAATCTTCTTGCCCTTTCAATTGCTATTTAAAGGTACTTACTTAGTCCAGGCTGCAGTTCATTATAACCTGTGGGGACAAGAAAAAGGACAGTAGTATTTGCAAAACTGGCTTACAATTTGGAAAGTCTAGCACAGAGTGAAACACAGAACTTGAATGGTTTATCTGAAAGATCCCGTGTAAACATATACGAGGAAAGACTGATTTGATAACTCTAGGCGTAAATACATAGTCATACTGGTGTAAGTTGTTGGCAAACTGTTACTTATCTTAGAGAGCAGTGCACAGAATTCTCCCTTCCTTAGGGATGTTGAAAGGGAATTTACCCAATTCCCTAAATCCAGTTTAACTGAATTCCCTTAATCCAGTTTTTCTACATTGACAATTTAACTATGACTTCTGTCAAGTGGTGTCTAGTTCTAGTGCTGTTCCTCTGCAGGGGAAGACATTCCATGTGTTACCTTGAGAGTTCAATCCTTACGTTTTCTGGAGAATGATCTACGGTGTACTATGATATGATATACTGTATTTGGCTAAGTTAGTTCAAAGGAATAACAAGGTGCGAAGGCTGAGTGACAGTGGCTCCTCTGCTTTGGTTGGCATTAGCTCTTGCTCTCCAGGTTTTATTGGTTCTGTAGTTATGTAGTAACTCAGTTCCTCTTAAGATCAACAGTCAGGAGAGGATTCCCTCCTGACACCAGCTCAGCCCCTTACCACTAACGTAAAAACTCGCTGCATCCAGCCTGTAGGGTCCGAGCTCAGTGCAGCCGGCTGTCATCTTGCTGAACTCCCGATAAACCTTGACACGGTTGAATTCAGAAGCGGTAGCATTGGCTCTGTATGTGCAGACTGCATCCATGGCAGTGCCCTCTCTGTTCTTCACAGACCTGAAAAATCACACACACGTTTATGGGCCTGAATGATACTTCTGTGATTTGAGTTTGCTTGTGTGCTACCATGGAATTGGGTATCCCCTTAAAATACTGTAAAACAGTATTATTAAATGAAAGAATGCTCTCAGATTCTGGAAATTTAGTATTACGCTATTTTATACAACTGGGACAGCACTCATGATTTAACTGAAACGCATTTAAAATTACTCTGTCCCTCTTTAGAGCAAGATTGGTATGAAACCAGTGCAAGCATAATCAGAAGATATTGTGTAATAACCACAGTATCAGATGGGATCATTAGAGGTGTAATTTTACTCAGCACTCTCTAGAATGTAACAGGCTTTACCAGGCTAGGAGGAAAAAAATTGGGAAGGAATTAAATGCTAAAGAAAAGACTTCTGCATAGTCCTACTGTCAGCCAAAATACAAATTACCCTGGTCTTCTCTAACACTTCCAGGATGTGCCTACCTTAGTGCCACCACTGTACATCCAGTGTAAGCAGGGCTAATGCTGCTGTTCTTGAACACATGATCAAGCTGCCAAGAAAAAAAGCCAGCTGATAAGTCACAGTGGATAAATAATAAAACCAATAACAACATAGCTACAAGAGGAACCTGGCTGACACTCACCAAGTATGTCAGAGTTTTTCTTGCAGCAATGAATGTTTTAGAACTTGGATTTCCCAGTGCTGATGTGTAGAAGAGGTTGGTCACAGTGATGTTCACTGTGAAATGTCTCTCTTTTGCCAGAGGAGGAGCTGGAGATGTTGCTGTAAGAAAAGCACAAAAAATATTGCAATGAGAAGAAATACTCGGAAGCTGCTAAAGCCAGGGATGAAGAAGTTTATCATCTGGAATGGATGGACACTATATTGAACAGCTCAGTATGGAATGATGATGCCAGCAACAGCATAGACCAGACAGCTGTGGAGCAGATGAGGGCTCTCCAGCTCATTGAGATTCCTACGGAAGGCCAGTTGTAGCTGAGCAGGCTGCAAACTGGTACCTGACCGCTTCAGATGAGGAGCTGACATGAACTCTATCTCCCCTTTAATCCTGGTGGCTACAAATCCTGATGTTCAACTACACTGGCCTGATAGTCTAGCTTTTTCAACCTCAGATTCTTTTTACTTGTGTTGCTGTTGGAAAAGATTGAACTGCATGTCAACATCAATTACCCTCTATCTTTCTGAGAGTGTAATTCTCAGGTTGTGGATACTCCTTCTCTGGACATATTCAAGACCCGCCTGGACAAGGTCCTGTGCAGCCTGCTCTAGGTGACCCTGCTTCGGCAGAGAGTTTGGACTGGGTGACCCACAGAGGGCCCTTCCAACCCTGAACATTCTGTGATTCTGTGTTTCTGCAAACAGGTCTCCTCCGACCTCCACTGTGATCCTGATCTAATTCAAATACTTCATGAGACATTGATACCAGTGGTGCTTTGTAGTTAATTCCTCTCCCTGTTAAATGTTTGCAGCTTATTTTTACTTCTAGTTCCATTAAAAGGCTAAAGAGAAGATATCTGAATAGGCATTCATCTCTGTCTTGTATATTGACAGTTAGGGTATCATGCTTTTTAATCACTTAAAAGTACTTACAAGGCAAGAGATGGGCTTCATGGTAATCTGGAAGTAGAAAGAGCAAATAAGTAACGAGTTATGCTACTAGTGAGATAATTGAATCAGATATCTGTATAGGTGAACAATGCCACAGGAAGACAATAGATTTGCTGTTTCTGAGCAGTCACTTAACTAAATATGATAGTGCAGTGAGGTGTTATTCTGAAGAAAGCTCCATAGTAAATGGTGGAAAAAGGTTCCAAATTTGTGCTGGAATGGGTTGCCTTTCTACTTTTAAGACTTCTATGCTGCTTTGAATGTTTTGGTAATTTATCAGATGTTATTTAAAATAAAAAAAGCTGCAACTGATAGTGCAAAACCTCTGAATGTAAATGGTGCTACTTTGAGGAGAATTTGTGTAGATGGTGGAGCTTTGTGAATTATCTAGCACGTAGATTGAGCCCAAGTATACATGTTGCAAGTGCTATTCCACCTGCACACTAGTCATTACTGTGCTTGAATCACCAGAGCGCTACGGACTGTTAGCCAATGAATATCCCCACATCCACATGGAAATGAACACTTTACCATTGATATACAGGCTTTCCTGGTCCAGGCTGTAGATTCCTAAGTTGGTAATGCCATGTGTCCTGTTGCTCACTTCATGGTAAACAATCACTCGATCAAACTGGGAAGCAGCAGAATCTGTTTTGTAGGTACACACAGCATCTACTCCAGTGTGTTCAATTTTCTGTGCAGGTCTAGGGAGAAATTAGGATAAATGCTATTCATTTCCAGAATTCAATATTCATGATACATACTGATCTGTTTTTTATTTAATTCAACCACATTGGCAGGGGGAAAATGTTTTTTTTAATTCTCTGTGATGATTCTTTCAAGGGTGTTATCAAAATGTTGAGAATGTACTTGACCTTTCAGATGCTGCAAGCATGAACTCAAGTAAAGACATAGTAAAGCCATGATTGAAAAAGGTGTCATGATTTCTTGAGTTTCTACAATCAGGTGATAAGTTGAGATGTAAAAGTGAATTAAGGGATTAGGATTTCTTTGTGTATCATCATACATCATGAAAATGAAAAATAAACATTTTTCTAATCCTGAAAAATTCTGCTTACCTGAAAGCCAATATTTTGCAGCTTGTATATACAGAATGAATGCTAGTCTTTTTGAACAGTTGATCGAGCTGAAAAAGAATGTGTTTTACAGGTTAACCATATTTAGATGAGAACAATATCACAAAAAATAAATAGGAATATATCACACCAACCAGAGTGGTCAGGACTCTTTCTGTAGCGCTGAATTTGGCAGAATATGGATTTCTGAGACTACTAGAGTATGGCAGATCAGTTATGGTGAAATTCATTGTGAACTTCCCGGTTCTTCTAGACAGAGATGCAGCTGGAAGCAAAACCCAAGCAAAAGTGAATAATACATTGGAATTAATTGACTTCTTCATCCTTCTACAGTCAAAGGGTAAGAATCATATAAGTCAACATAGCTGTATCTTATCTCCTGTTGAAAGAAAGTGTCACACTTAAAGGTATTATACATGCTGAAGTATACATGTGACAATAGTGGTTTATATTATGACTAAAAAAATATTAGTGATTTACCTGTTGAAAGATGTCCTTCACTGTACTCTGAAAGGCAAAGACAGGTTCATTAAAATTAAATACATAAAAGAAGCCAGAGGGGGAAGAACAAATACAACCACAAAAAAAATGGACAACAATATAAGAGATCTAACATTTAAATTAAGATTAAAAAGTAAAACCTATTCCAACAAGGGCAATTTTTGTCTTTCAAGGTTAAATTACAAAGATGAAGATGAAACCATATACCAGTGGGTGATTTCTAGTGTGTAATGTAAAACCATGAGAAAAAATGCGGAATATACTGCCCTCAAAACAGAAATGACTTCCAAAAAATCCTCAAAAAATGAATACCAAGAGAAATAAAATTGTATACCTAGATAGGAGACCATATGAAAGAACAGCAAAAAACGCTTACCTTTGATGTAGAGGCTGTCCTTGTCCAGGCTGTAGGGGCCCAGCTGCGTGATGCCTCTGGTCTTGTTGCTCACTTCATGGTAAAGGCCCACCCTGTCCAAGGGTGGGGCGGAGGGCTCCTT
>Ga0065711_1039576_pt1 | contig 17702 bp, 10 predicted proteins | sample Hoacrofraction12_FD_59098 | JGI IMG/M metagenome (GOLD analysis project Ga0065711, IMG submission 59098) | Hoatzin crop microbial communities from Cojedes, Venezuela - Epithelial fraction 12 v2 (version 2) | ecosystem: Host-associated > Birds > Digestive system > Esophagus > Crop | place...
GTGGATGCCCCCTCCCTGTAAGTGTTCAAGGCCAGGTTGGATGGAGCTCTGAGCAACCTGGTCTAGTGGAAGATGTCCCTGCTCATGGCAGGGGGGTTGGAACCAGATGGTCTTTAAGGTCCCTTCCAACCCTTACCATTCTATGATTCTATGATTAGGGTTGGGGAACATGAAGGTATTCTCACACGATCTGTTTTGCTCATTCCTTGTTTCCATTTCTGGGCCTCATTTTCCTTGATGAGCCATCTTGCCTGTATCCCTTCAGAAGATGGCAATTATTTCACCCAAATGTAAATCCAGGCTCAGCTGATAATTTGTGTCAGGGTAACTCCCAGAGAGTTTGAGAGTGGGCTGCACTGAATCTGACTTTGTCTGTCAGGACAGGTGTCCGACACCCACTCGTGTCCCAAAACCCCATCGTATCATTCTCTAGGACACACTGATAGAAGTGGTGTTACGCTGGTGGCCGGTGAGAAGTACACTTTGAACTGAAAAAAACCAAATAAAGGAATCTTGTTCATGGGTTGAGTGACAGCACATCTGGTCAGAAGCAGGAGGAGAATGGTTCCTTTCCATGGGAACATCTGGGTGCAGCTGGAGAGCAAAGGTTTCAGTGACTGAATCCTGTGGGAGAAGAGCAGAGGGAGGCTTGCAGCATGAGCTGGGCACTGCTGCTTGGGCCAGGAGGCTTCCAAGAGTGGCAGGGAGAAACTTTCTTCTGTAGGTAAGAAACAAGAAATTTCCTGGGATGCACAGGAGACTGCGTAGTTTTCTTCAGTCCAGAAGGCCACTGAGTTGGCTGTCACAAAGCCTGGGCACAAGAAGGCCCCACTGCAAGGTATGGAAAGCAAACATTGAGTTTTTAATAAACTTTTAAAAATGTCAGTTTTGCCTGGTTGAATCACTTGGAGTTTCCTGGGTATAAACCCAAAGGATTCAGTTTTCTAAGGAAAGTGACTTATCTGAATTTAAAAGTCTTTTTTGGAGGGGGTTCATCACTGCAGGAAAAAGATCTTATCTGACCCATCCCCAGAGCTGGTAAATGCAGTTTGCTTCTCAAAAACCTAGATCGCAGTAACTCTTCTGAATTCTGCATTGTACCAGTTTTGCACCTTCTGCTTTGGCGATAATGAAATACAGTCTTTCAGCTTTTTCTTTTTGCTTTCTGAGAAAAAATATCCTGTTTGTTTTCATAAGTGCTTAGAAGTATTCAGAAGTGTTTAAATGAGGCACATGTCGGTGTACCAAATTAACATGGCAGACATAAGGAGTGCTGTTGTATTTCTGTCTTACAAATCACCTCCACCTCATTATCTGCTTTTTGAAGGAATGGTCTATCTAGAGTTATCATCTAATACATAGTAGCTGACAATTGCTTTTTTTTTTTTTTGATGGTACAGCTTTGAAATGGATTAATTGATCAGGAAAGCAAACAATCCTCTAATTTCAACACAGTTAGGGAGGGTTTAGTAATGTTTTTGCTATGTTGAGAATTGTTTGGTCCATTTTCTAGCACTATGTTCCATGTGCAAGAGTGTTCTTGACTATTTTTCATAGTAAGTTATGCTCTGCCATCTCCAGTGACCATTGTAACAGCGTGTGTATGCCAGTAGAGGTAATGCTACAGGAGGCTGACATACTCTCAAATATTATGTGATAAACAAAGAACAGAAAATAATTTATATCTCGATTGCGCTTCAAAGCAACAGAAGTGAGAGCCAGTCTGAGAAAAAAACTTCTGTTTTCAGATCTCTGTGTGGAAACATTCCAGGTAGCTGGATAGTCTGGGTAATTGTTTTCCATTTAATTAAGGTAGAAACAAGAGATCAAGAGCCAAGATGTCCACAGTCAGAGATAAAATCATGGGACACAAAGTTCAGGTGTAATGACAGCGATTTTTGTTTTAAAGTGTGGCATCTGTAGAACAAGTGAAAACTCACAAGGAGGAAGGTTGTGCACTCCTTCCTCTTGCTGCAAAGCAGCTGTGTAAAAGTGACCTCAACAAGATAATTGCACGACACAATGAAATGTACCAGAAAAATCACTATCTGCTGAAAAGTGGAAAGCCTTATGTTCAGAAGACAGCAGATGCAAACATCTTTTACCTTAACCTGTCAGTTCAAATATGTTTCTAAGCTGACATTTTTTGCTTACGTTGAAACTGGTTAAGAGAGCCTGCATGACTTGTTCTGTGTAAGGGAAATATTGATTTTCAGTCCAGAAGTGCTTCATCATCTCCATGTTTTCATGAATACAAGAACATTTATGCAAGTCCCAGAAGTATTACTTCCCCAGGAAAATATTGTAACAGTCCAGTTTCACACTGGCATGATTATATCCCATTTGATCTGTAAGATTAGTAATTTAGAGCTAGAGTGACAGGAATAAATTCCGTTTTCTTTTATTCTCTGTGTCTGTATCATCCATTAGTTAAATAATTTTCAGGGATCATCTTTTCCACGTGGAGAAATCAACAGTGAAGTGATCATACTATATATATGAAGAGTTAGGTGTGCAAGCGTGGGTTCTATGGGAGCCACTTGTCAACATGGAATGATAACAAGAAATCTCAAGTGAGCATAAGCCTCCCTCCATAAACAGCTAAGGCTCTCCATCTTCAGTAACTCTCTCCTGAAATTAGATACACTTTCTCAGAAATCCCTAAAGCAGTCAAGAGGCAGATCCAATACAATTTATTCAGTGTTGTGAAAGATTCACTGTCGTATTCGGACTTGATTTTCTGCTTTTGGAGGTGGCAGTGCAGGGAGAGTTGAGCATGGGTTTTATAGTTTCTTCTGACGAAACTTCAGCATGCTGTATGAAGTAGTCAAATGGACTTAGACCATTCAGATCTCCTCAGTCTTTGAACTCCTCTCGAATTTCTGTATACAAAGTGGAGACAGTTTAAGAGGACTAATTGAGAGAATTTCACTCTAGCTGATTTGAGACACGGTGATAATATATTCCCTTGGGAAGTAGATGATGTTGTTCAAGTCATCCTGAGATTTAACCTTGAGTGTCATATATCCTGGATCAGTGATTTAACCTCTAAATTTTTAATAGTGATGAGAACATAAAAAAGCAAGGACAAAAGATGTAGTACTTTTTTCTTAATTTTGTAGAAGAAACAGGGTATTTTTGTCTAAGAACACCAGTCCCATATGGCCTCACAAGGGAGAAAGGCAATGGTATTCCTATCATTTGGGAATTCCCTTTGAGTGCATAAGCAATTCTGGGTGTGCCCCAGATATTTTATTGGCAAAATTTAAGAGTCTGGAAACTTCAGGCCTTTCCGGAGCAAGGAGCTGCTGAGTGAAGGTTTCGGGTAGGTCAGGTTTAGATTCAGTGTGTAAACCCCGGACCCTAATCTTTTCATGAATCTAGCTTTATATTCCCATCCTTGCTCTTGTGCTTCTGATTGCTAAATGAGAAAAGCCCCTAAAGAGTGAGAACACTCCCTTTCTCTAATTGCAGGGTGAAATCCTGAACAAATGGCAAGGCACCCATTGACTTCAGCCATGCCGGGAGTTGACATGTGGTTAAAAGATAACTGGTTTTGTTTTTATTGTATGTCTTTCCCCTTTGTTCATGAGCATTGGCAGTGAACCTAACATAATGAGACTTACAGAGCTTCCCTGGACAATATTATTCAAAAAAGGAAAAGGAAGCTGTCTAATGTATCTAATAATAACTGAATGATAGCAAACTATTCACATGGTTGTGACTAAGAGAGGGGGTTTGGTCCCATCTTCTGTTCCTATGAAATATGCAAAGCACTGAGCAATGAAGGATGGCAGAAAATATGCATATCCATGTCAAAAAATGTAAGTAACTTTTCATTAGAAAAAAACTGAAATAGTTAACTACAATTCCTAGTTAATGGTTGTTAAACAATTTATGAATTAGCGTACAGACTTCTTTTCCAGCCGTTACCAATCAGTCTGTATTTATACTCAAATAACATTTTATGACAAAAAAGGTAAATCAGATGTTTTTATGACCTAGGTATGTTGTGTTTAACTCAATGTAAACATTTTTCCATCCTTTTATCCACAAAAAGATTTGTTTTGCTTGATCAGAGAAAATATTTATGCCAATATTCAGTTTTGTTCTCACCCCCTCAAATGTTTCAAAAACAGTTGTTATGACTATTATGACTAATAATTTATGTTTTCTATTAGTTCTTTTTCAGACTACAGTGCCAGGATTTGTTGCTCTTACTAATTTAAATGTAATTGCTATGACGAAATTGTTCCTGCCAGTTAGAACACAGAGCATACAGCAAAAAATCCAGAACCTACATGTCTCATGGGGTATTTTAAACTATCATTGTACTTCAAATTAACTGATTATAAATTGACTCAGTACAGTTACTAGTTTTGTGAAATTGTTCTACATATGGCCTGCATGTTTGTTTGGCTACAGGCACTTCTCTGCTATTAAACCCAAACTGGTTGTTGTTTTGGGCAAATGTTTGTGTAATGTCCATAGTGTTCTTCACAACAGTGTTAACAAGTAAGTAATTGATTTACAAATTACCCTGAAATCTGTCTACTTTGGATAGTTCCCTGACTTTACACTGCAGAATAGCACAAATGTGGTCCTTTATTAGAGAATGCTTTGGCTACTGAGCTGGGCTCTGTGTTGTCTTCTTTTGCTCCTGCTTCCTTATTCCCTCACTTAGTAGTATGTTTTCCAGGAGATACTTATGAGGAAGGCGTTTGAGTCGGTGCCATCACAATGATCAAGATTTTGATGCTGAATTTGGTTACGTGCACTGGTTTATTTCAATTCCCATCCTTATGAGAAGGTATGCCTGCTTAGAAAACTTGATTAAAAATATTTCTGCTCTTTGTTATTTGCTTTTTTATTTTTCAGTGAACACAGCATCTGCTTACGTCTTTGACAACATTAATAAATGTCTTTCTGGTTGCACCCCTCCACTGTTTTTTGCTGAATGTGCAGCTAGCTCTAGTTTTGCTGTGTTTTGCTTTTTCATTATTGAATCACACTTACGCACTAAAACATAACATTTCCTTTTTCTCTGTAATATTTTGTATCTTTCAGTTAGATGTGTTAAAATCCCCATCCATTGCAAAGCACTCAATTTTGTCTATGTGCCAGTATCTCTTGCAGGCATTACTTTTGGGATTCTGTGCGTTGCCCTTCCCCAATGTCATTTATCTGCCTTCAGCAATGAGCAGGGCTTTCCTGAGGTCAGGAGAGGAAAAGGGTGCGCCTTTCGAGACCCTTTCTGCCTTCCTGCATAGGTCACCTCCTATAAGGTGAGAAGACCTTCTGGCTGTGGGTGTTGTTCTATGGCACAGCTCTGCTTCTGAGCAGAAAAGTGTGTAGGCAAGATGCGGGATGCTATGGCCTTTGCGCTGTTTTCCCCCCGAGGCACCACGCACCAAAGTCTGTTCTCGGAAGAGACTGGAATCTTTTGCATCGATCCAATTATATGTAAATGCGTGGGACTCAGTTTCATAAATGGGATTCCAAATGGCTGGTAAAATCTCGCATGCTGAACTGCTAATATTTCATAATTAAGAATATTAAACAGAAATTATGTTGTTACGTTATGTGTAATTTTTCCCATTCATCACATTTTAGATTGTATTTCGCATTATTGTTTGGATGCATTTGAGCATTTTTCATCCAACTTTGTTGAATAATTACTTATCTATCATCTGTTAACGTCTGCTTGATAGCTAAACAGCCAAGTCCTCGCATCATAGCTAGGAATATTTGCTAGTTTACTGCTGTTGCTTTCATATTCGTTGTTTGTTCTGTAATGGCCCTTAAACATTTCCCATGCATATTTGGGCTAGAATGATTCTTTACATAATGCCTTAGAGGAAAACATGGTTCTTCTAATAGCAATTAAAATTAGCAGTGATATTAGGATAAGAATTTAAAATCACTTCTCACTCCTGTGCAAAATCCCTTTTACCATTTAAAAAAAATCAATTTTCAACAATGTTGTATACCTCATGCATAATACAGAGCTTCAGTGATTTACTTCTTGTTTTGGCACGGGCACAGTTGAATGATATAAGAGCTAATTTTGTTTTTCTGCTTTAATAGCTTGTATTGTCTGCATAATGAACCCTGTCTGAGCTTCATCAGGAGAGTTACATTGTTCGTACACTTCTGTTAGTGAAAAATTTCCTGCTTCTTCTCCAAGAATTTATCTTACCTGCAGTCTGAAAGAAGACAGTCATTCACACAAGTATCAGGAAGACACAAATCTAGAGTTGGGTTTTCTTCTTAAGGTGGTTGTTACCAAGTGGATGCAGGAAACAGAAGTGTGGAACAAAGTTGTGGGATTGCTAATGGTGTTGAAAGACCTTCCCAGCCATGCTACACATTTGGAGAAATGCAACTGTGATGTTTCCACTGGATCAGATGAGGAACGATGACATACTTGGAGAGATGCTCAAAGAGGCTTTTTTTAGCCAGCAGTAGAATATGTTTTTTTTTTTTTTTGTAGAGAAGAATGACAACAAAATAACAGTGAGGACTACCAGATAGATCAAGAATTTAAGATATCTGGACTTCTGGGATGTTTGACCATTTGGAAATATTTCAGAATCTGAGCTCCTTTCAATTCCCTCTGTAAAGAAACAGCTCAAATCAAGAAATGAAATGGGAAGCTGGGAGAAGCTCACTCTCAATATTTATCATGAACTAAATAAGGCAAACGAGGGTAAAGCAAATGTTATTAACATAGCTAAAGCAATACCAAAGAACCTAGAAGAAAGAATGAATGCAGTTAAAAGCAGGTCAGCTGTGAAAGGCAGTAGAGCCACTGGAAGGCAGCAGAGGTAGGGAAAAATCCCGTCGAGGAAGAGGCACTAGGCAGTGAGGAATGATGGAAGTGCTCGTATATTAGTGCAGACCAACATACATTGCTGATTTATTTTTATGCTTCTGAGGGGGAGGCTAGTATATTTTTCCTTGCCAATTATCTTAAGCTATGTAAGATTAATTATAAATTATTATGATAAATAGTTATATGTTAAATGGATAAAATTAAGCTGAAAAATAAGTATCTTTTACATGGAAAGTCTTTGTAACATTAGTAAGCGCATCAAGGTGTAGGAATGTTATTTTTGTAGCAATAATGAAAGTATGAGTGCATGCCGCTGTCTGCCTGGATTCAAACTGAGTTTTTAGATCCAAAATTTACAGTGAAACATAGTCACAGAAAATAAAGTCAATGTTGAACACACATGCTTTGCTTCACGTATTTGTGTTTTCACAAAACACAGAGGTTTGTCAGCTGGGCTATGTACATAGAAAAACAAGTGAAAACTCAACGTAGTCATTTCACTCTTATAGATGGGATTCCTAGAAGCTAAATTGCAGTGACTGCCAGCTCTCTGGGGACTCACGTGTGACCCAGACACTCAGAAACTGCTTGCAAAAGCTGAAGGCCATCTGTAGTGCTGAGGTAAAGGTAAGCATCTACCCTTTTTCAAATATGTCAAGAGAATTGATGTAGACTAAATGATGCCATAGAGTGTTTAGGCATTTTTTGTAAATCCCTAACAACTTTATCTATCTAACTAAGCAGATTCCAGCTATGAGATCTGGGAAAACAAAATGGCATAAAGAGAAGGGAAAATTAGCTGGTGATATTTTTGTTGTTCACTTGCTTCTGGTTAGAGTCGTTCATGGGTCTCCATGAGAATAAACACCGATCAGATGCACTTCAGAGAACTTTTCTTGAAGCTGAGAGTGTTGGTATTGCTTTCTGCAGAGACATCTTGATGAGGCCTCTGTCAGAGAGTAGATGAAATACATGGGAGCTAAGTTCCAGCGTGACAAATCCAGTATTCTAAGCTTGCATCCTTTTTGCTATCAGTAGGTATTTTTTTCTGTTTATAATAGCCCTGTTTGTCATACAGGTTCTGAGGGTATGTAGCAAAGATGGAGCAGTTCAAGTTAAGGTGACAAAAATTTGTTCCTTTACTTCTATTCGGGCAAACCTGGATCAGCCAGAGGGATTTTGCTTGCATGGATACTGTCTGAAAAGTACCTTTTGCATTAAGCTGAAGTTATAAAAACAGCAAGCAAAAATAGGGTACAAATAAATAATACAAGTAAGTAACATTAAGGTTATAATATCTTTTCCTTTACAATTTGCATATTTCTTAGCCTGCTGAGGAACAGAAGTATCAGAGAAGCCCAATTATTCAGATGACCTGAACAATCTAAACAAACACCACTCCTAAGGAAACATTTGGCCTGAAGAAGTAAGGGGTTTTTGCTTACACAGTGCTCAGAACACTGTACCTCAGTGCCCATCTGTGGAAGAACTGAAATTGTAGCTATACCTATGCAAATTCTGGGACTGGAGAAAAATGGTTTTCCATGTTCCCTCCTCAAGTTTAGAAATTGTTCCTGACCTTAATCCTGGATTATTTTCTCCCTCAGGGCATGCTGGAAAGCCTCTCTTCTCCTCTACTCCTTTTCAGGAGTTGAAGGAAGGGATGGAAAGCAAGAATGAAGTATGGGTTGGTCTTTGTGCAATGATTACTGGGCAAGGAATGAAGGGAATGTTAAGGAATATGTTGCTTTGGATATCTAAAGTGATAGACTGGGTTCACATTAATTTCTATAAATAACAACAAAAGATATACACTAAAATAAATATTCAAAAGGAAATTACAGTACTTTGAGGATATTTCCTTGACTAGTGTTTCAGTGAAGTTATGGCCAATGCTACTGCCTCACCCTGAACTGCAGTGTGGAAATGTTTTCAATGTAGAAACTCCAGAGCAAAAAGAATCTCTTTTCCCAAATCTTTCTGACATTACACAGAAACCACACACTTTTCTATGCTTTAGGAAAATAGTCCTTGTCTGTTATATTGTGTGAACCTTTGATATATATGGGCTAGAGAAAGTACAGCAACTAAAATGTGGGTCATGGCAGCCTGTGGTAATAAAGTCATGTTATCTCTGGGTGATGTGGGAGAGAGGTGGTGCCACTGGCACTCAGGGGCTTCAGTTTACTATGTACTATGTCTTAGTTAGTATGCAAAGGCGGTAGGTCATAAAGTAAGTGGCACCCTTTGATAGAAAGATAATTGAGTTCTGATATTATACATACAGTTACTTGTCTGTTCAGGCTTGCAAAAAACATACCTTCTCTAGTATTTGCTGAATATATATTTTAGATATGTTCTATTCATAATAGCATCGTCATGCCTCTCAGTACGACTTAATTGTGCTCATACACTTCCCTGGTATGATGGTTTGATAAACAGTCTCAGCAAACACTCCTGAAAATATTCCTATTCATTTAGTGAAGACATAAATGAACCATATTAACAACTAAAAAAACCCTGTATGTCAAGTATTGTATTAGATATCACACATACTCTTGAAAGTTCAATGTAAGGAATTGCAGTAAATCTAGGACCACCTTCAAACAGCTTAACCTCCAGTTAAATTTTTGAGCAGTAGTGCTCTCTACTAATAAGTCATCTCTGAAAGCCTTGGGGTTGGCCAATAGGAGACAACAGGCCCGGAGATTTAGGTAAAATTAATGTATCCATTAGGTCAAATTAATGTATCTATAAAGCACACTTCAGAAAATGTTCTAAAAAGTAAATCCAATTGTAGCGCAAGCTACAGCTCAGCAGATTACACACCCTGTGCTTCACTACGAGAAAGTCATCTGAAGAGCAAATGTTCAGAGAAGAAACTAAATGAATGGGAAAAATAGATATACTCTGAGGTCTTTGGGAAGCCCATTCTGGAGCCTTCCAAAGTTGTTTGGTTTTTGGGGTTTTTTTTACAATCAAAATGCATTTTTAAGATTTTGGTCTAGGACTTTTTGATTAACTTTTAAAAATAGAAAATAATAATTAGAAGTGGTGGTTAAAAACATGTTGTCAAATATTTTGTTTAAAAGCTATCATAACAAAATATTCAATGCTTTCAAAATAGGGAATTTCATTAAAAAGGAAAACGTGAAACAAAAATACAGTGACCTTTTTATTCTCCCCAGTCAATCCCTGTTTCTGGCTGTATTTATTAGCTGATTTTATCCATAATTCCCTAGTTCCAGTCCCCCCCGAGTTCATTTATTTACACAAAAGCTTATTTGCCCAGCTCTGTTGCCAACCTTAAATCTTACCTCTTTTGTAACTATTTCTTGGAAACAGACCAATGTTCTAAAGCTTGCAAGATTCAGAGAAAGTAGTTTGGTAAAAGATTGTGTTCTCAAGACCTGTATTTTTCTTTTTTTCAGCGAAAAAGTGTTACTGCTGTGATGCCTATTTGGTGGTGCACAGATGGTTATGGTCTGTGGGTTCAGCTGATATGTTAGAATAACGTAGTATTTCATATTCTGACCTTTGAAAATTGATGTCATATGTATCCTGCACATAGTAAATTTAACTGTTTCACAAAGGTTGGAGGAGTTCCTGAAACATTTTGTTCAGCATCAATGTGTGTTTCGCACCAGAAAAATTGAGAGATTTTAAGGAAAAGGATGAGGTTTTCCAGAGAGACTAATTATTTTTCAGCTTTAGTAGTCAAGATATAATGTATGAAAGGGGCCTACTTTTTTTCCATTTAAGAAAGTGAGAAGCATGTCTCCTCAAAGTGTTTTCAACCTGAGACCCAAAAATCCAATCCAGATTTTACAACAAGATTTTACAGACCATAATAAGGCTAGATGTATTTTTCCTAGAATGTTGCAGAATTTTGGTTTGATTTAATCGAATGCGCAACTTTGTGATTATTATAATGATCATCCCTTGACTTGTATGGCATCAGGCATGCATACTGTGCTTTACATATGCAACGAGGAGACTGCCTATTACCGATAACACAGTCTGGAGTGGTTCAGTAAAGAAAGCAGAGTCTGCTCCCATGTTAGAGAGGCCTTGGCTCAGTTTCTCTGGACATACCTGGACATTTCCATGCAGCTGACACATGCAAGTGAAAGCAGGTGGTCTTACTGCCATTCTTTCATTGGGATTCCCGAAAACAGAGAGGAGGCAAAACAAAACAGTGCTATAGAAAGAAATTTTCAGGGATATGTTTAATCAGTGCATCCCTAAGATGCCTTTGGGTCTCCCCCTTCTCTCTGCTTTCAACTAATGTAGCTGGATTATGCAAGCTATTTTGGCTGTAGGTGAAAAACTGCAGAACGTATGACATTTGATTATTAAAAAAAGTCTTCTACCATCTTTTTCAGACTGATAAAAAAAACTTTTTATTCTAAATTAATGAAAGTGATTTAGTGGCAGAGGTACAGAAATGTCACTGCAGCAATCCTCACAGAAAAGAAGTAATAATTAAATGCCTTTCAAACACCACAATCCAAGTCCTGGAGCTATATCATTTAAAAGCTGTATCTCATGAATCCCATGAAGTACTTATAACACAGAGACTGAATGGTAGTTGGTCTAAGCACTGGCAGTCTGAAGTAAATGAAAATAATTGAAGGAAGCAGTATAATGTACAGTACAATTTATAGAAAGTCAGGATGAAAATAGGGGAGGATTCAATGTATACACTAAATTATGTACACTGGTGACTATTTAACATCTTGTCTCTGTCACACATATTTGTTTTATTTACTGTGAAAGCTAGAAAGGAAAGTGATCATAAAATATTTAAGAGTCAGTGTAAATGGAAAAAATGTTTTGTCAGGATAATGGACTCCTCAAGCTATTAGGCAATGAAGCAAATTAGAAACATTTATTTTCCAGGCAGAAGGCTTCTGAGATAAATTTCTATGATAATGAACATAAAGCAGGCATACAATATAATTAGTCCAAAGGTATCTGCTTCTATACAGTGTGCGTTGAATGAGCAGCGATGGTTGCTCCTCGTGGCCTGGTTCTCCGCAGGCCAGCTGCCGTGCTGCAGCCCTGTTTCCCACGCAGGGCTCGGCATGCCCCGCAGAGGTAGCCATCTCCAGCAGCGTAGTGACTCCTGAAGAGTGATGAGGGCTGAAAACGTATGTTTCCTTTCTAACAGAAGTGATGTTTGTTGCACAGGGAGCAGAGGCCGGCTTTGAGAGACTGCTTTGCACTGCCCAAATGTCCTTTATCTGTTTCCTGTGAATGAACACCTTTGCAACAGAAGAAACTTCTAACCTTCTTCTCCAATGATTTTTATAGGTGACGTTGCTTTGCTCCACAGGTATTTCTTATTCAACAGCTGCCCGCCTGCCTGTTTGCCTCAGAATGACGCTTCCCCCAAACCTTCCCAACACAGCCACAGTCAGGGTTTAAAGCCCCTCCTCATGCACCTCTGGTGATTTACTCTGGGCACAATTAGAACCTTGTTGTCCTGCTGACTTCTCACAGCCTGGGTCTCAGCGTCCTGTAGTCTCAGACTGAATGCATTTTGGATGGTCCAGACCATTTGAAAATTTCCCTGTCTTCCCTACCCTTCTCAGCACTTCCTTTTTCTTTGGTATTTGTTCAACATTTTTAACGTTCCTTTTACAAACTATCACATTTAAATGTCACCTCTGGCAAGGGTTTTTTTTTTTTTCTTTAAACATCTGAACATGTATTTCTTTATCAATTTCAGAAACATTTGTTTTTGCCTTGGCAGTAATTCCCTTCCATTTTTTCAGGAAAACAGTCCCTAAGCTAAAAATGTAACTTGGTAAATGCATTTTTAATTACTGTATAAAACACTTCATTGGCATATCATCACTAGAAAGTATTCAAAGTCAAATAAATAAGTAAATACAACCTGGTGATACTTGTAAAAATATGCAGGATAAACTTCAGGACCTCAGAATTAAATAAAAGTATCTTGTCACCCCAGGCACTAACTCCATCATTTGGGTAGATCAGGCTCAACTGGGCACAGCTTCCCCTTATGATTTAAAGTACATGTACTTGATGCTTGGACTATTTGATCTCAAAATGTCACCGAGGCTATTTGTGCCGGGTCATATCACTTCAAACAAAGTGTTTTAAACTCTTCTCCCTCCTTTCTCCTTATCTGATAGGCGGATAGCTCTGCTATTGCTTACTGTAAAACCAGCAAACACCACTTTTTCTTTTGTCTTAAATCACTGCTTTCATAAATTGATACTATTGTCTACTTTAAAAAATGGATATTGGAGATATATATGTAATAATAGCAGTAAGAAACACTGCTAGACTGCCCCAAAGTGCCTTTAACACTTAACATTTTCGTTATCATTGCTCTGTCTTATGGCCAAAGTTAGTAAATATAGAAATAGCTGAGGACGCTCACTATGTCTCTGTTCCATATCTACAATTTCATAGCTATCATTCAAGTTATGTTAAAACATTTCATGACAATAATAGGATTCTGACATTAGCTTATGCAACTTTAGGAGCCAACTTTTCAGTATTTTGTAGCCAGATTTGTTTATCTGATGCAGTCTTATTGGCAATGTGAAGATTTCTAAGAGTATTCATATGGTAGATGCAGGTACCTGACCTGGCTCTGCTTGCCCTAGGGCCAGAGCTGGAGGTACCAGGCAGCAATGCTGTAGAAAGAGCCGGGGTAGCTGCATGCAAGCCAGGTCAAGACTTCAATAAGCATATGGTAATTCTAGTGAGGCTGGTCTGTACCATTTACAGGTACTGGATAAGAAATCTGTACAAAACTGCCATTCTTAGCATGGGTTTACCACCTCAGGTCTTGGTGGATTTGGGGAGACAGTGCTGTTTGGTGAATTGCATTCGGTGCAGGCATTGAAAAGTTCAGGGGCATAAAACTAAGACAAAAATATCCCCATCTAGCTGAAGACAATAAAAACAGTTTGTGAAAAGACAAACATTCTAGGAAACTAATGGAGTCTGATATAAGGCATGTTGCAATGGTAAAGTGCATGCTATGCTTTCCTTAAAAATCAAGTATTTATATGCAATTGTCTAATTTGGACTTTTTATTGAAATTTGAAACTGTGTTTAGAGTACTTTCCCATCATGTAAGACTCATCCCTTTTAAATACAGTAATGTGTCTCAGTCCTAGGCGAAAACAACTTTCTCAATTTGGCTGAAAATCAGAAGTGTAAGAAAACAAATATTTGGTTAGATTATGATTACTATCTGTACAACTGAGAACTCAGTGAATTGAAGATCGTTACCTAATTAAGGGGAAAGAAAAGGTCTCCATATGCATTTTATCTTCATTTAAGAAAATGAAATCTGAACTACACTTGATGCCACACGAGGTGAACCATAGAAATCTGAATTAATTTAAAGCAAGCTCAGGAAAACAAATATGGACTCATGTTGCCACCCTTACCTGTTGTTTCAAATTTTCCACCTATTTAGGTAGAAACATCTGGAAACTGTGCTAAGGCACATGGAAAATGAGATGATTGGTGACAGCCAGCATGGCTTCATTAAGGGCAAACTGTGCGTGAAAAATTTGGTGGCCTGCTACGATGGGGTTACTGCATTCATGGATAAGGGAAGAGCAACTGATGTCATCTACCTGGACCTGTGCAAAGCATTTGACACTGTCCCGCATGACATCCCTGTCTCTAAATTGGAGAGACATGGATTTGATGAGTGGACTGTTGGATGGATGAGGAATTGGTTGGCTGGTCTCATCCAGAGGGTAGTGGTCAATAGCTTAATGTCCAGATGGAGATCACTGACAAGTGGTGTCCCTCAAGGGTCTGTCTTGGGACCAGTACTGTGTAATATCTTCATCAACAACATTGGCAGCGAGATCGAGTGCACCCTCAGCAAGTTTGCTGATGACACCAAGCTGTGCGGTGCGGTTGACACGCTGAAGGGAAGGGATGCCATCCAGAGGGACCTGGACAAGCTGGAGAGGTGGGCCCGTGCAAACCTTGTGAGCTTCAACAAGACCAAGTGCAAGGTCCTGCACGTGGGTCAGGGCAATCACAAGTGCAAATACAGGCTGGGCGGAAAACGGATTGAGAGCAGCCCTGCCGAGAAGGACTTGGGGGTACTGGTGGATGAAAAGCTGAACATGACCCAGCAATGTGCCCTCACAGCCCAGAAGGCCAACCGTATCCTGGGCTGCATCAAAAGCAGTGTGGCCAGCAGGTCGAGGGAGGGGATTCTGCCTCTCTGCTCTGCTCTGCTCTGGTGAGACCCCACCTGGAATCCTGCCTCCAGTTCTGGAGCCCCCAGCACAGGAAAGACACAGACCTGTTGGAGTGGGTCCAGAGGAGGGCCACAAAGATGATCCAAGGGCTGGAACACCTCTCCTGTGAGGAAAGGCTGAGAGAGTTGGGGTTATTAAGCCTGGAGAAGAGAAGGCTGCAGGAAGACCTTATAGCAGCCTTCCAGTACATGGAGGGGGCCTACAAGAGAGTTTGAGAGGGACTTTTTACAAGGGCATGGAGTGATAGAACAAGGGGTAATGGCTTCAAGCTGAAAGAGGGCAGATTTAGATTAGATATAAGGAAGAATTCTTCACCGTGAGGGTGTGAGGCACTGGAACAGATTGCTCAGAGAAGCTGTGGACGCCCCCTCCCTGGAAGTGTTCAAGGCCAGGTTGCATGGGGCTTTGAGCAACCTGGTGTAGTGGAAGGTGTCCCTGCCCTGGCAGGGCAGGGGGTTTGGAACTAGATGATCTCTAAGGCACCTTCTAACCCAAACCATTCTATGATTCCATGACAGAAAAAAAAGGAAAAATTCATATCAATTCAGCTCTTGCAGACATAGTATTTTCATGGCACTCACTGACTATATTTCAAAAGCTGTGCAGGCTGGTAATATCTACACAAGGGAGAACAAAGTTTAAACAGTCATCATAGTGCCAGGCTAGAGCTTTCTTTCCTGAGGGGTACAGAAGTTGGCCAGCAAAGGCCCCCCCATATAACTGAAGAAACACTGCTCTGCAGTTCCTCATGATTAAATATCTTTTGTTTTGTATTACTGTGGTTATGATTATTATTTCCACACTGCCCATATTCTGTACCTCCAAACAGATATTTGGAAAGACAGCTCTGGTTCCAGAGAATTTGTTGAAAAGAGATTGTGTTTGAAAGATGAGCAAGGTTGTTTTCAATACTGGCTGGTGGGTGTACTCAAATGTGCCCTCACAAGTACACTATTATTCAACATAAACTGGTGTTTTTCTGGGCAAAGAAAGAAACGTGTATATTCACATCAATTAAGGGAGCCATGATCTATCTCCTGCTTTTGCAAATTTGGCTCTGTGTACATGGAAGTAGAAAACAACAGCTGTGAAGGAGGGAATTTGGAGCACAGACCCAGCTGCAGATTTGCATTCTTTGACATCTGGTGCTGAGTAGACACTAGGGAATTCTGTGACAACAGGAGATTTTATGCATCTGTCAGCTAAATCTAGCATTTCTCTTTGGGACATTTGCATGGATGAGGTTGATCTCAGAGAGATTTTTTAAGCCGGGACAAAGCAAAGGAAGAGGATTGTATCCGATTTGGACTCTCAACTTGTGTGCATGGAGCTTGCCTTGAACTGGGATCGCACATCTGTTCTGCAAGAATTCACAAGATAGCTTCCACAAAACACCAGCATGGCTGAGTTCAGAAGTGCTGTGGCTTGGGGCTCCACCAAAGCCTTTTGGTGCATAATGAAAAAGGTTAAGAGTGTGTGTGCATGTGTGTGGGTATATGTGGGGAATTCAGTTAAAGGAGAGAGATCAATAGAGTTTAAAAAAGGGTTTTTCAACACTTCTCCGAAGATTACTGGAATACCACAATAAACCCAGATACTCAAGGAAAAGAAGGGTTGTGACCATATGACACAGTCCCTTGGACTAAAGTAATTCTGCTCTTACCTTTGTAATTTTACCTCATTCCAGTACAGCTTCTGTTTCTTTGAGACGAGAAAAATTCTTGTGCCTTATGTCAAGCCAGTTTGCGTCACCATGGTTTACATGCAAACAAAGGAACAAGAGTTTGAGCACCAAAGATATCACACATCATGATACACTGTAAATCCTCCTGTGCTCTCTAGGATTATCACTATATACCGTTGGACACTCCACATTGTAAAACATCATCGCAAACTGAAATCAGATCACTGATTCATGGAATTTTCTTTTAGTCTGTACTGCACAGTAACAACATCATTCTGAAGAAGGGAGCTACTTCATTTGGTTTTAACTGTATTCTTTGTATGCCACCAGGATAACACAGACATTACATGAAAGTGTTTAACCTCTTTTCCTCATAGCCCTGGATAATCAAGGGTGGGTGTAGACTGAAGCCGGACAGAGATGCTGTGAAACCTGTGGCTGTGACCTTTGGGCCTCAGACATCTGAGAGGACACGCTGTACAGCAGACAGCACTAATGAAGACTGCACTTTTCTGATTTATTCATGCTTCACAGTCCCTCCTATGGTATATTGCATAATCTGGGATGGTGTAAAATGATTGGCAGTGCAGAAGATGAAATAAGCCTTCCTCCTTCCTTCCTCATCTTCCTCTCAGACAGGCTGCTTGAATAAATATCTGAAGGGTGGGTGTCAGGAGGATGGGGCCAGACTCTTTTTAGTGGTGCCCAGTGACAGGACAAGGGGCAACAGGCACAAACTGAAGCACAGGAAGTTCCGTCTGAACATGAGGAAGAACTTCTTCCCTCTGAGGGTGACAGAGCACTGGAACAGGCTGCCCAGGGAGGTTGTAGAGTCTCCTTCTCTGGAGATATTCAAGACCCGCCTGGACAAGGTCCTGTGCAGCCTGCTGTAGGTGACCCTGCTTCG
>Ga0065711_1039577_pt1 | contig 17702 bp, 8 predicted proteins | sample Hoacrofraction12_FD_59098 | JGI IMG/M metagenome (GOLD analysis project Ga0065711, IMG submission 59098) | Hoatzin crop microbial communities from Cojedes, Venezuela - Epithelial fraction 12 v2 (version 2) | ecosystem: Host-associated > Birds > Digestive system > Esophagus > Crop | place...
GCTGCGGGGGGCGACGGGCGGGGAGGGCCGGGGGCAGAGCGGGGCTCGGCCCCTGCCGCAGCCCCGCGGTGAGGGACGCCTCGGCGGCCCTCTCTGTCCCCTCAGCGGCCCCTTCCCTCCCCTTCCTTCCCCTCGGCGGCGCCGTTTGGAGAGGACTCTGCATGCATTCGCTAACCGCATCGTTAAATACTCATTGTGCTTGAGGAGGATTGGGGACCGTTCAAGCTTTTCGTAGCTCTTACAAAAGTTATGGCAGTACAGTGAGCTGCTTAGCAGCGAGTGTAAAATCAGAGAGTTGTTGGGGCTGGAATGGAGCTCAGGAGTCTGGTCTAACCTGCTCACAGTGGGGGGCCAGCTCTGAGGTCAGACCAGGTTGTCCAGGGCTTTGTCTGGCTGGACCTTGAGAGCCTGCAAGGACAGCGGCTGCACAGTCTCCCTGAGCCTCTGTTCCAGCGTTTAATTGTCCTCAGGCTGACTTTTTCCTTAAATCAGATCAGAACCCCTTTTTTCCATTTATACTAATTCTCTCATTCTTCTGGCAGGCACCTTGGTAAACATGGCCTGTCTCTGGTCTGTAACCTTCTCATAGGTATTGGAAAGCTTCTGTCAGGTCCCTCCTAAGCCTTCTCTTCTCCAGACTAAACAAGCCCGTTACCTCAATCTTCCTCGTAGGGCAAGTACTCCAGCCCCTGTTTTTTTGCATACCACTGCTGTACTTGCTCATTTATAAACATCCCTGTTGTTTTGGGGACCCAAGACTGAATTTAGTATTGCAGATACGGTCTGCCTGGAGTGCTGAAGACAGGGTGACAGCTGCTTCCTTTGATCTCCTGACCATGCCTCTATTGGTACAGCCCCGCAGGACTCCCAGGGCCCTTGCCTGGCTGGGGAGCAGATCTGCTGAAGTCACGGCCTCTACCCTTGTGAGATGTTATTCCATCCCAGGCGTGGGACTTTGCATCTCTCCTTTGTGAATTTCCTCAGGTTCCTTCTTGGCCTGTCCATCTGACTGGCAGAGGGAGCCTTTGAGCATTATCAACTGCTCCCTTCAGTTTTATTTGCAAACTTAAGAAGGATGAACTCATCCCCTCTCACAGGTCACTGATAAAGATATTCAACAGGGCAAGTCCCTGAATAGACTCTTGAGGAACTCTACTTGTAACTGGCCTTCTGGTAGAGTGCAGACCATTAACCATGACTCTCTCAGCCTGATGATCCACCCAGCTTTTTGCCCATCTGATAGCCCTGCCTTCGTGCCATAACATCCCAGCTTGGATAGAAGGATGCAACAGGAGATTGTGTTGAAAGCCTTGCTAAAGTTAAACTAAACAACACCCACTGCCATCTCCTCATTCAAGGGTCTAGCTTTTTTTTATCACAAAAGGAGGGTTTTTTTGATTTGTTATTTCTTGCCCTGCTTTGGTTTATTTTAGAATACTTTAAAAATTAGATGAGAGCATGATGAATAATTGGGTGTTGTTGGTCAGGGGTGGCCAGTTTGAGTGACGGTGGTTGAATAGCTTGCTAGTGTAATTTCAGTCTTCATGACTGTATACTGTATTATGATATGTAGTGTGTATTACATTACAAACATATGTGTTATGATACATTATTTGAACTGATAAGGCACTTAAAACTTTTTCCCACCATTGGAAAGGGGGCAGCTGGGCTTTGTAGTCAGGCACGTTAACAATACAACGTGGTGGCACGAGCATCTTTCTGAAGAGAATGTCCAGTTCCTCAAGAAGACAACTGCGGAGGAATACAAAGCTCAGACAGCCAGCAAGCTGTGCCCTCTGAAAGATGAGCCATGGCCGCTGAATGAATGGAAACCAGGTGAGAAAGTGTCTCTCCTGAAATACCAAACTCATGCTGAAATTACTGTTGTTACGTTGTTGCGTTCAGTGACATCAGGATTGTCTTCTAAAGTATTCCCCTTTTTGATTTTACATCAATCATCCGATACATCTCCTACTAAATAAGTGAATGTAATACATAATTTCTCTAAAAAACATTAAAAATATTACAGCATGTTAAGAACCTTGTAAGAATTTTGGTTTTAGTCCAAATCAGTGCTTGGACAGTCCCACTGCTGCACAGTAACAAGATCATGAACTAAGAATTCATCAAACAAGACTCCCTAGACTATAAAATTTATGAACTTGAAAAATGTTCTTGTAAATATTGCTGGTCTCTGAAGAAAAAGCATAGTGTATAATACATCCCACTTCTGTTCGCTGATTCCAAAGTCTTATGGACTAGAACACAGTATAAAGTTTTTGAGCCTTCAGAAGCGTCCCATCATTTGACAGCAAACAACAACCTGACAGTCTACAAATCCATGAGAAGATGGGGTATGACTGTGGAAACTGGAACAAAGAGCATTTTTCAAACTTTTCATGCCGCAGGCTGTCGGAAGTCGGACTTGACAGGTTGCCTTTGCTGTACAATTACAGTGACAAAAATATGCAAAGGTTGGGGTGGGAGGAACCTCCTGCAGTATTTTCAATAGTTAGTTTGGCTCTAATATTCTACGTGGGTGTTTGTATTTTCTAAAAAAAGGAGTCTGAAGCATTGGTTGTTCTAATCGTAATGGTGAACTAGTTTGCATGTTCTGTCAAACACAACTGAAACAGATAGAATTTTACTGCTAGTGGGATTAAAAACAATAAACAGGTTATTCCCAGCCTATCAGGAGGGAGTTAGCGATATTTTCTCTCCTCCTTCAACTCCTTAGGTAAGATCTGAGCTAATGGGACTTTGCAGGATTTGAGATGGGCTCTTTCAGATATGAAGTGTGGAGTTGCATCTGTGTTCTGTTTTGATCTGCAGATTCCATCAGAGTTGGTGTTGTTGCAGTAAAACTGGGAATGATGCCAATATGGACCAAGTCGGGAAAAAAACATGCTGTCACACTACTTAAGGTGAAATAAATCATAATTAATTTAATCTCCTATACTGTATTCAGATCGTTAACCAGAAGTTTCAGGCAAAAGTGAAACTTACCGCTTCTACAGAGCAGGAAATCCCTAACAAAATGAAAGATTTCTTTCAGCCCAGTGTATTACACCGTGCCTATTCTCTCTTCATACCCTAAACTTCCTAGGAGCAGTGTGCCTTTTGCCTCCAGTATTCAAGTACTGCAGAACTGTGCATGGTATTACCTAGGTGAGGGGAGATGGGAGGACAATATAAAGTTGGGGTTCACTACCCCACTTCACTTTCTTTTGTCACCTGCAGGCCCTTTGGGATTAGTTTCATCTTTGTTGCTGAGTGTTTGTAGCCCTGAAGCTGCTGCTTCATATTCCTTCGCAGTTACTACTGTGATGAAGCTGTTTCGCTGACCTGTTGCTGCCCTAAGATGAACCAGTGCTGTAAAGGACGTCAGGTTTACAGGGCAACAGAGCAGCAGTCTAAAATGTGGGCTCTTACTGTAAGCTTTGCTGCTGCATACAGTAGGGGTTTTGCGGATCTTGCAAGATTACTATAAAAGCTTATTAGATTTCTAGAGCGTTTATGAAAATACAGTTTGCATTCGACTAGTTTTTTTCTAAGATAAGCCTTTAATTGACTGGAGAAAGAATGTCTGTGGTAAAAACGTAACACACTCACTAGGCTGTACCTGCTGTTATATAGATTCAAGTGAAAACAGGAACTGACTTCGTTTTACTTGTTTTGATAATCTCTTACTATGGTATCAAAGTGTACATGTCTGCTTATACTCAAACACTATTTTCCTTTTCTTAAGGTGCAAGATTGCCATGTTTTAAGATACGTTTCAAAGGAAGAGTCGGGTGGAAAAACAGCTAAGCTACTTGTTGGAGGCAAAAACGCATCTCCTTTTTATGTAAGTGAACTATTTTGGGTGATTTTGTTAGAATAGTTGTTTCTGTTGTGATTACAGTACAGAAGTAGCATAGGTAGACTTCTCTAAAAGATTAATTGGCAGACGTGGATGCTTTGGAAGTGATCACCTGTTACATCCACCCTTGCTTGTTTCCTAATGCTGGTGTCGGTTCTTGGTTAAGAGAGCAGCAAGATGAGCTTTTTGAAAGTTTTACCCGTTGTCTCTAGGAAAGCTGTGCGTGTAGGAAGTTGCTTTGATGTGCAATGTCCCGTGCTGATGAAAGGATCTGAAGGGCCATTAGCAGTGTAGGAACATGTGTGTTCGCCACGTCTGTGGCGATGCAATATGAGATCAGGACTGCAAGATACACGCGTTAATGGCCTGTGGTAAACTTAGCCAGCTTCATCGGTGGTTTGGAACACTTTGTTCTCTAGCTTACTCTTCCATACTGTTTTATTAGCTTTAGTTGTAATTTTTACACAGGTGTGTCTGTTTAATTTGCATGTAGTTTTACTGATGAAGAAGGTTAAGACTTACATTGTCAGGAAGATAGCTTCATTATTATAGCTCATCAACAGCGATATCAAAACCACTCACTTTTTTAGACAGCCCAAATGCCTGATGTGGAATTCCCAGCCGCCTTCAGTGGCTAAGGTTGTCTAGCAGAGCTGTCATTCCTGAGGAGGAAAATTGAATTATAGATCAAAGCAGGAACACAGCTTTCCCTCAAAGGACTGCAGTTTCTATGATCCATTATTTCTATAAAATAACACTTTTCACTTCTTGCAGTATCCTGACACTCATTTGTTTGATTTAGGCAAATGAAAAAAAAAAAAAAAAAAAATAGGGCTTGTGATTATTAAGCAGATTATGTCAGTTGGTGGTTGTGGCTTTTCGAGGACTTATATTTCCCTTTTTCAAACAGAAGGTTGTCCTAGAGCCTCAGAATGAATCTGTGTACTTGTTTTTCCTTTAGTGAAGGTGAGGGAAGAAGGAGTTTTTTTTCATTTGACAGGTCTGTTGGCTTTTCTAGTATATCCAACTTATTTTGAACAGACTTGTATTTTAGGGTACCTCTTTTAAAAATTCAGTGGGTTTAGGCCATGTTTTACCGTTAATGCTTCTGCCTTTCAGGTATCTGTCCTATCAGTTTAGTCCATTTCCACTTTCCAAGTGTGACATTTTTCATGGAGAAATTACAGCTGTGTTTTTTTCTTTCCTGCTTCCTTGGTTTAAAACATGCAATAATCATGTGAATAATAATTTTCAAGTTGTATTACGCACATTAGAGTTCTTACAGTTGATCTTTTCGTAAAGGTGATGTTAGCAGTGATTCAATATGTTGTCAGATCAAAAATGTGCAGGAAGTAAGCAGGAGTACAGAAAATTTCTGTTTAAACAGCTCTTGTGAACTAAGAAAATTCTTTCAAAGCAGAAGTACCTAAAAAGCCAACTCAACGATTTTTGAGTAGTTTGACTTCTGTTAATGATTCTCTTGGATATAACTCTTTCCAAGTTAGCCTCTATTATAATTTGGTTGAACCTAGACTCAGTAATGAAATTGATTAAATATACAGAGACAAATCTGTGGTGAGGGCCTGGGCTGAGACTGAGCTCTGTACTGTTGTTGTTGTTATCATTATCATTGTATAAACTACATGATGTCTAAGAATTTAGCATGCAGATTCTGAACAATTTTACTTGTTAAGGTACTAACAAATTATGTCTCTCTGTGGTTTAGCTGCAGGTTTGAATCATTGCTCTCCTATGATTATCAGTCTTTTTATGTGTTTCTTTTCTCTTTGAATTGTCTGAATGTGAGAATTAAAAGAAAGCCGAATGATACTGTATTGTATTAGCATAAGCAGTCTATCTTCTGTTACTTCCTCATAGGAACATCTGTCTTCCTCAGATTCCTCACAGCTACTGATTTGATTCAGTCTAATGATTCCCTCAGTAATTTTAGTAACAGAGAGTTTCGTATTTGTTTTGAGCGTCAAATTGCTTAAAAGTGATAAGGGGTATTCCATTTTTAGCAAGATTTTCTTCTTCCTTTTTAGCTTGATATATGTCAGTCTATTACAAGTGAACAGATTTTTCATGATTTTTTACATGCAAAATTATTCTCAAAAGTACAATTCTGTCACTGTTCTAACAATTTTTTGTCAAAAATATTTTTACATGCCTCCCTTAAGTGAGGGCGTATTGATCATTTTCCTGTGATACTGGAAATCTGAAAATTGCTGGCCTTCTTAAAACTAAGGATATCTGAGATTCACTCAATGTTCTCTTCAGTATTGCTTTTTAGGAAGGTTTTGTAAAGACTGTAGTGTGTTCTTTGTAGAAATACATCTCTGTGGCTTGACTGCTTGAGGAAAACTTTTTGTTGGAGTAGAACAGTGCAAGGCTATAGTAGGACTTTTGAAGTGTAAGGGATATTTACCCTTTGACTTCACTGTGCTTCTCTTCAGCTGTGGTAGCTCTTTCCAGGCACCCATGCTGAGCATAGAGCTCCCCTTGCTGTCATTTGAGGCAGCAGTTTTACTTAACAGTAGAAATAAAGGATTGGTATGCAGGCATTTAGTAGAAAGGGGATTTCTTTATTTTTAATTCTTACATATGGTACTACAGTTTAATACAGTTGTCCTCCGTTGGTGCCTCAAATTTTTGTGGTCGTAGGGGAGATTTTGTATTTAGTTGATGACTTTTTTTTTTTTTAAACAAGTATTTGAAGTGTTTTGTTAACTTGAGTTCACAAATCACTCAGAAAAAAACCTTTAACTCTCAAAGACTTTGTATCCACACTCTCTCCTCCAGCAAGGACAGATTCATAAAGTTAAAATTTTTGGTTTGTGTCTGAGATCGTCATCATCTTGTTCCCTCATTCTTCACAGAACTTCCTCTGTTCTCCTAACGCTTTTTTAACAGATTTTTAAAAACAAAAGGAAGGGCAACATGCAGATTTTAAAAATAAACTAAGTAATAATTTTGCAGTTAGTCACATTATTTTGTCTTAAAATACACAAAATTATTTTTGAGAGAGAGAGAGAACTACGCAGAACTTCTGAGAAGTGAACCTCAGAGATGTGACTATCCAGGTGTGACAGTATTGTCAGGTGTTTAAATTGCTTTCTAGGAGAATTCATTTGAAGAAAAATCAGCTGCATTGCTTTTTAACTATGACCACAGTTTTGCTGCATCACTGTTTCCATTGCTTGGTATCATCTCAGTGGTCAGCTGTTCTGTGAGTTGTCTTGTTTAAAACAGTTGAGAATATTTTTTAAGTACTTTTAATTTTGTCAGACTCCTCTAAAAAGAAGAGCCCTTGTTTAGTAAGTCAGCAGTGGTTTGATACTGCGTGTACTTGGTATAGCTTAAAAATACATGAATCATAAACTTGTTCTTCATTTTTCTTTTTTTCCAGAGACTCTAGATTCTCTTTTGTGGGAATTAAGCATTTTGAGAAGTTTCTGCAAGACCAGGCTTTATTTCTGTGGTTTTGTTAGTTAAATAAATTATATTTATGGTGGTGTGGAACTAAGTCATCAGAGGCTTTGAAAAAGAGAAAATGCTTTAAAATTGCTACAAAACTTTTTGAAAGTCATTAAAAAGCAGTAATATATTTTATGTACATTCTAAATGATTGGTTTCTCTTTTCTAATCTTAGAACTCTTCATATATTTCTTGTTTATATGATGTAGCTGTATATGGTACCTAGTTGGCAGAAAATAAAATGCAGACACAGGAGTTTTAAATTAATTTTATAGAGAATTAAAATGCTAGTCTCAAGATAAAAGTGTAGTATGATATATCTGTTTCTCTGAGTGGTGCTGACAGTTTGTAATCACTTTCTGTGATAGGTTGATCCTTGGATATTTTAAGATCACTTCTTTTTTATGCCTGCACTTTGTTACAGAAATCAGAGTCTGCAATGGAAATTTTTAAAGAAGCTGGAGTACCTCGGAAGCAAAAAGTTACAACATTTAATGTAACAGATGATGCCATAATTAAACCAGGTAATCTTTTTGAGCTGCGTCTTGTAGATCTAAACCAAGTTATGACATGTATTTAATTTTTGGTTTGTATGGAAATTTCTGAATTTTTATTTCTTTGTCATTGAGCACAGACAAACATTTTTCTTAAGGAAAAACGAGAAAATGGGCTTTGCTTTCAAGGTGAGGAGAAGTAGGATTTTTCCTTTTTCTGAGTATGTTTCCCTTGCCTGGAAAAGAAGTCTGATCCAAACTAGCTAATATGAACATTGAGTTAAAAAATAAGCGTGAGTAACCTCGACTCACTTGTTGGGAATAAATATGAATGCATTTACTGGTAGTTCTCTGATTATCCATGTGATAGGGGCACCAAGAAGTTTGTGGTAATGTTTCTCAGGAGCCTGAAATAGCAGTTTGATGTTTTGTTTCTTCTTGTTGCATTCAGAAGTAGGACTGATGGCTGTCATATATGGTGTTTTTTTTTCTTGCAGCTAGCAAAGTAAAGCACATTAAAACATGTTATAACAAACGTTCTCACTAGAAATAAGTATTAGAAGTTTGTAGAGTTGGTAAGAAGTTTTACGTTTTTAAGGTTTTATTAGGGTGTGTATATAGGTTGCTTTCATTTTGTGCTCTTTGACAGTTATTTTCTCAAGAATTATGTAGGGTAGGAAATTCTAATGTGTTACATCTTTATCTGCCGTGAGAGGAGGTTTTTGCAAGACTTTTAAGACTGTGGTAATTGATAAAAATCAAATCTGACATGAAGAGGAAGTGTGGATGGATAAGTGGAAGCAAAACAGAATTGCAAGTTTTCAGTAAACTGATTTTGCAGTGTATGTATTTTGTACATAACGTCCTTCATGTACACGATTTTCTGCCAGTTGACAGGCATCTTATCCCAGGTGTGAAGGGATCATATAAATATAACATGAAATAATATGAGGATTTTTATGCTTGAGACTTAGAAAAGGTTTACATCATTTCAGTTGGCATTCATACAGATCTGAAAACAGCATGAAAATGGGTGTGGACATGAAGCAGTTAAAATTTCCTTTTTTTTTAATTGGCTTAAAACAGTCTGAAAACTCTCTTAAAGGTGCAGCTGCATGGATCTTCAGATTAAAGTTCATTTATAATGCACGAAGTTATCAATTCTGGTTTTTTTTAAAGCTAGTAAAAGAATATTGCACTTGAATGAAAAAATGCTGAAGGCAAAATATATCTGTAATTAAAATTAAGACTTTTATATTACAAGCACTTAGAGGAATGAGTGTAATTGCAGTCAGGTGAGTGATGTCACTGACCGACAGTAGCACTACGTCTGCTCAAGGCTGGTGTACAGATAATTCCCCAGTGGATGAAGCTGTATTTCTGCCACAGTCTTTAGTTTGGGAACACTGTGCCTTAACAAGGGGAAGCATTGCAAAACATTTTTCTATTCTTAACCCTGTTTTTTTAAAGGAAGAGTTTTGGGGTTTGTTTCTTTTTTTAATAAAAACCCTCCACCTTGTGAAGGGCTAGTAGTTATAAGTAGAGCGTGTTCTGTTTTCTTGCCAAGTCTGTTTATTGTGAGTCTTAACTAATGAAGCATTTTGGCCTTTGTCTCTTTTAGTGTTGAAGTGCAACATATCTGAGTAAAGCCCTGACCCTTCCTTCCTACTCCTTGGAAATTGGGCTAGGAACTGAGAAGTGTGCTTAAGTAGTAACTACAAAGCATCTACTTTAGTTAGTGAGGTTTATAAAGAACAACAAGTAATATGTGAATAAAACCAAAGTTTTGTCTCCTTTCCCGTGACTGTAATCTACCCTGGATGGCAATGACTGGAGAGTGGTTTCAGGATTTCAACACTTGGCTGAACATGATCTCTCCTCTTCTTTTAAAGGTACTCCTTTGTATGCTGCTCACTTCCGCCCCGGGCAGTTCGTGGATGTTACTGCGAAAACGTAGGTTCCTAATGGTTTAACGTGTACGGTTCATCTTTCAAATAGATTGGTTGAATTTTTTTTTTCCCCTTCTGCTTTGGCTTGAACTAACAGCTCACAAAAGCTGAAATACAGTCGCAAGGGTAGTGTCAGAAGTAGAAGTTCATTCAGACATTGGGTCAAAAATATCAAATTATCTTTCTTTGCTGGGGCTTACGTTTGATTTTGAACAGAGCAGGTAAACAAATAATACTATTAGGGCTATGGTTCTGCATGTGTTGTCTGTCGCACGTACATGATTAGCGTGCAAGGGCTTGACAAACAGCTTGAGACAGAGGTGCTCAAGCTTAGCACAATTGAAGAGGTTTATAATGCAGCATCTGTGGTATGTAGAATTGGGGAGTAAATGCTGAAAGGCATCGATTCTCAGAAAGATTGCTTAATTTTGATTTGGTGAAGAGTTGTGAAGAGAGATGTGTCATGCAGACCAAAAGAAAAGTAAAAAGGTAGTGGAACATTTAGCAGGACAACAGAGATGTCAAATTCCTTTTTTTTGTTTGATATTCCAGCTCATCTCCTAGCCAGCAACAGCTAATGATCTTTAACGTGGGAGGAATGATTTCCTCGCAGACCACTGCAAATGCCAAATTAGAGCTGAAGTGGTAGAGGGTGTCAAAAAAAACTGGCATCTTGCCTCAAAGACTAGTCATGCATCTTCTGTTACATCCATGAGTTCCACTGCCCAGGAGAACTGACATCTCCTGTCTCTGTATTTCAGTGATTGTTGTTGTGTTGTGATACAAAGATAACGCTGATAGTTTTGTTTTTGTTTTGTGGAAGGGAGTAATACCTAGCTGGCCTTGTTGAAATAACATCTGTTGTAATTGTCTCACACGTGTAATACTTAAGAATGTCTAATATCATTCACAGGGCTTTGCGTATGTGGGGAAATTGACTCTATCAGTACAGCCCAGTAGTTGGGTCTAACCTAGCTACACCTGACTACACCTATGAGGGCACCCTGTTGTGAACAGGAGGTCAAGTTGACTGGAATTAGTTTTTTCCTATGTCAAACTTTCTTATGTAATACTTAGATCTTGTATGTTGTTCATTCTGCTTCCAAGTTGCATTCAGTGAACAGCCTATAAGAGACAATAACTTGTTTACAAAGCAAAGCAGTGTGTGGTGAGGAACACAGTCATTCCATCTACATTGTGTCACGCTTTGTTAATGCGGAAAAGCTTTGTTTTGCTAGAATTATTTCAAGAACTAGGAAAGATTTTTGGCAGTGTTAAGAGATACTGGTGAGAGCCACAGAGTATTGATTGGTATCTTGCTATATGTATTTGAAAATCCTAGCAAGGTAAAACTAGACTGGGTTCCTGGCCATGTTCAGTGAATCCATCCTATCTTTTAATTCAGTACTTCTAATCTCTTTTCTCCAGATGTTTGTATCATGCCGTTTAAGAAAAACTTTTTTTTGGTACTGCTGACTTTGTAGCATATTACATGTAAGCCTACTATACAGGTGCCTAATATAAAGGAGGAGAAAAAATTCTTAAGCCAAAGATCAGAATTTTTTTAATCCTAGTTTTTCTTCCAGTATGATTATCTAATCATTCCAGTCTTTCTACATCTGTGTTTTTTAACCTTTTCTGTGACTTACTCGCTTTCTGGTTTCTAGTTTTAATGTGGCTTTCTTCTAAATTTCTGCTTTCCCGGAATGCTGTATTTATCATAATACATTAACTCTTGGATAAAAATTAAATTGTTTGACTACATTTCAGTTTTTCTTTGGGTATTTTACTTTATTCCATGCAATTTCATCCATTGTTGCTTAGTCTCATACTTTAGTGTGGTTTATTTTTCATGATTTTTCAGAGTGCTGTATCTGTCATGCTTAATTACTGTACCTGTGAGTACAGATTTCACAATGTCACAAAAATATCTGAGAAATGCTTCAGTGAAGGGCAAAAAAGTTATCTTGGGAATGATTATAGCATTGAGCTATAGAATTTGGGCTGTGCTGTGGGGGGAAAAAAGGAGGAGGTACTTCATGTTATACTTAAGTTTTGAACCCCCCTCAAGAGGAGCCAGCTGCTCCCTACTGAACAAAGAGAGAACCTGGGGACGTTTGGTCCGCAGGTTGAAATGAGCTTTTGTACATTACTCTCTAAAGTCCCATCTTCAGGAGCAGTGTAGGCACTGGAGAGATCCTAAGCTATAGGGGCATTTTGGAAAGGTACTTAAGGACATAAAACTGGGTTATAGTAGGGAGCACAGTTTGACTTCCTTTCCTTCCTGCAACTTCTGTCTTCCTGATTCAAACCATTATGGACTTAAAAGACAGTAATTCCTAAAAACTTGCTATCACCACTGGTACGTTTTTTGAAAGATTTGTACATGAACATGTGCTCTGCATTTTTAAGATTGTCAGTAATTTTGTTTTACTGGAGGAAGCAAGTGTGCAATGTTTGAAATCATATAGATGAAAATAGCAGTGCTGTTGTTAATAGCATGATTATTTCTAATTATTCCTTTAAAGCGGAAAGAAAGAAAACTAATTTCACCTCAATGAGGAGATAATACAGTGGAATATGAAGGACATTTTAGTTTTTGACCAACTCTTAGTGATTCAGATGAATAAAATATCCTTTTGTATGCTTCCTTCTGCCAAGACATAAATCAAAAATACGCTCCTTAAAAATGAGCAAGCTTTTCTTAGTTTATTGTAGCTTGAACAAACTACTTGCACTACATTTCAGAAGTGTTGGTTAGCATCTTAATTTGGTTACCAAAGCATATAGGGTGTTTTTTTATGACTACTTTTAAACTTTTCTTGCAAATGTTTTTGTTGAAGTCTTTTGAAATGTTTTGATTCATTTATACCTGTGAAGAAAAACACTTTCACAGAAAGGAGAAGGTTCAGTTGAAGATGTATGCAGTTTGTTTTATTTGAAGTCTCATAATTTGTTCAGCACAGTATGAGTAGCTTTTAAAGCACTGACAGTAGACAGTGCGTCTGCATGCTGTCAGTCTTCTTTAGTGCTGAATTTTTTCCTAAGTACTTATTTTCAGCAATTTAAAAGCTCAATCCTTAGGTTTAGCAGTCTTTAATGACAAGACTTTTCCTTGGTTCTTTAGAGGTATGTTTAAAAAATATGTAAAGGCTTAGTGCCCTTTTTGGGACAGCAGTAAACTTCGGAATTCCTGTGATCTGATGGTCTGTTCTAGCCCTCATATGCTTTGGGCTAAAATACACAACGCCATCCAGAAACGCTTCTCTCGCAGGCTGTGCCTCTGTGGCCTCTTAAAGCCAGTGTAATAGGGGCTGCTGCCCAACTCTCACTCCCAAAGAGTTCCCATCGACCTTCTGTCGCTGGTACTGGTGTCTGGAGTTGCGTGAAGGAAAAGATCAGTGTGAGATGTCTGTATTCTTCACTGGCTTGGTTCTCAGCTGGATCAGCTGCATGCCCCAGCTTGTTGAGCAGCTGAGTGAGCTTCTGCACTACTGCAAGGATGACCCAAACATGGGGATGGGAGCAGGTGGGACCATGCCTTACAGTGGTAGTCTGATGCTCGATGGAGATGGAATCGTACTATACCTCCTTTTTCTGCCACTTCACGACCTGTCTCATCAATATTTTGGGAGACCTTTGAAACATCAGAATTTTTGTCACTCCAAAGAAAAAGCCAACAGTCAATTGTCAGACAATTGTCGGAATTAAGTGGCGATTCTGGTGTGTTTATGGTTTGTTTAAGCTTTGCTAGGTTAACATTGTAATCTGAGCCTGAAATTATGCTCTACGATTGTCTGAAATTATTTGAGTAGTTGAAATCCTTTTCCCCTACAGCATCTAAATAATTGTCTTCTAAATTAGCTAAGTTTGAAGAGTTAGCAGCAAATAAATTGTTGCTCAATTAGAGTGCTTTATTCCAGTACCTTTCTAAATGAAAGTTAGCTCATTAGGTATTGCCATTTTACTTGTATCAAACCTGGAAAATGAGGTTTTGCACAAAATTAGGTAGTTGACCTGAGCAGCTGTTTTCCTGCAGGTAAGACTAGAACAACTGTGTGTAATTAAACTCTATTTTTAATTCTGCAGAAAGATTATTTTCCTTTCATTGAACATTTGTGTGTCTTAGTTTTGCATATCATTGCCACCTGTGATTGCTTCCTGGGAGTCAGGTAATCATACTTCAGTGAAGCTAAGTAAAGTAGGTGAGTAAATTCCATATATTGAAGAACAGTGGCATTATACATATCAGGTCAAATATATAGGTCTCATGCATGTTTTTTTGCTCAGATATGGTGTTTAATGTTACTGTTATCAGAACAAAAATACGTAGGCCTTGATTCAAGCCAAGACAACAGGTAGAAGATATCTTAGCAAGAAATCACAACAGCATAAGTAGGGTGATGAACATTCTATTTCAATGTAGGTTCTTGATTATTATATCTCAGATACTGCACACATAACCTGATTCTTTCAGAGTAGAATCTGTGTACTATTTCTGTTTAATTAATACATGGTTCTGGATTAAGATCCCACTTTGACAAACCTTAATGTTTTTTGACAATATCTGGAGTTGTCAGTACTATGCCTATGAAGAGATTTTGGAGTTGTACCTCTTCTTACGCATGTTTGAATTTGTTCTAAATTAGAATTGTGTTTTGTTAATTTTAATGAACAAGATATAATGGGATATCAGTAGTTAGGGCATTTGGGGGGGAAATCAGGGATTCTTTTGATGCATTCTTATAATGAAATTGTGGTGCAAATCATCATAAGAAAAGTGACTCAGGGAAAGGTGCATGTTTGGTTGGTATCTTTCATGCGTATGTTGGCTAATATGAAATTACGTAGAAGAGTGTATATAGCATACAAAAAAGAGTATCTAAATATATAGCATACATAAAATAGTATGTATTGCATATGTTATAACTGTATGTTTTAATCTTTTGATTTGGCCAGCTCACACTAGTTTAATGTTATGAAATACTTGTTGGAAATGAACTCTCAAGACTTTTTAAGTAATAAAAGATCCAGTATTCTTTGGGGAGATTTTTTTGTTTTATTGACTTTTGCAAAAAACTGTTCTAGGTTTAGTTTCCATAATTACTTTTCTTGTATTTTGTTGGTAATATTTGCTGAGTGCATTCACACCTAGTAATTTTTAAGAAGAGCAAAGAGGGCATTTAAACAATTTGAAATTAATAAGTGGTACTAAAAGCTGACACATGGCATCGTTCAGAGGTCAACAAGAATATATTCTTACAAATATTAGTTAATTTTTTGGCAGATTTAGAAAAGTTTAAGAAAACTAAACCATATCAATTCTCCTCTAATTTTTCATAGTATTTCTTGAAATGCATGCATCTTAAGTTTTCTTACTTGTGTATGTAAGATGAATATTAGTTTCAAAAGCACCTTGCATTTCATACAATTGAAAGAATGTCAAATTTTTGCATTAGAATACAGATAAATTTTGAGTCATGGAAAATTTATTCATAGTATTTATTTTTTGCATATAGTAGAGAAATCCACCACTTGTCTGAGAACAGACCACAGTCACATCAAGGTGGACTTAGGCTGGAAAAACACTATTCTTCTAGAATAATACGGTATATTGGCTGAGCTACTAAGTGCCTAGTTGAACAGTCCTCCTTTCTAAATTTGATTTAAACAGATGTTAGTAGTTCCTTACTTTATTTTAAACTTGACATTTGATTTACATAATCCTGTAGTTTTTATTCTGGTTCCAGCTTTACTTCAGATAGGGGATGAGTCTTGGAAGAAATATACACTGTCTGGGTAATTGCTTTTCATCTTGACATGTTTGAAGAACACTATACGTTGTTTATTCTTTTTAAAAAAATCAAAACATCCAAAATGAAATAAAAGTATAGCTTCTTAATAAAAACTTGTTTTTATTTTCAATCATAATTGAGTCATCTTGAAGAGAAAATTAATGTTCAAGAAGTCATAAAGTGTATTTGTAGGTAATTTGGAGACCTTCAATCAGTTTTCCACAAATCAAAAAGCTATTCTAAAACATTATTGAACTAATATAATGGAAGAACTTTGGTAGATAGTAAAGCATTATACATTACAAAATACTCTAATTTCAGCACTGAGATATCTTTCCCCAACTTTAGCCAGAATATTTCACGTGTTGGAGATTTGTTTTCATATTCCAGATCAACAGATGCATGAGAGTGTTCAGGTTTACCAGAGTGCTCTTTTTTTAGTCTGGGTACGCTTGCTATAAATTTCCTAAGGCTTTGGTATTGTAAAGTCTGACTCTTAGTTCACAGAAGACGTGTGTAATTGGAAAGACCATGAAGTAGATGAGTGTAGCCTGTTGCATAAATCATTACACACTAGCAAATCTGTCTTGAGATATAATCACTTCTTTTTGAAGATACCTTACAGCATTTGATGGAATAAATTTTTTTTTCAAAATGCATCTCTTACAAGTATTAACTATTTCCTATATTTTTATATTTTATTAAAAAGTACAATTTACGGTATTCTAAATTGTTCCTGTCTAAAAATGAACAATCTGAATGAAATATTGAAGTGGTTTCATGACATCAGATATTTATGCTTCTTGATTAAAGTTGACAGTGCTGTTTTCTTTTGAAATGGTAGATTTCAGTGGTTGTATGGTTTTATCTGAATTGCAAGTATGTTTCTGCAGCTAAGGAATTAATCAGTCTGCTTGCTCTGGTAACTGCACAGCTGTTGTTATGCGACCCACTGGCGGTTGGGTTTGGAGAGTTTGCTAATTCCGTCTTCCAGCTACAGATGCCAGAAGTCTACTTGGAAAACATGGCCACTAATAGAAAGTTTTAAAGAAGAAATAGCATTTTGGCAGAACAGATAGAAGTTTTCCTATAGCTTAGTTTCTGTTATGTATTCCAAAGTTACTAATCCCTCAGCAGTCTGCAAACATAGAAAAAGACAAAATTTGAGCCACTCTTAAAGCATGAGTATTTTTCAGACCCTTTTTTTACAACTATCACTGTTTATTCTGCAAGCTTTTAGAATAAGCTAATTCATGAGAAACTGGTGTATCAAAACCTTGCTTCCTGTAGATTTCTGTCTTGTATTCCTGGTCCCAGGTAACCCAGTTCCTCGCTCTGCAGGTGCCTTCGACTCCCCCTCGTAGTCTTGGCCCTCTCCGCATCCCCGTGTTGTGCCACTGTCTATTGGCCTGGAAAGACTCTCTTGCTGGTGGGAAGCACTTGCCCAACTGACCAGCTGGCAAGCCAAAGGAACAGATCACTGCTTTAATCATATTCTAGCATTTCCTTAGTTAGTTGTAGGAAAGGAGCAAAAAGACCTCAGTAGTTTCTAACCAATTGATTTTGATTTCAGACAATTAGGTGTCTTTCTTCTGTGCCAAATTTAACTGGAATTGACCACTAGATTCAGAGCAGAGAAGGGGAAAACCAAGTGATGGAACACCGTGGTTGCACAAGTCTTGTTTCCTTAACGTTCGGTGGCTCTGGGGGGTCTTTCCATTCTATGTGGCTGGTTTTGACTGTAGTTTGACTTGCTGTAGGCAACTAGGCCAGCAGTCAGAGGCGAACTATTCAAGTGGAAGAGGAAAGAAGCCAGTTTTTGTGAATGTTCGTGTTTTCCACATTTGTATATTTTCTCTTGTTTTTAATGGCATTGCTTTTCTGACTGGGGGAGTCAGCAATATGTAGTCTGTATATACAGTGTGCTGTATGTATGCTCATAGCCAGTTTTATTTTCCTGTGTTAGACCACAAGGTTCGGATACTTGAACTAATAGGACTGTGACATTGCAAAGTGCATTAGTAGAGAAAAGATTTCTGAAAATTGGAGGAAAAGGATCATCTTGTTAAATTAATTTAATAATCAGTGCAGCCATAAACCCTGTGGACAGGGGGAAGGGGATATT
>Ga0065711_1039578_pt1 | contig 17700 bp, 15 predicted proteins | sample Hoacrofraction12_FD_59098 | JGI IMG/M metagenome (GOLD analysis project Ga0065711, IMG submission 59098) | Hoatzin crop microbial communities from Cojedes, Venezuela - Epithelial fraction 12 v2 (version 2) | ecosystem: Host-associated > Birds > Digestive system > Esophagus > Crop | place...
GGCCGGGGCTGCCGGGGCGCTGGGGGGGACCCGGCGGGCTGGGGACCCCCGCGCCGCCCGGGTGCGCCCAGCGGGTGATGCCCCTCTCCTGCCCGCCCCAGGGACCGGTCGGGGCCCCAGGGGCGGCGATCCCCGACCTCACGCACAGGTCTGCCGCATGCCCAGGAGGAGACGGGCGGCCCTGGCCCGATGGACGGCCCGGTGGCTGACATCTCGGACCTCACCGCGCTCCCAGCCGAGATGTTCTCGTCCTGGAGCCCCGTCCCGCCCCGCGCTGGTGCGGGCTGTCGTTGTGTCCTCGCAGGGCCCCCGGTTCGCGCTTGGCGCTGGCTGCGGGCAGACTCTGGGCCATGGGCTCCGGTGAGCCCAGCGCCCGCAGCTCCCCGGCCCGTGTTCGTGTGGGACAGGACGGGCCGCGTTTCCATTCTCGGGCTGACAGCTTGCTTCTGGGGGGGCAAACCGACCTTTGGTGATGGCTTGAGCCGATGTGCCAAGCGCCCGACACGGAGGTGCGTGTCGCTCCACGAGTGGTGACCGGCAGCAAGCCACAGCCAGATCCTCGGGGCCTCTTAAACTGGTCTGCTGTGGCTGACCAGAGGACGTAGGGCAGAGCCCAAAAGACAGCACTTGCGCGACGTTTGTCCTGGTTTTTGCCATACCTGTGCACTTGTACTTACACAGTTATACAACTTAGCAAACTTTTATTCAGCTTCTCAGAGACTTTATTGTGTAAGAAAATGATGCATGGCATAATTTTGGGGGGGTTTCTTGCTTCCTTTTTTTTTGGCCAGACTTGGTTTTCTTTTGTGATTTATCTTAAAATTTATCAAGATTGAAATAGTAATTCAAGAAAGAAATAACGACAAGGAATTATCTAAATGAACCTGTCTTATGTATCAAACACATACGAAAAACAAAGTATATAGAGGCCTGTTCTGTGTGTAAAGCTGATGTATTAAGGTTATTTAGTGGGTTGAACGAGGTGTTTTTCTTGGTCAGGGTCTTCAAGGTTTTAGTTCTAGCAGGATACATTCTGAAATACTTTTTCATGGCTAAAGGAGGAAAATAAACTTTCCTGCTTTTCAAGTCATTAATTAACACCTGAATGATGAAGTACCTCAATCAAACTGATTGAGTAAATCAGAATGAGCAATTTTGAATGTTTTTTCTGTACTTGTAGTAAAAGTTATTTTCATCCAAAGCTTGTTGTGCTTTTTGACCTGTTCTGCTCGTGGTCTGTGGCTTCCACCATTTCATTGACTTTCCTTTAAAATGCTGTCATCACATGTGATTTGTGCAATGTTTCTCTATGGTGCAAAGGATTTCAATAGATTATGGTATAAGTTTGATTCTATTTCTAATGTCCTTTAAAATGTGCGTAGATTAAATGAAAAAAAATTAATAAGTTAATGTTTATCTACACTGGGAGCGCCCACTGGCTGTCTATATAGAACCCAGCGGGTTGCTTTTAGGCTGACACTGGTTTTGTTGGTGGCATTGGCCTTGACTGGGTATGATGTCCTATTTTCTATTCTCATCCTCATGATATTTATTCCTAAAGCACATGGCCCTAAGAGTTATTGTGAGGGGTTTGGACCTTTTTCCATAGAGCCCACAGGACACTGCCTCCAAACACCAGCTGGAGGTGTTTCCCCAGCACAGACAACTGAATCCTTGTGTGGGGAGACAGCCCCAGGCCCTGCTCCTAGACTAACCCTGTAGTCAGTCTTGCAAACTTGCTTGGGTGTCCTACTTGGCCTCCAACTGCTTCTCCAGAAGGCCACCAGTCTCCAGGAGGTCCTGGATCATACCTGCCCACCCCGGGTGGACATCTTGGATAATGTAGCACATATCAGCTGGCTCCTAGCACCCAAATTTTGGCAACAAAACCCTTCCATCTCGCACTAGACATTGCTGTTGTTCTGCTGCGTGCTCTTGAGCAAGTCACTTCTCACTGCTCCTTTCATCCTTTGCTGTGGCTGTTTTGAGCATCATCTCCTTGGTCCATGCACTCTTGTACCATGTATTTACCTGGAGCTGAGGAGGAATAATGAGTAATAATCATGTGGCCCAGACCCACCTGCCAACCGCAGCAGGTCTGACAGGTCTGGCTGGCTGTGGACATGCACAGCAGGATCCTGGTGTGCGCAGGGCACGGTGTGGGGACTGCGCAGGGACAGCTTGCCCGTTTGAAGCTGTGGCTGGCCAAATGTGGAAACTGAATAGGACACTGTAAGGGACAGGCAGAGGGGACAAGAAAATTGAATCATAGAATCATAGGTTGGAAAAGACCTCTAAGACCATCAAGTCCAACCATCCACCCGACACCACCATGCCTACTAAACCATATCCCAAAGTGCCACATCTACACATTTTTTGAACACCTCCAGGGACGGGGACTCCACTACTTCCCTGGGCAGCCTGTTCCAATGCCTGATCACTCTCTCAGTAAAGACATTTTTCCTAATATTCAATCTAAAGCTCCCCTGATGCAACTTGAGGCCTTTTCCTCTTGTCCTATCACTAGTTACTTGGGAGAAGAGACCAACACCCACCTCACTACAACCTCCTTTCAGGTAGCTGTAGAGAGTGATAAGGTCTCCCCTCGGCCTCCTCCAGACTAAACAACCCCAGTTCCCTCAGCCACTCCTCGTAAGACTTGTTCTCCAGACCCCTCACCAGCCTCGTTGCCCTTCTCTGGACACACTCCAGCAACTCAACATCTTGCTTGTAGTGAGGGGCCCAAAACTGAACACAGCGCTCGAGGTGCGGCCTCACCAGTGCCTCGTACAGGGGCACGATCCCCTCCTTACTCCTGCTGGCCACACTAGTCCTGATACAAGCCAGGATGCCGTTGGCCTTGTTGGCCACCCTGGGCACACTGCTGGCTCATGTTCAGCCGGCTGTCAACCAACACCCCAAGATTTTTTTCTGCCAGGCAGCTTTCCATTGGTGGATGGGTGCAGGAGTAGCAGGGGATGTGGTGGTAGTGGACGCAAAATTGTCAATGTCTTGGCCTTGCCTTGCCTTGCCTTCCCACTGGACAAGCACATCCCCCTGCTCTTGGGGCAGAGTTTTCAGGCACCAGAGTAGCCTGCCTTCTGTGCTATGCTGCGTGCACAGGGTAAGCCTCATTAGCAGCTCATTAGTAGTACTCTTCCCTTTATTATCACATTTTTTTAAACTTCTTGAGTCTTCTACATGGAGCAAGCAGCTGGCAGTCAGCAGAGAGGTAATGTCTCTGGAGCAATTTCTTTACCTTCTGTGCCTTCCACATCTGCCCAGTCTCTCCTTGCAGAAGATGTACCTCCTCAGGGAAGGGACGAGTTGCGTTTGCCTCTTGCCATCCACCCACAGTGAGCAATTTCTGCCATCAGCTCTGCTCTCTTGAAAATCCTTTAAGAGGAAATTGTGGACCAGCTAAGGGTTCCCATTTGTCTTCGCTTCTTTCCATATCTTCTCTGTTCCTTCCTTTTCTTTTTTGACTAGTCTTACACTTTCCCTTCTGTTTGTTATTTCCCTCTCTGTTCCTTTCTTCATTTTTTTCTCTCTCCTTTCTCCCCCTTTCTCTTCCTTTCTCTCTCTCTCTCTCTCTCTCTCTCTCGCTGCTGGATATTATGAGCAGTGACAGCAGCCGCTGGGAGCTGGAATCTGGGGAGATAACAGCATTGCCATGAGAATCAGTCTGCTCAGCTACAATTAGCCCTGCTGATATCTTTCACCTGGACAGAGCTGCCTTATCGTTGCTACTTCTTGGAAAATGAAGGGTCACAGATACTGATCGCAGATAGCGTGACTCTGGCATTTCCCTCTGGTTTTCATGTTGCTGGAATCCCTTTTTGGCTCCCTTCTCCGTACGATTAGTTTTGCATCTCTCTCGTTCAGCTGTGCTGCTGTCAGATGGAAAGCAGGCACCGAAGCTTTCCAACGGTTGTGTGGCTGAAACAGACCCCGGGTAAATTCACCTGGTGTGAGCGACAGCACACGTCCATGAATCCTGGATGTTTCTGAAGTTCAAAGCCAGAAATAAAATAGCGCGTCAGTGCCCCAGCACGTCTCTATGGTAAATCGTTACCCTGTCTTTGGAAACTATTGAGAAGGGCACAAGGCAGAGCCAGCTGGGCTTGTTAGTGTTGGGCTGATCCAGCCACCCTCCTCCTGGCCAATTGCGCAGTTCCTCACCAGCGACGTGAAGATGTTGGCAAATGCTCCCACAGCTTTTTTTTTTTCCACCATGGATGGGCTTTAGCAACTGTTTTCTGAGTCTGGAGACAGAGGGGTTGTCCTTCCTGGCCTTTGTTTTGGTGGCAATTCCACCTATCTGATAAAAAGAGACCAAAGCAGTTAAAGGCAGCTAATTCAGTCCCTGCTTTGCATCCTCCTTTCTTCTGATATCTTTCTTTCTGTTGATCTTATAAATACTGATTTATTCCTGCAACAGGAGTAAACCCTAATTCCTTACTGCTTTGGAGCTTGAAAGCATCTGAACTGCAGGGCAAGCTTAGCAGCAGGGCCACACGTGGCAGGGATGGCCTTCTTCCTTGCGTGCTTGCTTTCTCTCTCGCTTTTCAATACCTTAGAGATGCAGTTGCCGCTGTTAGAGATCGGTCAGGTTGAAGTCAGATATTAGGTACACAGATACTGAAATGAAACTTGGTCATAATCGTAGGGCAAAACCTAGCCTTGCAGGGAATTGGTGCCTCACTAAACATTTAAAAAAGCTAGCCTTCAGGACAGGTGCAGGGATGGCTGTTAACGTACTCTCTCTCTCTTTCCCTCTCTGTCTGGTTTTGCTACAGATTTGCTCCGTTTGCAGACAGTACTGAGTGGGAATCAGCACGGTCCTATGGGTAAGAACTGATGTTTCTATGTCTTTCTTTTTCCTTCTCCACCTTTTCCCCTGACCTGGCTGGACTCTAAAAGTCCTTTTTTGCCACTTTTATATGAACCCAGAACAAGGGACTGCAGCCTCAGCTGGGGCCTGTTGTACTATTGCCACCAGTATCAGCATTTTAGCTAATTGCACGCTCTGTTTCAGCAACCTGTGAGCTGATCCCACGGGGATCACAGACCCCGCTGACTCTGTGCACTACCAGATTGCCCAGGAACACACATCCAGCTGAGATGCACCCATCAACGTACTTATATTTTGGTTAGCAGGAGCACACAGTTTGGAGCCAGCTGTATGGCTTTTGCGGTGATTTTGGTGGGCTGTGAGACTGCAGTCAGAATTATTTTTGGTTTATCCAGTACCAGCACATTGGGAGCACCAGCCCTCATGGCACCTGGCTGCAGAGTTGCCAGCCCCATAGGAGGGTCCCCAAGACCGGCCTGGCTGTATTCCTGATGGAGGAGTAAGCTGCCCTTGCAGGGGTGTGTGTCACCGAGCACATTAGAGACGGGGTTGCGTAAACTTTACTATGGGTGTACTATGGTGCAGCTACACCTGCGGTGCTGCAGTCGCAGCCAGGGGAGAACCTTCGATCCCGCAGCGGCTGCGAGTGCCTGTGGCTTCTGCCCGTTGCAGCCCTAAGAACAGGGTGGTCTGCAGGCAGGGGCGAGGGCTGGGGGGGCTCTGCTGAATTAGACTAGCACGTGCATTTTATGAGGCCGTCCTTCCAGCAATGCTCTCCCTCACTGTCATTGCTGCTTCCAGGCTGCTGGGCACATGCCGTGCCTGTTGCAGATGAGCCACCTCTCAGGTTATTCCCTCCCTTCCTGCTGACGTTGCTCCAAAGCAGTCCCTCAGTGGTAGCACACCTGGTTTATAAAGGCTTGGCAGGTCTTACGGCCCCTGAAGGAGTTCAGGTTTGCTCATTTTCTCACCCTTGAGAGAACTGCAAAGATCAAAAATACTTGCATTTTTCTTTCAAAGGTAAGGATGGGTGTTGCTTTGGGGTCTGGGGTTTCTTTTTCCTATGAAGCTTAGGCTTTCCATTGAAGCCCCTGTGCTCTCTGTCCTGCCTGTGGCTCGTGCTGGTAGAGAATGTGATCTTCCTGTTAGCTGTCCACCATCCCCTCAAACCCTTAGTCTGGACAGAAGAAAACAGGTGAATCACCAGAGGAATGTGAATCCAATAAGTTGCAACATTTGTATGTTTATCTGACCTCCAATGTTTACAAATTTGGCTGACAGTCTCATGAGAGAGGGTTTGACCAACTTATTGGTCAATTGAACCTTAATGCTCTTCCTGTTTCTCGTCAGTCCGGCAATAACATAAGAACAGCTTGTTCCAAGCAAGCTCCTAAATGAGTTTATGCGCTTAAAAGGCATCATCCCATATTCTCAGTACTGTCTCCTGGTCCTTTTTTGCTCCAGCCTTTCAAGTTTTTGACTTCTATGCTATTGCTCAGAATAACTGCTGTATTTTTCCAAAAAAATGGTATCATCCTGCTACTGTCTTCATCGGGAGGATGCAGCTGGTCTTTTCTCCTCTGAAGAGAGGGCCTGACCATTTTTCCAGGCTGTACTAAAGCTGTGCTACATGAGCAACAGCAGGAAAGGCAGAGGCCGTTATGTGTAGGGTGGCCAGAATTCAAGCAAAATGGTATATAATGTCATAAAGCCTAGTAAATTTTATTTCAGATTTTTAAAAGCAGTATTCAAGTCTTATCTTTGTCATATTTAAAGTCTTGCACGGTTCTGGGTGATGTTGGAAGGCATTACGGACTGCCTGCTCTTCCCAGGTTTGCAAATGGTCTCTGCTTAGGGAGCGCTGCAAAAAAACCCCGTGCCTCAGATCCAGGCATTTCTGAGTGTGGGATGTTTGAGAACAGATTATTTTCAGCCTCATCTATTTTCTGATTTTGTTAAGGCTGTTCCTGATAAGCCTGTGTAGTCAGGAAAGCTTCAGTGATTCCCAGCTCCAGCAGGAGCCTAATCCTAATGTCCTACTATTATCAATAAGATATTTTACCAGAGGCTTTGGTGAACCCAAGATTTGGCCTTTAATTATTATCCAAGACTCATTCCCTGGTCCTGCATTGTCGGCTGTGGCCAGCTTTCAGTAGTCCGTGTAATGCAGATAGCCACAAAATACATCTCCTCTTCCAGGAATCTGCAGAGTCAGCCAGCTGCCGCCGTGGGCTGCCCGGACCCTCGGGAGCCCTGTCTTGCTGCAGAGCAGTTTCAGCTCTCCTGGGCATCCTCTGCCCCCCTCAAGGCATCCTGGCTGCTTAAACTCCCTCTTTTTGTACAGGCCAAAACGCTTTTCTGCAGACTCATCATCAGTTAGTGTTAGCTTTTGCACCAGCGAGTGTAGGTGGTAGATCTGAGGGAAAACCACGTAATTCCTGTGATTGCTGTTTAGAAGCATCTGGTGCAGTGAGTTAATGCTGGGTGCCCAGGTAAACACTATTTCATTTTCTGCATGCGGAGGCAGAGGAAAATGTTTCCTTCTACCGATGGCGATGGAAACTCTTTTTGGCCAGGACTCTCTCCTCTGGTACATGGATCAGTAGCTCCGAGGTTGGGATGTGCTGACGGTCAGGAGCTACTGCAATTATAAATAATAATATTTTCAAGAAGGCTTCAAGCATGTGCACTGCACCCCTCTGCAAACTGATTTTGTAGTGGCTTGATTTCATGTCAGTTTAACAAAACGCTGAATGTGCACAGTTCCTCTTCATTTTATCTTAAAATAGGACATCTAAATAAGGCACGCTGTAGGCCTTTCCCAGTCTCTCCTGGCTGTCAGCTTTCACTGAGCTTCCCCACACCTCCCACTGCATTTTTCTCCAGGGTAGGAAGAGACTCTGCAATGTAAGTGGGATTATTCATGGGTGACAAATGTGTAATTGCAGGATAGAGAAAAGCAGATACAAACTGCATAAAATCTGAGAAATGGAAGGGGGATTTATAGAGGCGATTACATGCCACCACATCTTAGATAGCAGGGGGCCGATCCTGTGCCGTGTTAAAATGCAGCCTGGTTTTAGGCTTTCTGTTAGCTTGTGTTCCCAAAGACACCAGGGAAGCTGGCGCTGTCTGTGCCACGGGGGCATTTTGTTCTTGCACTGTCTGAGCTGACCCAGGCTCAATTCCAACCCTGTTGAGGTTCCTGTTCCGAACCACGTGTCAGACCTCATCTCTGCAGAGTCACCACAGCCACTGAGGTGCACGGCAGCACGGTCCACCGTGCACACGGCAGTGGCCCTGCCCCTAGGGCACTACTTCCTGCAGCGGAGGAATACCCTTAGAAAAAGTTCATTCCTGTCTATGTGGAGAACCTCACAGCAGACTCTCCAAAGATGACTTCTTACTTTAAAAGAATTTCTAAATAAACTCCAAGCCACATTTTTATAAGGGAGGATGATATTTGCAGAAAAGGTCAAGGCTGTAACAGTTGGCATCCTTGGAGGCAGGAATTCTCAGCCCCTGCAGCTTCCCAAAATTTGTCATGTCTTTAAACCCTCAAGTCCCCATTTTACATTCCTGATCAAGAAAGACATGAGGTTTTGATTTCAAAATTAAATGCTCCACTTGCTGGGATGTTTTTCCCTAAAGAAAATGTACAGCAACAAAAATTGTTAGGATTTGACTAAAGATATGGTTATGCTTAGCCCCAACCCTGTGCCAGGACCTGTTAGTGCTGGGACCGCAGGAAGGGACATGGGAAGGACCTTGCGAGGCATCCGTGGAGCTCCTGCCTCCGGGGAGGTCCAGCTGCACCCCCTTGCATCCCGTCTCCACGATTCCGTTTTGGTTGGTCGCAGGGCAGGTGACCGTGACGGGTCTGGGTGATGCAGGCTGCCCGGCATTGCTCAAGGCTCCAGAGCTGCTGCGTTTGTCGCTGGGGAAGCATGGGAAGCATGCAGCAATTCCTGACTGTAGCAGGTGTGAGAGAAGCCTTTCCTGCGAGAGTCTGTGAGGAGAGCATGGAAACACGAACATAACTAGCAGTGAAAACTGAGTGGGATTTGTGTTTCTGGTGAGGTGTCAGGAAATAGCTTTAAAAATGCACTGCTGAGAGGCTTCCCAGCAAGCTTTAACTATTCCCTCACCTGGGAAGATCGCTGCGCTGAATTCATCGGGCGTGACGCAGCAGAGAGCTGCTGGGGAGCTGCCTCGGCTCTCCCGGCATCGCCAGGCGTGGGCTCAGGGAGGAGAGCGAAGGGCAGTGCCCAGGAACCGGCAAAGGCGCACGCAGAAGCACTGGCAGTAGGTTTGACTCAGCTCGCTATGTGGGCTGACATATGTAAATTGCCATATACATTTGTAAATGTTTTGGTATGCCTGAGCAAGCCAATATCTGGAATTAATTTTGTTCTTTTGGGAGGCTAGACAGGGAGTCCATAGGAGAATAAATCCAAATGGACCCACGGGTATGTATCTCAGTGGGATTTGTTCAATTGGATGAGACCTGAGTATGGACGTCCATTTGCATTTTGAATCACCTTGATTTGGTTTTTCTTACCTCACTTCTGAAGTGACTCAGACCAAATTGAACTAAGATGACTCCAGTCTCGAAGCAGACTTGTATGCTGGTATTAAACATATTTTAAGTTATACACTTCTCAGGGTTGTGCAATGCAGTGTCCCTGCTCTGCAGTCTGTTTTAGGGCTTCTTTTTCTCGCCGTACTTTTGAACGTCAGCACTCTGCCACTTACTGTGCTATTTTGCGAGACGTGATGCCCTAAGGGAAGGTAAGGGTCACTTCATCACTAACGGCTAGCCACTTTTTGGAGCAGAATGCAGTCTCACCACTTCACGCATCACGAGGTGAAAAATAACTTTTCTAGTTGAAATTGCAGGGCGGATGGTAGAGGGCAGAATGCAGTTACTTGAGCTGCATCACAGCCATGGTGTGGACCAGCTTCTGCAAAAAAACGCAGTGCGCTCTTTAATGCCAACGAGTGCTCGAAGATCAGCACAAGCTATTCCTGGGCTGTAGCCTGACTGCAGGTTGGTCTGAGATCACATCCCAACAAACTCTGTCACATCTCTGCTGGCAAGATGCACCTTCCTACTGGTGTTTGACGACAGTCCATGGCAGGATCATAAAGAGCTGCTGCAAAGAAATGCTACAGGTCCTAGATTGCTGCAAAACCCATTTAGGCTTGTGAAGCCCATCTCATCCCAAGGCTTCAACTGGATTAGTTATTTTTAAACCCCTACAGAAGGAGTGTTAAAAATGTGCTTTTTCATGCAAGCAGCCTTAAAAAAAAAAAAATCCTTGCTTTATGTTCTGAGGTGCTTTCTCATAATTTCCCTATCTCCTCGCTGCCTACACTCCGACGCTGTATGAAAATGACTTTGGAGACAACGCAAAGTACTGTTTCTGCAGCTTGCTTTTGGTAAATCTTAGGATTTTGCTTTTCTCCTTTGCTGAAACTCCAGTAAGCATTTAAGATTTTGGTATCTGATCATTGCTGGGATGGTGATGGAGTGATCCGAGAGAGACTTACAGCTCCTGCACGTGCCTGTTACATCCCCATACAGAGCCCTGGGCTGGTACTTATTGAGAGATTATTAGTAGCTGACAGTGGAAAGCCAAATGGACGTCCTCTGTTTCTAAGGTAAAATCTTGAAGGGATAACTCCTGCTATTACATGAACTGACTGGGTCTTTCATACATGCAGGACAAATCTTATCAGCTACTACAGCTTTTAGAAAGCATTGCTGTTGTATTTGTTAACGGGTCTGGCTGAAATTCAGTGCTCAGGGCTTTGGCCCGGTGCTGGGGGCTGCTGACACCTCGCCCACGGGCGGGTGCTGTGGTCAGCCCCAGAGCCCCTTCCCAGCCTCGACGGGATGTGCTGAAGGGGTGCTGAGTTGTGCCTACAGCCAACCTGGCTGAGCAGCGTGCTGCCTCCCAAGGGACTTCCGTAATCCAAGATAAGGGCAGTGAGAAGAAACATGTAAGCACCTGTGTCCCCCTACTCCCTTCCTAACCTCAATTTGAAGCAGGTGAGGTTGCTCTGATACGTGGCAGTGAACCCTATCCATGGCTCCTGCTAAAGGAAAAACCTCCCGAAACAAGCAGGGGCTTTGTCTGAGCCTGAGAAGGGCACGGGCTTCTGCTCCCTGTTTTCATCCTCTGGTTTGTTCCACATCTCCCGTTCTGCCCTCAAACGAGCCGCCAGGTCCCAGCGAAGCAGCCAGTGAGGTCTCCCTCCCCCGGGGGAACGACACGCCGGTGACGGGGTCTCTGCCCCAGCGCCGCTCTCCCCAGTGCACCCAGAGGAAGGGCTGGCTCCCGCCCCGCATCCTGCCCCAGCCGGGGCACCTCTGCCCGAGCAGACAGATCACCCCTGCCCTCCTCGGCTGAGGCTGCTGGCCCAGCTTCAGAGGGATTTTCTTACCCCTTATCGCAGCAGCTGAAATTCCAGCTAAACAAAACCCAGCCACGGACTTATTCAAAACATTTATTAGTGTTTAAGGAAAATAATAGTGTGAAAGGTACAGAGCTTTGTCTAAAGCCATATGCATTTTCTTTTTTTACAAGCTTATTTGGCTGCAAATTCTACATGAGATAAAACTAGTATGTTTTTTCTCCCAGAGATTTGGAATTAAGGACAGTTTGTCTTTTCTTTTTTTTCCCTTTTGCTTTTTTTCCCTTTTGCTTTTTTTCCTTGTAGTTCAGCACTTTAAGTTAGGACAGCATTTTCCAGGGTTTACTGCTATCTTTTTCCAGTAGGCATTTTGCTTCTTTCAGTATTTTCATTCCAGAACAAGGCTCATTCCAGATGCAAAGCGTAAAGGAAACATTCATACCTTGGCTTTTAAGCTAAACCTCCTTCATGAACAGCAAGTTCACAAGGAATGTTAATTAAAGCATCATACAGTATCTAAATGGACTTTTTTTTTTTTTTTAATAAAGAATTAAGGCTATGCAGATGTCACAATAAAGTAATCTCAGGTAAAACGCACCCTATTTGTTAGATATGAAAGAAGGTTTAACAATAAATAAATGATTTATGCTGTCAATAACATTATGGAACTGTATAAAACTATATTTACGCAGCTTTAAACATAAAAAAAACATACTAGTGGCATGAATATATACAACACAGGTCATGACGTACGTTTAAATTATCATAGCCAGCAGTGTTCTTTTAAATGGAGACACTATAATAAATAGAAATGTTAAATATTTACAATAATAGCATATGTGGAATCAGTAGATGAACACATAAAATCTTCACACACAGAGAAAAAAAAAAAGTTATGCCTTATACAAAAATCCCTCCCACCCACAGCTTGCCCCACCCCCCAATTTTTATTGACTGAACAAGGGGAATATACAATTTTCCCCACAGAACGAATGAATACAAATAAAACTGTATGCATGCTGAGGTGGTATGTTGACTGAGACATTCAAGGATGTAGATCTATATGTTTGGTTCCCATTGATGAATCAGACCTCTAATGAGAGAGGGATCTTACTTTAGTTGAATGCAAGAACATTATGTTGGTAGTGAGTTGTTGTTTCTGTTTTGCGTTTGTTTGGTTTGGTTATTTTTTCTAAAACGCTTGGATTGCCTTTTTGGTTTGAGCTTGTTCTTCATGGTGGCAATGTGCCACCAAGGGGGAGAGGACGCTCACACAGGAAACCCATGGAGGCACGCCAGAAACCTCCTTACGGTACCACCAGCAGTCCCTCAGGTGTTGGAGCAGAGGAGCCAGCCATCAGCAGCAGGCCTGAGCCGACCTTGGCCAGCTCTCCGTGGGACAGGCTGGGTGCCCGTTCCGCGGGAGAGCCGCACAGCGGCAGCGGGCACTGGCACTGCCAGGAGCTCCACTCCTCACGTCAGCATGGTCTTCGCCGCTACAGTACTTGGCCCAAACCTACCTCTCCCCAGCTAAGCTGAACGAAAATTTTGTCATAGAACTTAGCTAAAATCAGGCAGGATCAAGGTCATGTCTTTGAACAAAGACCTGGTGATCACATCAAGACACACTTTTTTAACTTAACGGTCCTCTCTCGCTTCCTACGTGGCTTCTATTAAAAGCAATGCCTATAACTTCTGCGGGTGGATACATGCATTAAACTCTGAATATAGCTATTAGGAGCTGTGTTCACTTAGCAGTAACTAAAATCTGAGTTGGAAATCGTAGCCAAATTCCAACACCCTCTACTGTTTATACAGCTCCTTCCCACCATGCGACAAGACGTACGTTAGTTCACTGGGTACGTTCTGTCTCTACTGAACTGCCTTCCTGCCCCCACAGCTTTCCTCCCAAACTTTCTAAATAAGAAGGCTCAAATCCCTGGTGTGATTCCCACTTTCTAAGAAAACTTGCTTTTTCTCTAGAGCAAGCTGAAGAGCTCACCCTTCTGCCCCTGGGGATGCTGTAACCTCCATTTCCAGTACAGTATCTGGGGATACAGGATTGCAGATCTGCAACCTGAGAATTACAGTTGCATAGGGAGTAGGAGAGATGTGTCCAAACACCTCATTCACACTTAAAACTGCTTACAGACAATAAGCTCCTGACACTCGTTATCTTTAGTAACTCATTCTGCAGAGACTGGTGGTCATTATCTGCACAGCGGTTAAAAACACCCAAATCAACCCCCTCTCCTTAACTTTGGCATTTGGACAAACCACAGCTGATAGGCAGGTTAGAGTGGGGCTCCACATCCCAGCAAACCACACCATGCTACTGCTAAGGAGAGACAGATTTCTGATGGGCCTTCAACGCAGCCCTACAGAAGAACTAAGTATACGGGGTCCTTCCCCGTCTGAGGCTAGCCCCATCCTTTCAAGCTTGGGCTGCCCATGAGGGTGGACGACTTGTATCACCGAGTGGGCAGACGTAAGCAGAGAATATGCACAGGGTTTTCAGAGGTCCACGAGCAAGCTCTTGGGGTTCCTCCATACTGTGCAAGTCTTAACAGTCACATTGCCTTGTCTGGAAGCTGCTACTTGCCTTCGATATGCTGAAGCGACTGGATGAGCAAGTGTCAAGTTATGCAGTGGTCAAAAACCGAACAGGGGGCACTTAAACGAGGCAGCATCACCCAGATGGGAACAATGGCTCAGGAGTTAGGTAAGAGAAAGCGGCGGAGCTCCAGACTGCACGGTTCTTGTGCGACAGACGGGGCAGCTATTTCATTAGAGAGCGTCACACAGAGAGCCTTGAGCTCTTGCGTTGTCAGCCACAGGCAGAAACCAAATCCCCCTGGAATTCAGCCATCTGCTGAAAGGCTGCGCCCTAAACCTCTGGAGGTGTTAAGCCACAAGCGGCCACATGCAATCTGGCAGAGCCTTCCTGGAACCTTCTCCCCAGCCAAGGGGACCAAGAGAAAAAAACAAACCCCCAAAACAACCCAACAACCCCCAAACAAGATCCTAAATTTCAGGTGATGTCAGTTTCATAAGATAGGGGAAAAGAATTTAGCCGGAGACATTTTGCCACATTTGGTGGCTGCTCAAGTGTCGAGTTTGCTGGATCAATAACCCATTGCCACTGCTCTCCCTTTGCTACTATATACACTGTTGCTGAGGTCCATATATATCTTGCAATGCCCTGTGCTTGACCTCTGAATGGGAAATGCTTTGGAATGTCCATAGACAGGAAGACGGGACTCAACGGAGGAGGTTTCCAGTGGAGGGGGAGGATGGGGGGAGCAGGGAGTTGGTGCCTTTTTTCACCTCCGGATGTCAGAGAAGTCGGACAGTTCGTCTGCCCGGTCCATGATCCCATGTGCCCCTTTGGGACCGTGGCCCCCAGCTTTCACCCGGGCATGGGCGTTCAAGTGGCCCTTAGTACCTCTTTCTCCCTTTGATGCTCGCAAGCTCTCCCTGTGGTCGGAGTCGGAGTGGGCCAGCATGTCCCCACGGCCAGCAGCAGCTTTGCTGGCTTCACCCGGCTTCTTCTCGGGACCCAGGATGGCATCACCATGCACAGCCGAGGTGCAGAAGCTCAGGATGGAGCAGAGACTTCCCCAGTTCTGTTCACACTGGGCCTGGACGCTTCTTGTTATTGCCTTTTTCACCTCCTCGCCACAGGTGAGCAGGATATTCACTAGGTCAACATATGGCCTAGAGGTAAAGGAAACAGTGAGAGTAAAAAAAAAAAAATATATAAGGGTTATCTACCAGTAAACAAGTGCAATGGCCTCCCTGCCTCACGCACCCTTGTGCACAGCACAGTTCAGTAGCGTCAGCCCCCTGCGACCCACTGACTTGGCAGCCTTATAGAGCAATTCTGCACCATACATTTATTATGTGATATATTCTAATTGGCCATACTGCTGCAAGAAATGATGGTATCCCGTCAAACGAAGCTTCACTCAAGTGCTGGATCTGCCTTGACTGCTCCCTCATAGGAGATGCTCTGGGAGAACTGCAGCGTCCACCAGAGCACTGTGTGAGGTCTGCAGGCTCGGCAAGTGGGGCTGTCAAATGGAAAAACTGCTGTCTCACACCTTCTGCCTCTATCTCTTTCCCTGCCCTTTCATCTTTATTAGTCAGGATACATGACAGAGGAAACCTTCTCATGTCCAGAGCCATCAACTTCGTCGAAGAGCTTCCTGTCTCCAGATGAACGGCTGGTACAGAGCACAGCCCCATCACCAGTCTGCAAGAGGGAGGCATTTTCTCACCTCTGCGAAGAGCAACAGATACTCAACTGGAGGTTCTCTGGCTTTTCTTACCATCTTTAGCTTTCGCTAAACTGATCTCCAGCACAAGCAAGATTGTGTCTGGACACAGGATCTGACTGCACAGAGCTCAGACACAGGGAAGTCCACTTTGGTGGCACTGTTGCTTCCCACAGCAAGTTTTTTTCTTCATTTCCTTACAGAGTTGAGTACAGCTTTCAGTATATACCTTTTCCCAGCCAAACAAGGACTCCAAAGGAGCCATGGCCAAACACCGTTTCTGCGTCCCACTGGCCCCTCTGCGCCCCAAAGCACAACGCAGCCCGAGCGCAGGCACCTCGGCTTCCTCAGCCACGGGTCACTGAGCGCAGCAATTTTAAAATAGTTGCGGTCACAAGTTTTGTGGGTCAATATTGATGTTGTCTATTGACACAGCCACTCAGCTGCTAGCAGGCCCAGAAGGACTTGCTTAAAAGTCTTCCACAGTAGGAACCATCCAGCATGCAAGCAGAGAACTGCCCCGGGTCAGCAGCTGTGGCTGTATGGGGCGGTGGGGTGCACCTTCTGGGCACACCGGCCACCAGCTCTGGTGGCTGTAGACAAGTTGAAATCTCTTTCCACAAATGAAGTCAGAAGAGATGAGGAAAACCAACAGATTATGATCAGTGTCTGACACTGCCCTGATTTTACTTTGCCCAACTGCTGAAACTCATTTTCAATGACTAATCTTGGAAAGCCACCTATTCCCCTATCTCAAAGGATTTCCCATGTTTGGATTGCTCCTGCCATTTAAAAAAAAGTTACTTGGAATGCAGCAGCGACCGATCTGCCAGGGCCTGTCACCACTTCCACCATACAAATGGGCCTGACCCCCACCCCACCGCAGCTGACTCAGGAGGAGGCTTCACCGCCCTGGTCGCGTTCCTCAGCACGCGTCGGGAGAAAACAGTCAGAACAAAAAGTCAGAGAACAAGTCTGAGAGCTGCTGCCACTTGCTTCTGCACTCTTGATTTTTGTTTTAAATGTTAAATAGAAGATGAGAGAGAAGGGAACACGTCACATTCGAAGTGATCCAGCAGAGGGGGGCGGGGGGAAGAGAGAAATCAGTTATTGAAATTGGGCATAACCTTTACAAAAATCTTTGGAAGAAAAAGGTTGCTGGTATGACTAAAAAGTGGCTCAGCTGCCAAATATTTCAGGTATTCGGAGTCTGCCAGAGCCCTGCGGATTAATACTGGCCCATTTCTCCTTTGCTGTTTTACTTTCTGCATTTCAGCTGGCCTGACCATAGTACCTGAACTGAGCACAAGGCTGCGAGTCAGCAGATGTGATTTTATTTCCAGCTCTGCCACACTTGCCTATTGATCCTGAACAAGTTCCTTAGTTCAAACGCTTTAGAGACGGCCTCTAAATTTAGGGGAGGGGAGGAGGCTGGCTGGCTTCTATTTGGGGAGTCCCGCATAGGAAAGCTAAGCTCTGACTCCGTGAGATGCTGAAAATGAAGTGTAGGAAGCTCTAAATGAGATCGTGCAAATTATAGGTGTTCAGCTGAATGATCCATCTCTTCTCAAACTGAGAACCCCCAGGTAAAGCTCCCCAGAAATAAGCAGCTGCCTTTGAGCATACCTGCTTTAGCCTGTTTGTAAAACAAGGATAACTCGCTTCTCTTTGGACAGGCCTTTGACTTTCACAGCTCATCTCCAAACGACGGGGGGAGTTAACTGGTACCCAGTACCATGTACCCAGTTTATCGCCTACTAGCACAGCCTGTGGGGTGCCCGGAGAGAGGTGCCGCTGTGCAGGAGGGAGCCCCAGGCAGTGGGATGCTGCCCTTCGCCCTGGGAGCAGCCAGCAGCCCCCCCAGGCTCTACCACCAGCCATGCCTTTGATCCCAGCCTCAGGAATGCCCACGGAAGGGGCCTTGCTTTCAGGCCACCATGTTCAGCTCGTACAAACCACAGCAAATGATTCTGCATTTGCGAGTAAACTGGCATCAAAGCGTCTCCCTGCAACTGCAGCTCAAGTATTACGGGGGTGGTTTTCAACAGCAAGTAAGGGAATCGGGGCACAGCTCCTTTGGAGACCAATGAAAATGCAAGGCTACAAGTCCACAAGAAATGATTCAGTGTAAAAAAAAAAAAAAAAAAA
>Ga0065711_1039579_pt1 | contig 17698 bp, 20 predicted proteins | sample Hoacrofraction12_FD_59098 | JGI IMG/M metagenome (GOLD analysis project Ga0065711, IMG submission 59098) | Hoatzin crop microbial communities from Cojedes, Venezuela - Epithelial fraction 12 v2 (version 2) | ecosystem: Host-associated > Birds > Digestive system > Esophagus > Crop | place...
CCCCGGCCTCCTGCCCGCCGCCATGCTGCCCGCCGCCGCCCTGCCGCGCCCGCTCTCCCACCCGGGCAGCGATGCCAGCGCCCCGGCCGAGCCCGGCAGCCCGGGGACGGCGGAGGCGGCTTTCGCCGAGACCCCCTACTACGTGGCTACCGGCAAGGGCCCGCCACCACCGCGGCGTGGGGCCGCCGAGGCGAAGCCGGTCATCAGCATCACGGCCCCGGCCACCGGCCCGCGGATCGTCGCGCCGCCTTCCTTCGACGGCACCACCATGCGCTTCGTGGTGGAGCACCGGTGAAGAGCGCGGGTGAGTGGGTGCAGGCAGCTAGGCGCGGCGGTCGCCAGTCACTCGCCAAAGGAGAGCTGTGGCACAGCTTCTCCTGGAGGCGGGTAAGCCTGGGGTCCGCAGGTGGGCCCTCACCGGGACCCAGAGTACAGCCATAAGACGGAAACACAAAGGCCATCGGTGCGGTTCGGCATCCCTCAGGGCAGGTAAAGACTCCACTTTTTTTTGGCCCAGAGGCAGTTCCAGTAGAAGCTGACCACAGCCGCTTGTCATGCAGCCTGCGTTTGTGCAGCCCCGTGGCCGGGGGGCACTGCCTCCGTGGGGTCCCCTTGCTCCCGGGCAGGGGAGCGCGGCTGGGCACCTCGTCTGGACCCACCTTGCAAGCCGTGAAACAGCCCCTCTGCCTCGGCAGCGCGTCCCCCCTTCCTCACCTCGCGCCTCTTCCTCCCAAGGGGAGGCGAGCGCCCGTCTCTCTGCCCTGAGACCCCCGCTTCTCCTCCTCCACAGGAAGAGTGGGAGAGGGCTCTGATGGAGGCAGACCCTCATTTGGAGTCGTGCTTGTCAGCGAGACAAGGGAGGGGGATACACGGGGCAGACCCTGGTGTGCTCCGCTGTGCCGTGGGGCTGTGGGCGGGGGTGCCTGCGGCTGCCCGCGCTGCAGGAGGGCTCCAGCGGAGCCCACGGGCACCGCTGCAAGTCACGATTTTGCACCGCTACTCCGTGCTTGGCCCGCTGTAGTCCCACCAGTGTCCGGTTACTCTGGGCTGTCACCCAGGGCTGGCCTCCAAATTTGGGGATGCGACTGGAGGAGCGTGGAGTGCCCGGTCTGGGGCAGGGAGGAGGGCATGGGGCTGGGTGTATGGCACGTGCTGAAACCAGGGTGCGGGATGTCCTGTGCAAAGCAACCAAGGAATGATGACAGTTCATTTTAAAATACCCCAAATATTAAGAAAGTGCCTCGGGGATGTGCGTCACTGCTCCGTTTGCCTCTTGCATGAACACACATGGCTCATCTTTATCAAGCACAGTATTGGGCAGAGCTACCAAGGTCTTTCATGGCTTCCTGAAGACTCACGGAGTTTGTTCTTGGTGTGTATCAAGAGGCAAAGAGAAACAGCGGGAACAGTCGGAGGTCTGGGTTTGCCATCAGTTTGTGCAGAGTTTTGTTCAGTCGCATGCTTGAGGGTAATTTTTTTCTGCCAGTGTTTGGGTTACCTTTTTTTGCTTCTGTAGTTCTTTTAATCAGCATCATCTACTACTGCATAGTAGAATATTTGTTGAATGAAACCTTACTGAAATGATTTATACGCTGACTTCTTCTCTGCTTGTAAATATTTTATCTTGAAAGTGCCATTCTTGTACCCTGGCTGTAAATGAAGCTGTTTTCATTGGCCCTTGTGAGGTCACTCGGGCCAGGCGAAGCAGCAATTTAAGTCAAGCTCTGCTGTGCTACTCAAGTTGATCTTGTCAGTAAAGTCTTAGAAACGGAAGAGTAAACTGAACAGTATCTGGATAAAATGGCAAAGGCTATTTGATTTTTCCATTTGCTCCCAAGGCCGGATTCAGACCACTAGCGCAAGGAACCAGCTGTTGGTGAGACTTCAGTTAGGCACTCGCTGTGTTTGAAAAGGACATTCCTGTCTTGCAGCAGCTCTTTGAATGAAAAGCCCTAGCATCTTGACCTCACGTTGCTCTTTAAAAAAAGCGAAACCCATCACATTTCCCTGAGCGATTCACCCCTCGTTTCCCAGGGGTGATCCTGCCGTGCCACGCAGCTCACGTGCCCGCAGTGCCTGGGCTGCCACTGAGGCGGGCGATGCTCTCCGCAAATTGCTCTTTCTTACCGGTGATGTCAGTGACCGCATCGGTGCTCCGCTCTTTCGCGTTGTGTTAGGGCTCTGCCCTTGGTCGCAGGTGTGAAAGCTGCCCAAAGAGATCGGTGATGCAGAAACCTTCCTGCTCATCACAGAAGGTCATCTGGCAGGGGGAAGACTTGCATCTTTTGCTGTTAATGATGCCCAGCTGCGTGGTGTCTCATGCGGGCAGGGATGGCCCCTCCCTGCCCTTTCCGACCTGCCCGTGCAGAATGGATGGGGGGGGGCAGTTCTCAAGCTGTTCTGAAAGTCAGTAAAACAAATCATTTTAGCTGCGTGCTGCAAGACGCGTTTAGCTTCTCATCAGACTTTGGTTAGTCATACAGCTCTCAGTGGGAAATAAGGTATATGTCAGAGGGGAATGGCATCTGTAGCCTTCTTCTCGTTATTCTGTTCTGTCCTTGTACCTACTCAGGTATTTCATTCATCTATGTAAGTTTCATGTCCCTGTGAATGGTTTTTTCTCTTCTTCTCTCTTTTATTATGAACTTTTTTTGATATGTTTTCCCTTCTTTTCCTGTATCTCTTTTGTCTTTCTCTTCCTAATTAGATGCATGCATTTGCTTGGGGTAATTTTTTGTTGCCTAAGAAGAACGGGAGTATAATTTCATACAAATCGGAGGGTGAACTGTTGAACATTTTCCATTCTAATTGCTTTCACATCAGGTCAGGGTTTTTCTGATTGCAGCAATGCTGTGCCAATCCTAAAGCGGGTTTCAAAACAGCTAGATCTCATCACAAGAACGTGGGTTTTGAATAAAATACTGTCCTTTTCAGGTCCCGTTTTTTTACTAGCCAAAATGAGCTGGATGAATGCTCGCTCCTTCCACACCTGTACTTCCTTACGTACTGCATATAATCGCTTCCTCCCTCATTTACTCTACTTTTTTTCCTCTCTTTTTCACATCTTCACTCACAAACTATCATCCTGTCAAGGGCTTGGACTCTGTCACCTCCTGGAGATCAACGTGACAGCGCGGACTTGAAGCTTTTGTGGTGGTGTGTTGCCCGTGGCACCGAACCCTCCGCACATCTGCCGCTCTTCCAGCACTGCTTTCTGTGGCCGGTGCTCTCTTCTGCACAATCAACGGATTAAAATGGACCCTATCGATTTGGATTCTGGCAAAAGAATGTTCATGAAAGGCGGGCCCTGCTTGACCAACCTGATCTCCTTCTATGACCCGGTGACCTGCCTAGTGGATGAGGGAAAGGCTGTGGATATTGTCTACCTGGACTTTAGTAAGGCCTTTGACACTGTTCCCCACAGCACCCTCCTGGAGAAACTGGCTGCTCATGGTTTGGATGGGTGTACTCTCTGCTGGATAAAGAACTGGCTGAATGGCTGAGTGCAGAGTGTGGTGGTGAATGGAGTTAAATCCAGCTGGCGGCCAGTCGCGAGTGGTGTTCCCCAGGGCTCAGTTTTGGGTCCGGTCTTGTTTAACATCTTTATCAAAGATCTGGATGAGGGGACGGAGTGCTCCCTCAGTAAGTTTGCAGATGACACCAAGCTGGGCAGGAGTGTCGGTCTGCTTGAGGGTAGGAAGGCTCTGCAGAGGGATCTGGACAGGCTGGATTGATGGGCCGGGGCCAACTGTGTGAGGTTCAACAAGGGCAAGTGCCGGGTCCTGCACTTGGGTCACAACAGCCCCATGCAACACTACAGGCCTGGGGAGGAGTGGCTGGAAAGCTGCCCGGCAGAAAAGGATCTTGGGGTGTTGGTCAACAGCCGGCTGAACATGAGCCAGCAGTGTGCCCAAGTGGCCAAGAAGGCCAACGGCATCCTGGCTTGGATCAGGAACGGTGTGGCCAACAGGAGCAGGGAGGTGATCGTGCCCCTGTACTCAGCACTGGTGAGGCTGCACATCGAGTACTGTGTTCGGTTTTGGGCCCCTCACTACAAGAAGGACATTGAGGTGCTGGAGCGTGTCCAGAGAAGGGCAACGAGGCTGGTGAGGGGTCTGGAGCACAAGTCTTACGAGGAGTGGCTGAGGGAGCTGGGGCTGTTTAGTCTGGAGAAGAGGAGGCTGAGGGGGAACCTTATTGCTCTCTACCCGAAAGGAGGTTACAGTGAGGCAGGTGTTGGTCTCTTCTCCCAGGTAACTAGTGATAGGATGAGAGGCAATGGCCTCAAGCCGCATCAGGGGAGGTTCAGATTGGATATTAGGAAAAATTTCTTTACTGAAAGAGTGGTCAAGCATTGGAACAGGCTGCCTGGGATGGTGGTGGAGTCCCATCCCTGGAGGTGTTCAAAAAATGTGTAGACGTGGCTCTTCGGGATATGGTTTAGTAGGCGTGGTGGTGTCGGGCGAATGGTTGGACTTGGTGATCTTAGAGGTCTTTTCCAACCTGTGATTCTATGATTCTATGAAAATCCAAGCCAGTTCTGAACAATTCTTTAATTTTTGTTGTACAGCCAATATTAGAGAATATGTATGTGTTTCTGAGAGACACCGTGAGGTTGCTTTTCTCCCTCCTCTTCTTCGCTCACAGTAGTTGGTGAGCTTTTAGCAACATAGTGCTTGCCTGCTGCACATCTTCCTTCATATGGATGAAAAGTCACGCTAATTTTCAGTTCTGGTAAACTTGCCAGTCTTCCTGCATCCGAGCCTGCACAGTGCTGACCTGTAGTGAGCGGACTGCCTGAAGGGAGCGCGTTCTCAACCGGAGTGACGCAAAATGTGTTTTTAACGTTTGTGTCTGTATTACACTCTGGGGAGTTTCTGCCTTGTGTTAGGTAGATAAATTAGAAAATAAATTTACTGTAGTAAATTGTACTGCTAGTGTTAGAAAGGTATTTTTCCTTGCTCTGTTCAAACATGTGCCTGAACTGAAGCCACCTTATAGTTACAGGACTACAAGGGGCATTTATTTTTGTGGAAGGTAGGCGAAGTCAGATGAGAGCAGTTCTGTCACCAAAGTACGCAAATAGTTGTGTTTCTTCCTACCTGCCATCAGACAATCTATGCCTGCCTTTAAAAATTAATTTTGTGTGGATAATGTATATGAAAGACTTTTTTAAAGGCTCATAAATTTATGTTTTTAAATTCTGTTTTAGTTGTGCCCTATTCAGCAAAACGTACTCTACATTATTAAGTCAAAGTCAGCGCACAGTGAAACATGCAGTATGTAGGGTTTACTTATGCTGATGCCTTCGCTGAGAATTTAGTAAAGCACCTCTCCAATTTTAGTGGGAAATACAGGAATATTCCAACTAAAAGGGCTCCAGCATTTGATCCAGCAAATCACTACAAATGGAAATAAGCATGAGGAAGCATTTAAACAGTGCTTAACCTTGATACCAACAACAGTTAAGTGTGAGCTTAATTACTCTTCTTGCCCGGGACACTTTCCTGGGCAAGTATTTATGCATTAACTCCACAAATCTTGGAGCACAGGATTACAGATCGTTTCATTTTTGCCTGTGTATGCCATGCTTGGATGCTGTGTTGCCAAGTAGAGCACTCAGGCCTGTAACTTCTGGGGGGGTCGCTTAAATCCCGGACGGATCGCTTTGCCCTCCTCCTACCTATGTGCGTGGTGTTCCCCAGGACCAGCCCCCGGGGAACCGCGGGGTTGTAAGGCACTGCGCGTTTCACGCCTTGAGCAGAAAGGATCAGTTCTGCTCAAAAAATAAGGCTGCCTCGCCACTGACTGGATTTGAAGAGTTGGGTGCTATGGTCGGGTTCTTGGCAGTAGCTTGGGAAATCAGTAGCAAGAATAGCGTGACAATGAAGGAGATACTATGTGCTTCTCTGGAGTAGTAAAGATTGCTCAGACAGTCATTGGCAGCTCTCTAACAGTTTACTTTTTATTAATGATGCCCTTTTTTTTTTTACAGGGATAAGGAAGAAGAATCACGCTCCTTTAATCTGAAACACACTTGGTAACTCTAAACATTCATCCTAAAAACAGCTTCAACAGTTTTCTCATTTTTTTGCTTCATCATACAAAACAAGTGTGTAAGTTTCTTGTTTTCTCCTAAATATCCTCTAGTTTTGGAATACGCATACATTTAATTATGCGAGCAACACTGAATTACTGTATTATTTTCTGCAAAGTTGTTTTTTATGTTGAAGCCACTGTGCAGGCTTCGGGCGTTGCCCCTGTGCCGGTGGCTAGCAGTGGTGGTGCCACTACAGCTGCTTGTGAAACGCAGGGGGTAAACGCAGCGGTGTTTCGGTGCAGATCGATGCACAGCTTTGTCCGGGTCCCAGGAACGTGTTGTGATGATCCACTGCAGCCCTGCCACTCTCGAAAGAAAAATACAGCCCTCAGCTCTCTCCCACTGCACTAAACGAGGGTCTTCCCCATGGGTTTCGGTGATGATTTGCGACCAGATGACTGTTTTGTACTCTGTACTCCTGCACTTGGAATTGCAAACGGAGAGGTCTGTAGTGTTGGGATGATCTTTAGCGTTCGTTCTTTGGCAAGGTTCACAACGGGCTGTGTAGATGTCAGAAAACACATTTGTTCGTTTGCTTCTCTGTACTGTGTTGAACGTCACAAGCTGCCTTAATTACAGTAGTGTTTAAATACTGGAAAGCCAGAAATTGAATGTGATATTTTTAGATCCCGGTTCTAAAGGAGAGGACAGCATTTGTTTTTCTTTAAGACTGCAGTCTATTCTTCCTTAAATTGCAGCATTGCTGAAAACATAATCTTAGTGATTCCCCTGTGAGACGAGTTTTCTAATGTTACAGCCCCAATAATACGCAGTCGTTTCTTTGTCTGTTGTTTGGCAGGTTTATCTGAGGGCTACATCCATGCTACCTGTATCTGCTAAGAAAATATTCCTCTTTTGAACAAGAAAATACAAAATAAGATTACTCAAAATGCAGTGATATGGATTTCCATGTGTCGAACTCTACTTCAACTGATTCATTTGTTGCCAGGAACCAGTTGGTCTCAGCGAAAGAAAATTGTTACCATGGCAGAAAAACTAAACTACAGTAGTGTGTTCCCGGCCCAAAATTTCAGTGCAGTGAAGCACTTTAGGAAGCCAATAAATGTAAGATCAAGCCTATATTATTTAGCGTAAAGCTTTCTTGAGGTAACAGGTTGGAAATTTAAAATCTAAATGCAAAACTCGAAAGTCTGTACTTAACAGTTTGCTCACAGGCAGGATTTTCCTGCGCCTGTTCTCAAGGTTTCCTGCTGCTAAGGAAGTTTCAGGGTTTCCCATTCTTAAAGAAAGCCCCAGGTTTTCATTTTCCTGAGTAACTCGCAAGATACTGAAAACTCAGTGCAACAGTACGTGTGAGATGATTGTATTTCAATGTAATTTATTTGTTTACAGGCACAAATTGAAATTACCCTCAGGATGAAATGCACTGCAAGTATACAGATAGTGAGTGATTTAACATATATCTCCTCTTTTACCTTCATCGCTGTGGAAATCCAGTGAAAAAATATTATTCTAACCCTTTGTAAAGAGCTTGGCGTGCCCAGCTAGAGCGTAGAGTGCGTAAGCTTAATCCCCGTGCTCTGCGGTTGTGCGGTCTGCAGTCACAAGCTTTCACCTCCCACCGGGATTCGGGCTGAGTGCCTCTTAAAGAAAATGAGCGCTTCTCCACCGTTTTCAGGACTGATGAGTCTGTAGACAGTACGGCTAGAGTATCGGGGTGAAACGAGACAGTACTTTGGACTGCAGGACAGTGCAGGTACCAGAGCAGATCGTCCCCTGTGACGTACGCGTGCACGGTATGTACATTATAATACTAGCATCCGTCTTGAAACATGTTTCTGTCCTGTCTTATCGGTGCTCAGAACGAAGTTCCACATTGCAGTTTACAAGATATAGGTTTGCACGCACAAACTCAGGGTTTACAGTTTCACCCGGTGTACTTGAAAGGAAAAAAAGTGCATAGAAAACAAAGTGCCCAGGATTTCAACATGTGTTTGTTGGAGGAAAGTTTTGCAGGGTTTTTTTAAACTGCCTGCAAAGTTGAAAGCAGTGAAATGAGGCAATACCAACAGCTATTTATTTTCTCAGGGGAGATTTCTTCAGTGGAATGTGTCAATTCTAATGTCAAACAGTGTTTGCTGAATTTTGCCTATTTCCAAAGAGACTCCATGTTTGCATCAAGGGGTCAGTTCTGCGAGGAGCTTCGCTTCACAGAGCCAGCAAAGCCTTCATGTGCATCTCTAACTTCAAGTATCTGAGCAGATTCTTGGGAACTTCAGTGGAAGTGCAGTCTGTTTGGTGGGGTTTTTTCACCCATCAACGCAACACTTTGCTGAACTTGGCCCAGAGCGCTGAGTGCCTTGCAGACCCGAGTCCCGGGTTCTTCACCTCGTACGTATCAAACCGGAGCTCTGGGCTTGCATCTAGCCAGACCCAGCAGACAGTGCCATCCATGGAAGGTCACCAGAAAAAAAATCCGGTGATCCGGTGCTCCTCCGTGTATACCCAGCGGTGAATTTCTCCAGCTGATGGGGTGATGTGTAACCACATATCTTGGGTTAGAGTCAAGCCCTCCACACCAGGGTTCACAAGCTGCTAGTATTATATGTGTTTCACGGTGCAGTCATAGGACGTTACAGCTGAAATTCAGCCCGTGTGCAAAGCAGGGCAAAATCCTGGGCACCGCTCAAGTTCCCTCCCCACCCTGCCGTCAGGGTTCGGGGTCTGCAGCAGCCGGCCAGCCGCTGCCGCGCGTTTTAGGTCAGGATCCAAGTAAAAGTTTGAGCGAGACTGGAGTGATGCACGGATGTTGTTCTGGTCTTTTGCAAACAGGGTCAGTTTCGCTCAGTTGAATTTAATCCTTGGTGAATCACTTGATGAATGATTTAAAATGTATTTATGGGTTGTGTGGGTTGTTTTTTTTTCTTGTCTGCATTCAAAGCTGCCTTTACTCTCTAGTGTTGATGGCCAAAGTGTCATTCCTTATGCTTAGAAATTACCATTAATTTGTGGCTACCTGAGAACACATACACTAGTTTAAAAATGCTTGTGGTTTTTTCCCCTTTTTCTGTTTTTTTTTCTTTTTTTTTCCTCTTTTCTTTTTCCCTCCTTTTTTAAGGGGGTGGGTTATCAGTGTAGAGATATTTAAAAGTGCAAATGTGAAGTCAGGATTAATGATTGTTAAGAGGATGTGGGTGGTATGTCTGATGAGAGAGCGGTGGGCTATAAGGCAAAGGGCAAAACGCCGTGAACGCATTGTGTTGATGACTGTTTGCCGGGGGGGGCGGGGGGGGGATTAAAAAAAGAAGATATATAACCGGAGAAAAATGGACTCTTTGAGCTGCTCTCAACGTAGATGGCACTGTGGCAAGCGCGTAGCCGAAGCCCGAAGTGATCCCGCTGCAGGATGCCGTGAGTCTGGGATTGAAGGGCAGCGGAGTCGCTCTGAGAATTGCACTAACAGCGTGTTGCACGTTGGAAATGCGTCCGTACGTCACGACCGCGCGAGAACGGACTGTCTGAAACCGCTGAGTACCAAAGTTTGTAACTGGATGAGTAAGCATTTGTATTACGTTGGGGTTTTTTTTTTGAATGTTGCAATAAATAAAATGTATTTTTCAGTAAAAGACACACTACAAGTAAGCCTGCAGTTCCCTGCTTGGTTGTATTTTTGCAAAGATACTTTTGCTGTTGTGCAGAACAAGCGATAGCAGAGGCATTACTTCGTTCAATGTGTAAACAGCAAGAGGAGATTTCACCAGAGAGCAGACCCAAAGCCGCTCACTCAGAGTCTCTTTGAGTTTGTCCCAGTCTTGTACGTCTCTTCCTGACCTGATCTCACTCTGTTTGCTCTGCCCTCTTAGGACAAAGGGAAGGTGGAGGCATTGCTTTGTTTGACTCTCTTTGTTTATTTTTTTCCCCAGATATAACTGAAATTAAAAAAGAAATCCCCAGTTTCAGTGGACTGACTTTGACTGGTGTGTGGGTTTGGGCATTCAAAGAACTGCATCTTTGTCTGTTGTAACATGTTCGGAGAGAGCAAATGGTGGGGTGAATAACTTTTTTCTGCTCATTCTTTGTTATTTTCATTGTCTAATATTGTGACATTATCAAAAGTAGGATCACTTTATTAGTGGATAGCAGTATTACTTGAATTACTGCTAGGAAAAACCTTTTGCTGCTTTTGTGTGTCCCTTTTACCCTAGTGGAGATTGCGTAGCTTTCTGATGTTAAGTTCAAATGTTTAGAAAAGCACGAGTCAAACACTGAAAAATCACCAAATGAACTTGAAAAATGTAAGTTTAGTTTTGCAGTTTAAAAAGAACTCTTTCACTTCTCAGTTTTCATTGTGTAAGGGGCGCCTTATAATGGTCTGCCTTTTAATCCCATGCCCTAGATGCTTGAAGGAAAATAGATTCTCACCTGGTTATTTATCTACAAGTAATACAATATGAAGACATCAACTGTGAATTTGCTGTTGTCGTTCCAAGACGTGGCTACACAGTCTTCCTGCCTTGCTGGAACCACAAGGTTAATGGTAAAACAGTGGTTTGGTCTTTGTGATATTTTGTGTCTCTCTCCTTCTCTCTCTGTGTTTGGCTTCTTTGAAACTTGTACCTTAGCATTGCACTTAGGATAGATGCCATCAGTCACCAGACTGGCAATGTATAGCAAGTGATGGCTATAGAGAAATCCAGGTGGGTTAACTGGCGGACCCAAAAGACTGAAGAGACGAATGGGCATAGATGCTGAATGGAAGAATTCGGAAAAGGGGGGAATGAACTGGGGAGGGCGCGGCCACGCAAGCTTAGCTCAACAAGAGCAAGCCAGGCGATCACAGGAGATCTAAGCATGACCAAGACAGAACCAAATTAATAGTGGGCGTGGAGAGAAAGGCGTTAGATCACTTTGTTCAAACTAGAGGAGTCTGACGTTGCAAAGGGACCTGGGGTGGTCAACAGGAAGATTTGGCAACTGCTCCTTGACTTTTCTCCAAGAACCCTGGAGCCTGATTTCAGTGGACCTCTGTAATGAGCTCATCGCAGCACCCTTGGTTTCTAAGGGCAGATGAACATTTTAAGCTGAAACTTCTACAAGAGAGGTCGGAAGTACTTATGCTTGGAGACATGAACTCCAGCCTTTTCTTAAGATCTTGCAGCCAGTGTTTGTCCGACAGCAATGTGCCTTACACTACAAAAACCCACTGAAACTAACGTGAGAGAGTTTCTTATGACACCTATAAGTAATCTGAAAAGTCAAGTGAAATATGTCTAGGATTCTCGAGGGTTGGTGGAGAAAAGTGTTTCTAAACAGACTTTAAAACATCACTGGTAGGAAAGATAAGACCAAAAGGTAGAAACGCAGCACTGCTTGCCAGGGGGAGCGGGAACAATGCAAAATGAGAAGCAGATAATTCCCTGATACCAAATCTAAGTAAGCTATCCAGGATAAAACAAGGCTCCTTTTTTTTAATTATTATTTTTAAAGCACCTGTTTTACAAGTGCTGTCATTTTGGATTGTCACTACCGAGAACAAGCAGTCTTCTTGCCAAACCCAAACTGTATCCGTAGTCTATCCAGCTGTTTTATTTTTGAGGTACCTGTCATCTAGTTACCCAATTCGAACCTGATGCTGCAGAATAGCACCTGCCAGCCCAGCTCTGCTGCTGCCCTGCTACTATCCACTGACCTCTGCTGGGCAAGGCACACAGTTCAAGTTGAAAATGTGGTTAAAAACCTTGCTCAACCAGGACTTCTGTTTATTTTGCTATTTTTAACAAATCCTGCTGTGTTCCAAGGTACAATTGCAGCATGCGTCGTATGGGCTTGTGACTCCTGAAACCTGTCCGCACTTAAGGACTGCGGTTCCTTCTACACTATGTAGCCAGACAAATTCTCTGCCAGATGCTCTCAGTAAGTCAGAGTTTACTTTATAAGTAACATATATTCAGTGGAAATCCAGGCTAAATATTTTACGAGTTGCTGCATGTGCGTTAACCCTAGCACCTTTCACCAAGTGTCCATTAATTTTATTAAAAGTAAAATAATTAAAATTATGATCTCGTTCCCACTACCAAAGGGAAAGGCAGATGCTGGCAGCATGATTGCAGGCTGAGGCTGTTCTGAGATCGTGCTGATTTACACCCATGCAGCTCTGGTTGGTATCCATTATTGGTAGGAAAGAATGCATTTTACCAGCAGTTGTGTATGGTCAAATGTTACCAAAATGATGATGTTTAGTCCCAATATCTGCTAACCTGTACTGCACTGGTGTCTTAATTCATAACCTCGTGAGGAGGTCTGCCTCCCAGATCACTGATCTTTATATTCCCTTGTGCTTTTCACACCAGAATATGTTTAGCGGTGGAGTTAGAAACTGAATGCTGGAATTTGAATATTTTTTGAAGAGAGTATGAAAAATACTCTTTAAAAATTAGCGCTGCTTGAGAGGTTAAGGGGAAGGTTTTTAAAATCTCTTTTGCAAGTGGGTTGCTGCACTGTTCTTTCTGCGGCTTCCGATTAGAAGGGACTGAGCATTTATTTGCTTCTCTAAACTTCTTGTATGAAATATTGTTTAATTGCTACCATTGCTGCTGATTTAAAAAGTATGCATAATACCCATTATGAAAGATGCACGTTGCGTGTTTGTGATTAACGCTCATAGTGTTTGCTTTGGTTGTAACCCTCAGTGTGTTTTCACTTCAAGTGCAGGCTTAAGCAATGCATTAATTTCACCGTATTTTTAGAAGATGGTCAGCTTTGTTGTTTCCGTAGCTATGGAGCCCACGTAAGGAAGCCATGGCCTTCCATTACCCAGCTGTTGGGCTAAACCCCTTCTGGAATCCCCATCATGTCCAGCTGTTAGGGTCAGATAGCTTCAGAGGCAAGTGTAATGCTGCCTTGGCAGGGGGTCTCCACGAGGACACATATCACTTCTGAAGGAGCAACGTGGGCCTCAGAAGCTCCGTTTGATTTTGTTTCAAGGGATGCTGGCAAAGCTGTGGAAGCCCCAAAATTGCCCTTACGGGCTGGTCATCCGCTTCCGAAAGACCAGTTTTTGATAATGCAGATGGGCATGGGATTTTCCTCAGTAAGCTGTGCCAGGGCTTGGTGAGTAAATAAAAAAGCAAAACACAGAGATCAGTAACTCTGGGAGACTGGATGTATTTATGGGAAACAGACCTGTGTATTCCATGTGAAAGAGAAGCAAACCTGGTGTCGTTGGCCAGATGCTCGGCAAGAGCGAGATTATCCTTCATAACTGGAAAATATTTTATCTTTTTAAAAGTGAGCACCGATGTTATATTATTTTTATATGCCAAAGGACCCTGTTCTACAGGCACACATTCAGAAGGTTCTTAGATTTGATAAATTTGAGAGCGAGTAAGCCTTGCAGTGGTACTGCTGATACCAGATATAGATCACACAGATACGAACTGCATTATCTAGAGCATTTTTATTCTGATTTTGAGTTGTGACGTCATGGGCAAGCCTGGGAAACTGTTGATGCAAATTAGGATGTAGGGCTGAGGTCATAATCTGTTGATATCTCAATTCTCTACAAGCGAAATAGTTATGGCAGCTATTTCTTTGGGCCACTCTTTGTCTGCCTCCTATATTTAGGGTGTCAAGTCACTGCAGGAGGAGACTGCCTCTTTCTAGGTGTGTGAATACTTAGCTCTGATCTTGTTTTTGGTTTATATGGCACAAATAGCAAGTATTTGTCAATAGTGACAAATGTAAAAATTTGTCTTCGTTTCCAGTTCCTAAAATGGTAGTGGAGGTATCAAACAGTGTCTACAAAACAGAAGGTGCAGGCTTTGAGCGTGGATATTGAGGGGAAGAGACAGCTTTGTGGGAGCCTTGCTGAAAGAAAGACTGTGCTTGGGGAGAAGGAGGGGAGGTTTGGAAGGGATGAAGGAGAAACTGCCCCTCGTTGAGGGAGGAGGAATGCCTGGGGATGAGGTGTTGCATAAAATCCTCAGCAGAGGAGTGAGAGGGCATTTAAGGCTGAGGATCAGGAGCGGGGTCACTGGCAGTGCTGGCCACGTTATTTTACAGGCTGGTGACACTGCCAGCAGCGCCGGTATTGCTTTGGCCTGAACTCATTCCTGGTTAAGTATCGGCACTGAAGAGGGCCGCCTAGGTCTCACCTCTCCTCTGGGCAGAGGATTCGGGCAGGCACCTCCAGCACGTGATGCATCCTGCTTGGGGTCTACACCACCCTCTGGAGATGCCTCCGTCTCCTGAGCAGAGGGGGAGCCCGGGATGAGTGGGTGTCCACCTTACAGTATTGGTTCCTATGTGGTGATGAATGAAATGGTTCCTCTCACCCATGTCAACACCGTTCCTTCCCCAACTAGAGGCTTTCACAACCCAGAAGGTAATGGACAAAAGCCAAGACTGAAAACAAAACAGGCTTTTCACACTGTATTTTTACCTGATTTATTTATGTTTTGAGTAGAAGTGTGTCAGCATTTTCAGGAAAGACAACAAGTAGACTGTTCCATCCCATTGACAGTCTGATTTTTGCAGATTTCTGCACTCTTGTTTTTTTACAACGGGAAGGAATTTGGAAATTTTTTTTATTCTTGTAATACATTTTTTTTCATGACAATCTACAAGTTTTTCCTGCCTGGTGTTGTTTGTTTGAAAAGCAATTGTTCCTGGCTTTTTATTTCACTTTTTTGTGACGGCACTCACCCACCTTGTCCTATAAAAATTAAATCAGATGGATCATGTCAGAGATCAGCTGAGCTGGGATGAGGTATATCCTTTCTTAATCTGGGATGAGGTATATCCTTTCTTAATCTGCAATGCTGTTGTAAAACTTTCACAGTTCCTAAGAAGACATTGTTTGAACGAGCAAAAAGGGGTAAGTCACGTTAATCGGAGGACTTGTATGAGTAGTGATAGCTTCTTTGCATTGAAATATGAGCCTAACTTACCTAGAAGAAAACGTTCTGGCTCTGCACAGGCTTTGCTAGACCGCGCATTCAAAACACATTTCTTTCAGGACCTTTTCCTTCACTGTAGTTCAGAATTGCCTTAGTGGGTGCACATTTTGAAATACACCTGCCTTGATTATACAAAGGGACACAAATTTTCAGGAGGCAACCTTGAGGAGCAACCAGCGTTGGCTTAACTCTGCTACTGGTGATAACTACAGAAATTATACCATTGATTTCAGTGGGAACAGAATTCAGGTAGCCATAAGTACTTCTGGAAATGTTACCCCACATTTTTAATCAGTTGTATTTAACTAAAACAGTTAATAAAAAAAACCCAAAAGATAAATAATAATAATAAGCAAGCTCCGACTGCTTAAAAAAGGGAAAATCCCTTAAAATCACGTAAAATAAAACCTGCTTTTTTGTAAACAGGCAATACTGAGTAAGCAGGAATTCATGGTCCCATTTAGATGTTAATTGTACTTGAATATTTGAATGAGGATTGGTCATAGGCCTAAAACACCGAAATACTTTAAAACATATTCATAAATAATCATTCCTTATACATCATAATTGTTCTTACTGCATGTCAAAAACATGGACTTCTGTATTCCCCAAAGAAAAATGAGGGATTACTTTTGCTTTCCGCACAAAAATAGTAAAAATAAAGAATTAGCACCACCCTTGAGGGAGTGCCTGGAATACTACCAAATTGTTCTTTATTTGCCTTAGCTTTGTACTTTACAAAAGTCTTAAATATAGGTTAATATGTAAACACTGTGCACGCACTGAGAGTTTGATCCCAGCCTGTTGAAATCAATGGCAAATTTCCCATTAACTGCAGCAGTACAAGACCAAGCTCCAGGTTAGTACGTTACGTACAAGCCGAAGTCATTGAGGGAGCCACGGACTCAGGAAAGCAAAAGCTCAGGTGCTCATTTCAAAACCAGCTGCTGGAGGAATCAGACTTTGCGTCGAAAACCTTCTTGCACATGTTGGAGTTTTCTTGATGGAGAGGGTATTCATTACCTGCCAACAGTTCTGCTTTCCCTCTCTGTGCAGTGTACCGTCTGCCGGACGGTAGACTTTCATACTTCGTCACCTGACGCCTGCAAAGACACAACGTGGTGATCTGGCATTCGCAAATTTATGCAAAATCTGTACCCTGTAGCTGAGGCTAGAGATAAACACTTTACATACAGACGAGATCACACTTCCACAGTGCGTAGGTACAAGCAGAAGATGTTTTTGTATCTACAGAATAACAGATATTTTTTCTTAGGATTTCCCAGAGACCCTCGAGTTCTTTACTTTCTCTCAGGCTTACCATCTTTTGGATCAGAAAAGCCTGAATGGAAATCTGGCACAGGCTCTGCAAATGTTATCACCCTTAGGTCTCAGCAAATAGGGATTAGGAGGGAGTAGTAAACTTCTCACATGGCAATGCAATTACTACTCTGGCTGCTGGAAAGGATCTTTTTTACCTTATTGTGCAGTTGTTTAGCTTTCCGGAAAGTTTGGTGCCTTAATAAAATATGATAGAACACGATGGCTGCAAGAACTTAACACACCAGGTACTTTTGCTGACATTAGTAAAGAGCAGATGATGAAGAAAACTGTCAACTTCAGCTAGTTTACGGCTATGCGCTTCCTCTCTCAACAGCGTAATAGAGAACTACTGCTGGCACAGCTTTAGGTCACTGTCAGAACTGATTGTACACGAGGGAACCAGTGTCCTGCCACTTCAGTTCCAAAACCAAATTAAAAAATGAGACTAAAGTGCACGTTTGGAGCAAGTTGTGATCTTCAGAAACGTCCTTTCTCAATCTCAGGGGTGAGGGACAGGGAAGAAGAGGTTAGCAGAGAGTTTGGTACGCGTAACAGCCAACACTGCACCTTATTGTGTTAGGCTGAAATTTGACCTCTGTTGTTAATCTCTCATGGCTGTGAACACCAAAAGTTTAAGATTCAGGAGCCGGCTGAAACGACACCTCATAAATTGCGTGCTCTTATATCTTACCTGAATGGAGACTCCACTCTGTCCATCTGCATGCAGACTAAAAATGGGTACTGTGAAAACTGCACCGTGGAGATGAAGTCTAATGTCGTTTCTACTTCCAAAGTGGTTTCCATACCAGTTTTTACAAAGAAGGAATCCACCTCGGTGTTACCAGTTAGAAACATGGCTACCCTGCAAATAAAGTCAGGCATTACAGTTAATTCAAAACACATTAAGAAAGAGGAATTTAGATTGCGAGCAGTCCTACCATCCATACATAAAATCTGCCCTCAAGAGCCTGTTCTTCAAGCAAAGGTATATAAGTTCAGATGAGACCAGAGGGAACTGATATTACTGAGGCGGAAAGGAAAAGTGAAGTACAAACATTCTCCCATACAGGTAACTGTTATTTAATTTTAACTCATCTGCAATGTCTTTTATATTTAAATTCTTCTCATTGGGACTACCGGGGCTCAGGAGCCTGAGCTCTCTACAACTATAGCACGCGCTGTGAGTATCTCACCGGTTCTTGACGCTGGTTTTGGATTCCCTGTACCACAGGCTGAACTCCATCCCTCCTGAGATGTCAATGGCGAGGCCACCCAGGAACTCTGCGCTGGCACTCGGCCCAGACTGCAGCTGAAACTCCTAGAGCCATCAGAAAGCACAGGTAACACCCCCCCCCCC
>Ga0065711_1039580_pt1 | contig 17696 bp, 9 predicted proteins | sample Hoacrofraction12_FD_59098 | JGI IMG/M metagenome (GOLD analysis project Ga0065711, IMG submission 59098) | Hoatzin crop microbial communities from Cojedes, Venezuela - Epithelial fraction 12 v2 (version 2) | ecosystem: Host-associated > Birds > Digestive system > Esophagus > Crop | place...
CGGGTCTGTTTCTGTCGTGTTTTCTCCTTATCTGTATCGTTGTTGTTACTGTTCCCTCTGTTTGCTGTTCTGTTAAACTGCCCTTATCCCTACCCACTGGTTTCTGCCTCTTTCTTTCCATTCTCCTCCGCACCGCGGCGGGGGGAGAGGCGGCCGCGTGGCGCTTTTGTTGCTGGCGGCAGCCGAAACCAAAACACACTGAAATGTAATTAGACCAGCTAAATTGGAATAAGAAACATATAAGTTGAAGTAAATGTGTTCATGAGATTTTTAGTACCGGTTAATAGAATTAATGTTATGTCTTTGGTAAAATGGCATGGTTCTGATTGGAAACAAGTCATAAGTCTATAAATATTCTTCAGATCAGTAAGACTGTAAAACTTCTACTAGCACATTCTGAGTGAGCAATCAGGAAGGTTCTACCCCTTTATTTATTCTAATAAATACAGAGTGTTTTGTTTTACAATAGATGGCTGGTCGGTGTTCACCTTCTGCAAGAGGATACGCCTTAAAATGTGGCTATTGAAACATGCGCATGCTGATTACCTGCTTTTTTTTTTTCCCAGATTTAACCCATGTCACACAGGTGACTTTAGAATGAACCTAAGTTTTGACAAAGATAAATTGCACTTTGATTAAATGTGACTGTTTCAACACTTCCACAATGTAATTGATTTTGTGTTAGACAGGACTATTAGATCATTTACTTCAAGCTGGCAAGGTAGCAGAACCCCTAGATCATTACATGCATAGAGCTTAATAACTCATAATCTGTCATACACTTTCAGAAGGGTAGGCAACCTAAATTTCAAAACCGTAGGAGATGACTCATTACTTGATCTCATTGTTAAAAGATGGTGACTTAATTCTATCTGAATTTGTTTAGTGTTAGCTGTGAGTTATGGGTTTTGCTTTTACTCTTCTCCACTAGATTAAAGAGCCTTTTAAACACCCAGTGGTTTGTTTCCATGAATATACTCATTCACTCTGATGAAATCACTGCTTGATCTTCTGGTAAACTAAACTGATGGAACTTCTGATTTTGTTTAATGTAAGGCTTAGTTCAGTCTAATTCACTTTTGCACTTCATCTGTACATATGTATATAATAATATATGTATTATTTCTGAGACTAGAATTACAGTATCTTCAGTGTAGTTCTTGTCAATGACATGAAAAGGTAGAGCATATCTAGTATTCTTACATACTGCTATTCTGTTTACATACATTCACACTAATCTTTTGTGTGGCAGAGCTGGGCTGGGAGTTTGTGTTCAGCTGTTTGACAATTATTTAGGAACCATAATGGAGGAAGTCACTGTTTTCCAGAATACAGTCCTTTAGTCAAGTGATATGACTGGTATTCCTTGCTTCTACAAATATGACCGTACATTTCATGTATTAAGGTATATGCAGTAGGAATGGGCTTAAACTTAATAAATTACTCGTCAGATCACTCTGCACAGTTGCTCTCTCTGCCTTACTTAATATTCTACAGACATTGGTGGATCTACAAATCTGAAAATTAATCAGCATTTATTTAATTCCAGATCATTTATGAAATATTGAAAGGCATCAACCTGTGTAACACATAAAACCACTACCACTTGATGGTTCTTAGTGATTATTTAAGTCACTATATAATTATATTTAATTTCCATTAGTTATTCAGATCTTTGTTTATTCAATGTGATTTTGAGTGACAGAGTGTTAGATTTTTTTGCCCCTTTGAAAAATATATTTCAGAGACTACTTGTCCACTGTTGACATCTGTCTTGTGTGGTCACTGAAATGCATTTTCAAACACCTTAAATCAAATGTTGAAGTTCCTGGCTTTTACTTCTGATATATTTATGATACATGATTGGCAACCCTTTCCGGAATCACAGTATTGCTGAGTTTGGAAGGACCCCAGAAAACTATCTAGTCAAACTGTCATGCACAACGCAGGGTCACCTAAAGCAGGTTGCTCAGGACTGTGTCTAGTCAGGTTTTGAGTATTTCCTAGGATGGAGACTTTACAACGTCTATGGGCAGACTGTTCTAGTGTTTGATCACCCTCAGAGTAAAGAAGTTTTTTTCTGATTTTTAAATGGAATTCCTTTTATTTCAGGTTGTGCCCATTGCCTCTTGCCCTGCTGTTGAATATGACTGAGTCTGACTCCGTCATCTATATCTCTTCCTTTTTATGCACATTGATAAGATCACCACGAGCTTTCTCTTCCACATGCTGAACAGTTCCAGCATTCTCAAGCACTTCTTTTATAAGAGATGCTCCAATCTTCATGGCCCTTCATTAGACTCACTCCAGTAAGTCCACGTCTCTCTTGTACTGAGGAGCCCAGACTTTGACACAAGACTCCTGATGTGTTCTTACCAGTGCTGAGCAGAGGCAGAGGATCATCTCCCTCAACCTTCTGGTGATGTTCTTCCTAACGCAACTCCTTTGCACATTGCTGGCTTATAGTCAGCTTGTTGTCCACCAGGACTCCTAGATGCCTTTCTGCAGAGCTACTTTCCTGCTGGTTGGCCCCTAGGATGTGCTGGTGCACGGTGTTATTCATCCCCAGTGGCAGGACTTTGCATTTCTTTTTTTAACTTCATGAGGTTCCTCTCTGCCCATTTCTGCAGCCTCTTGAGGTCTCTTTGGATGGAAGCACACCTATCTTGTGCTCAGCCACTCCACACAGTTTTTATCATCCACCTCTGAGCGACATTAGCCAGCTCCCTCAGTACTCATGGGTGCACCCCATGAGGACCCCTGGACTTGTGTATGTTCAATTTCTCCAACTTGATCCTCTGCCACCAAGGATACCTCTTCCTTAATCCAGAGTTTCCCACTGGTCTCAGGAGTCTGGGATTCCTGAAGGCCAGTCAGATGAGTGAAGACCGAGGTGAAGTACCTTGACCTTTTCCCACATCCATTGTCACCAGGTTCCCTGCCCCATTCATTGTGAGGCCCACTTTTTTCATCTATTATTACTTTTGCTGTTGGTAGGCCTGTGGAAGCCCTGCTTATTGTCCTTCACATCCCTCACTCAATTTGACTTCAGGTGGGCTTGGCTTTCCTAATCGCATCGTTGTGCACTCAGTATCTATTTGTTTCTCCTGGATGACCTGATCCTGCATCCCTCTCTTGCATGCTTTCTTTTTATGTTTAAGTTTAGTCAGGAGCTCCTTGTTTATCTGTGTGGGCCTCCTGCCACCTTTGCCTGACTTCCTACATGTGGGGATGGACCATTCTTGAGCCTGGAGGATGAGTTCCTTGCAGAACAATCATTCTGAAAGCATTTGTAAGTTTGGTTGCAAACAGCAAAGGAGAGTCTTGGAACTGCAAATCGTGCAGGAATAGAGCTGTTTTAAAGTTAGGGGTTGTCAATTTCTGGGTTAAGTGGACATGCTACAGAAATATTGTTTCATTTCTATCTGCCCATGGAAATGTAGAGGTGTGTGGAAAAATGTAAACGGAAAGGATTTGGAGAAGCAGATCCAAACTTATCTGTGAAGTTTTGGCGCTGAACAAAAAGCATGAAAGTGTAGGGTAGCTGGAAGTTTAAATGGACTATAGAAAGTAGTCTTTGATCTTACTGTGTTTCTCTAGGTATGATGTAATTCCTGACAGGCCTCTGGGTCAATGAATATGCCTTCAATTCAAACAAATGCAACTTTCAAAGATACAAGATAACTTCCATGTTGTATAATAACATAGTTGATGCTGCTGATTGCCATTGTCCCTATCAAGCAATGATTTCCTGTTTTGCAGATCTATAGAAGACATCATGCAGAACTGCATTTCACTTTGCATTAATAGGAATGATAACACATTTCACATGTTGTTGCATTTTTCAGAGATAGCAAGGGAAGAATAACCTCTAACATTTTGCCTTCTTATAATAGTCCTCAGTGCTCAGCTGCTGAAGTTTGCGAAAGGAGGTTTTCTATATTTTCTCTTTTTTAAAATTAGACTGCACTGTACGTTGACATCGCTTCCATGGAGACAGATTAGATGCATCAAATATTCCAGTCCTGCAATACAGCAAGGAATAAAGTGAGGGCTTTTTGAAGAAAAAAATATACTCTTCTTATTTTAAGATGTCAATTTAATAAATAAATGAATTCAGTAAAGAAACTTGAAAATAGAAAATCTTCTTTAAGTGTATTATATTTAGTTACTGTATATAGCTGAGAAGCGTGTATGCGTCACTGAAGATGTTAAAAGTTTAGGGTTGTGAATGTATGAGAAATTTCATTTTGGGTGTGCTGTTTCAGCTCAGACTCACTGTTTTGTTGAAGGTTTATGCTTGTTCAAAATATTTCATATTTGTCTTTTCCATTAAATTCCATTCTTGTAAGTGCATTGGCTTTATAATAGTGATGGTTAGAAGACAGCCAGCTCTATCACTATTCAAATATGAAAGTTACCTAAGGAGAACAGAATACGCCAGTAAGAGGAGGTAATGGTCTGTTTTGTTTTGTCTGAATGTTTTAACACCTTTCAATTTCCTCAGCCATCAGACTAGCCAAAAAGTGTGAGTCTGAAAATCAGAAAAAGACAGGGAAGTAATTTGATGCTGTTGTTCTTATATATTTTGGCAACAGACTGTGAAAATGCCCAAGAATGTTTGCAAGTGGTTTGAATGAGTATGTGGAAAGAGGTGGATCTGAGGTACCTTTTTAAAAATAAAATAAAACACTCTTAACACCAGAAGAGCTTTTTATGTTTCCCTGGTGTGAAAATTATTAGCAGCTACAGGCAGTCCCCATCTGGGAATTTGGAGCCTACTGTCTGGTCTTTCAATCAGATTAGTTGGTGATACTAGAAGGAACAAATGATACTTGGAGGAACCTTGCATAGCTTATGACAACAAAAGACTAAATTGGCAACATGTGGCTCACAGCTCACAGACATCTGGTATAAGCCATTTTCCCGAGAAATTAGTTTTTGTTGAATATATATTCCAAATCTTTCCTTCTCTAACGTAGGCACTTGCAGGAAATTAGATGAAAAAAAAAAATACTGTATCAAAGTTTCAATGTTAACTTGACAGGAAAGCACTATGTTTGGCCTTTTAAATTTTTCTTTGTACTCTCTTGAGAAGGACTGATAATCTACTGGTTTTGTGTTTTTTGGGGGATGAGGGGGAGATGAGAAAGATTAGATTTTTTTTTCCTGCTCTATTTTTGTGCTTATAAGTGTTGAGGATGTTGTGACATGATTAGCTGATGTGATCCAGCAGCTTCGTGTTGCTCCTGGGGAAAGACGCAGCTGTAAGTCTGGTAAAAAAATAAAAATAAAAATAAAAAATAAAAAAAAATTCCTGTGGACAATTTTTTTGTGGTAGTGGATTTCTCCAGTGATGCGGAGCTGACACAGTATTTCCAGTTCTGTCTTCTTTCTAGCTGGGCCATGAAGAAATGAAAGAGGACAGACAGAATGCAGGTGCTGCTGTGTCTTGTTCGGGCATTGACTATTGTAACTCATGAAGAAGGTTGTAAATTACAGTGCATTGAACGGGCAAAGAATTTGGCTTGTCTCCTTTGTTTTGCTAGTGCTTTCCCTAAGAGGATATAGGGAAGTGATATGGGAGGCTGAGGTTTTTGCAATCTTTAACTGAAGGGATGGGAAAGTTAAACATTTAGCAAAAGAATTATGTTTTACATATCAGTAGTAGACTTGTTCTGACTGAGCAATTGTGTTCAATTTGTATGTAGCTCAAAAATTGCTGTTTCAGTTTCAGATGTAAAAACCTGCTTGTTTGTTTGACAAGTTGTTTGGACTTTAAAATCATCATATGGTGTTGTAAGAAACAATCCCATTTCTTACATATTTTACCTCCAATATTGATTATTCAACAAGAAAACACATAAATGAGACAGAGATGTTCGAAACAGCCTAGATAATAGATTAGGACATATCCACGTGTCCCTTTTTGGTTGCAGTTGTGCTGGCCCAAGAAGTTACCCCCAGCAGCCTCTCACTGTCATCTGCTTGAGTTTGCCATCTTCTGTGATCTGCTGGCTGAGCTGCGTGTACCTGCTCACTGAGTCATTCTTTGATTAAGATTATATGGGCTATGCTAATAGTAGTTTTGAGATCGTGATCTTTGCTGTTGAGCACATTTGACTCATGCAGTCACTCACACAAATGTTTTATGTGGCAGATCAGAGAAAGTAGTGATCTCTGGGCACGTCTGTACAGTCAGATGTAGTTCAGGTCTACCTATTAGTAGCTAGCTTGCATCTGAACCCATGTAGATGTGACACTGTGCTTTTGTCCAGCTGTATTTATCTTCTGTCCAGCCACAAGTACTAGTAGAGATACAGTGCCACAGCTACTCAGCTTCCCTGGGTCTTTCTTGTAACTGTTCTTTTAGCAAGTGACTGCTCAGCAAGGAAGGAGCTGGTGGATTGTATGGGCTACCTAGGAGTTATACGTACAATTTATATTTGGAGTGCAGCCTGAGGTTTATTTTGTCCATGCTATTACTTAGATTATTAAAGCATTACCTTCCTGATAAAAGCAGTTCTTCCTTGACATGCATCCAGAATTACAAAGTTCCCATTCAAACATACGGTGTCATAGCTCTTTTTAATCTTTCTGGGTTTTTAACACAGCATTCCCTTAGCAATTTATGTTAGGTGTTTGAAGGATCAGCGTGTCACTGCCTGTCCCATTGTTCCACTGTGAAATGAGTAGGTTAGGCTCCGAACTGCAAAAGTTTCATTTGAAGAAGTATTGTGTAGGAGCCAGTTGCCCAAGCATGAGCTTTCATTGCCAGTTCTGATGCCTTCAACAGCTGCCTTCCAGTTGGTCTCCAGAGAGGTACAATTCTCTTCTGGTCCCTGAGCCCTATCTGCCATGCTGACGTCTCAGGTACCAAAGATGTCTGAAACAGCACTTCTTGCCTCTGTTCAGCAGCAGACATTCACCCATAAGGTCAGTGACTTCAAAGGTAGTTGGTAAGTCTCAATGTTCAGTAAACTGCATGTTCTCTGAACAAGGAAAAGGACTTTAGGAAGATCTGGTCAAAACTCTGAAATTATGTATTTGTGTTTGTTTGAATTGTGATGTAATAAAATAAGGCAAGAAAAGGAAAACTGAAATGGACAAAGGATTGAAGTAAAAGATTGAAGTAAATTTAAAAGATAATTCATAAACTTCAAGGAAAAAGTCTATATTTCTGCAGGAATTCTATTAGCAATCAGCAAAATTATGAAATTCATGAAGACTCGTAAATGACTTAAATTCTGAAACTTTTCAAAACTCTGTCTTTAATAAGAAAAATAAAAAAGTTGTATCCTCAGAAATTTGTGTAACTTGAGGTTTATATTATTTGGAGAATAACATCATTGAAATTATCCAAACATGCAGAAGATTTTAGACTGGAAAATTTTAATTGATCTTTTCTGTCTCTTAATTCTATGGCCTTAAAATAATTGATAAAGGGCAAGAAAATGCTGGGAGATATATGCACATATAATCTGCTGCTCTAGATAGTAATCTTAAGGAGTTAGCAGATAAAACTAATCACATAATCATGGAGTCATAGAATACAAGGATGGAAGGGACCTCAAGGATCATCTGGTCCAACCTTTCTTGGCAAAAGCACAGACTAGACAAGATGGCTCTGACAATTATTTTGGAAGCCCTGAGCGCTGCAGATACACTGAAAACAAACCCAGTGTAGTGTTAGTGTTTAGGAGAGTGCCATTCCAAGGAAATTCATTGGTGATGTGGAAAGCACTGAGCCTTGCACAGATAAAACAAGTTCTTCAGACAGCTCTGGCTCCCACAGATGGATGGTCTGTCATGGAGGGTGTAGCTGGCTTGAAATCTGTGCTGATGAAGAGAGCCTTCCTGGTTCGTGCTTTCCACACCCCTTGTCTCCCACTCATTTTAGACAGGGGCATCATGATCTGCATGCAGTTATAGAAGCAGAGAAAGGCCACAGAGATGGGAATGATCTCCTTCACCGGACACACAGACTTGCCATGGTGGAAACAGCTAAGAGCATGGATGCAAGGTACTAATGGTCTGCCATAGGCTTAAAAACCTGCATTGTCAGAGAGATGGCATGCAGAAGTGATGGTGTTCTTCAAGGATTCTGGAAGTTGTGAGGTAATGTTTACAGAGGTAAGTGGACTGGAAGCAATGTTGAAGTGAAACCCCAAAATATGTCATTGCAAAGGATGGAGAACATAAAGGCCTCTTTTGCTGCTTCCTGGCTAGTGACACTGTGATTCTGCAGATATTGCAGGCATATGTGTGTAGCTCCTTCAGAAGGCTCACTGGCATCTTATGGCCTCTTTTGCAGAGACTTTGTATTTTTCACTTTGAAGTTGCATTTCTTGATGCTTCTTTAATAGCTGGCAGCTGTGAGTTCCCCAACCATTCCCCTATATTGCTACCATGATGTCTTCCTGGTAGAAAAATTTCAGCTCGGCTCCCTGCAGATGTTTACCAGGTCTGCAGTCTCTACCAGTTCACAGGCTGCTCTGGTTTACCATTTGACACAGTTATTATTTTTTGGTTTTTTTTAATAGTCAGCTCATCAGAAGGCTGCTTTGCAGCTCAGCAGACTGGGATTTTACACTATGCGATCAAAGGGATATTCTGTTTTTCAAGGTATTTGGACTTTATGAAGGTGCAAGGACAGTGCTGAAAGACTGTCTTAGGTAGAGAATTGTAATGTGACACGGTTCGTAATCATATTGTCTGTGTCTCTTATCTGTCTCTGACTCTCAAGGGAATAGTTTTGTTTATTCCACACTGGAGCTCAGGAATGAATTATTACATGTGTGTTGAAGTTGGCTATGGGATTAGGCCATTCCAGCAAATCAGGGAGTAAACCAAACTAATAGACCTTGTTAAGTTTACCTGTGAACTTGAGTCTATTTTTGAATAAATGACAAGGGCAGCAGTTCCTCTGTTGTCCACATTGTGTTCTGACTTACATGGAAATAGAATTAGAGTGAAGAAATGAAATTCTCTTCTTTGATAATCAATTAAGAATGCTGATTAACTCCATCTTTTACAGAAACTGAGCACTAGAATAGAGTGATGTGATGATGAGTTACGAAAGTGATAAATTCTCCTATGTTTATATATAAAAATATTTCTCAGGCAATATAAAAGTATGTTCCATCACAGGTCTGCATTATGAGGCATGATTTTTATGTATTATAGTACACTTTTTTGTTTTATGGAGTTGATCTTTAATTACTGTCCTCTACAGAGAACAATTACATGGGAAATGTCAAGCAGCATTCTTTCTAAATCCTATTTAGTAATTTCAAGGAAGACCTTATAAAATTTTTTTGAGAACAATTGTCAGTTAACAATTTAATGGGAAAGGTGAATAACTTTAACAGAGATAAATAACTTTAGCAGTGATGTGTGAATGTGCACTTGCAATTAGGCTGATCAATGTCTGTTATTAATGAGCATATATATGAGCAAACTACTTCTGTGGCTTTGTTTAATATGGCCACAAAGAGCAAAAGATGTTAAAAGTAATTTTTCACTTTGTGTTCATTTTCCACCTTCTCTAAAGTAATATAGAAAATACATGGTATCTGATTAAAGAGCTTATGGTAATCCCCTCACCCCCCAATGATATTTGTGCTTTTATCTTCGTGAATATTGATCTTTCTTTTTTCCCATTTGAATAAGAGGAGGAAACAGGATAAAAAATCTCAATTCCTAACCTGCTCAGTTTGCCTACTAACAAATGCTTTCCATCTCCTTAAAAGAACTTTGTAGGAAGTGATAACACAAATTAGGTACTCTTATAATAATCTTTCCAACTTCTCTTTTCCCATTTTTTTTTTGTTCCCGTAGTGTCCTGCTGTACTTCTTCACAGTCTATGAGCTTTTACATGCCAAGGATATATGTGTGTGAACAGTGCCTGACAGACTGAGTCAAGAGTTTGGCTAGGGCAGTTGACAGTGGCAGCAGAAACAGGTAAATGTTTTGCCCTAAAGGAAAAAAAATCTCTGTCCTAGAGCTTGAAATATTTTTTTATTGTATTCTGTGTGGTTATCCAGGTCTTTATTTTCTGATTTCACAAGACGTCCTAAAAATCCCTGTTGTTCCCAGCAGGTAAGACAATAGGTCATTGCATTCTTTGCAAAAGCTCCTGATCACCAGAGGTATTACCGTAAGGATGTGAACTGTCCGGGGTTGATAAGCATATTGTCACTAAGCTCATCCTTGTATGTGTTGTGCCTGTATGATATGCTTACCTGTCTCACCAGTTCCTCTTTTTGTGTGTGTCTGTGTGCTGTGTGTTATGTGCATGGGTGAACTAGCTATTTCTCTTTCACTGTGTGCAGTTATCTCAGCAAAATTGTACAGGCTCCGAGGGTCACTTGCCTTTCCTACACAATACACTGAAAGTAGTGCATTATTAACTGTCAGGCTAAAGTTATTAAGAATCAGCCTTAGGATGAGGAAAGTACATATAAACTACAATGTACTTTAAATGAGATAAAATTGCTGCTACAACTTAATAAAATTCTCATGTTTTGAATAGTCCCTGACCTGAGAGCATAACACAACAATTAAATGCTAGAGTCATGTCGGCTGAAGCATATGCATCTAACTAGACACAAAGCATTTCAACAGAACATTAATGCAATCTTATTACTACCAAGTATAGAATGGATAGAGCTCATGGTGACATAAATACTGGTAGTAACAGGCTACAGATCAAGTATTTCCAAAAAAAAGAAAAAGCCATGCCTTCATAAGGCTAAGGCATCAATCAAATGCTGTGTATGCTCACTAAAAGCCTGTGGCAAAGATGATCGCGATAACTCCAACTGGGAAACAGGAAGTGGTGTTCAACAATCTGGAGAGAAATAAAAACTTGATAGTTGATTTTATTTCTTTATTTAGTTTCATATATTTGAAAAAAAAAGCCTATTTGAATGAATGTTTGACTTCCTGCATTTCTCTAACTGAAATCACTACATAAAATGACCATTCATTCCTTGTTTCTGGAGCAAAGTTTTGCATTTGAGTTTTTACACCTCTCTTAAAATATAAAAAAAGTCTACTTGAAAAATAGGAGTGAATGTCATTCAGTGCAACTCTAAATTTCCAATAAACAAATAAAAATTTTAAATCTTTGGAAACTGTCAAGAATCCAGAATTACTGACCATATGATTTTGACTGTGGTTCAGTCTTGCGCAGTTCATAAGAAGTCTGAGAAATACAGAATCCTATAACTTCTTGTTTCAAAATTTAAATATTTTATACAAAAAAGATAATTTTTAGTATTGTCATTTAAAAATGCAGTTATAAGAAGAATAATAAGCACTAATAATAGTCATTAATAATACGTCACATCTGGACTTCAATGAAATATTAATGCTAAGTTATTATAAGAAGAGTACCTATTTCCCATCTTTCTTTCATCTAAATTGTTTAATATTTAATACTTTATAATAGAGAGATAGAGTAGACCAAAGTAGAGTTTGATACTGTTTTATTATGCATGATTTTATTACCAGATAAGAGTATTTAAAATGTTTAGAATATTACAGGATCAGATAGAGAATATTTAAATCCATGTAATGCATTCTGTAACAGATCCAGAAATCCAAGATGTTCTGTGCCAAAGGAGACCTTAGATATAACCCCCAAATAGAAATATCTTCACTGATGTTCCTTATGGGTCTCTTCCAACTTGAGATATTCTATGATTCTATTTCATTGTTGCTGTAAATATAGCAAGGTTGGTTTGGTTTTTTTTGTTAGAAAAGGTGCATTGAATGGCATGTCAGATGTGGAGTGTAGCATAGAGAAGTCTAAGTTAAGCCTTAACAAAATGTTAGAAGAACATGATATCTGAAACCTGGTGAAGTGTATGATTGACAGTTGCATAGAGACAGCTTTGCAGATTAAGTGATCCTACTAATCGTATCTGCCAACTGAATAGACTAATCAAATGCTGAGACAAAAATTATGTTTAGTTGGTGCTATGTAATTTAATTTAACAACTGATATATCCTGTTCGACTTTGCTGACTTTATTCTTCACTGCAAAACAAACCCAGGTAACTACTAACCAAGGACAGTACTAAAACGTCATAGGATGCACAGAGGAGTTACATAGACATTATTTTCCAAATCAAAATGGATATTTAGAGATACTGAAAAATATTGAGAGAGAACACAGCTTGGAAAAGAACTTGGAAATACATGAGGTGGTCACAGTTACACTTCAGGGAAAGAGAAAGGTTCTTCTGAATCTAAGTGGAATTTAGCCATCAAATGCTTGGGAGTTGCTATTTCAACATATTTTAAGTACTCAAACATAAAGTCACGTAGTAGTAGTTTGACACAAGATCTTTGCCCCCACAGATTTGTGAACTTTGAAGTTTTTGGAACAGGAATCAGAAGTAACCATGCAAAACCAAATTATGATCATGCAAAAGCAAATTTGTGTCAAATCGGTGACCTGATTGTCTCCTTTGAAATGACGGAGGGTGCATAACTCGCATTCAGTTTGGACACTGCAGACCTTTGATGGAAGCAAGTGTTTCTTTTACTTGTTCACATCTGCCTTTCCAGAAATGACAGTTAGGGTAGACGGCCCACCAGAAACCGTTTGTGCGGTTTACCTCTGATGTATTACACAGACCAGTGTTTCATTGTCTCCCTGTATTTCTCCATATATCTAATCCATCTATTTTCTGCTGCTGAGTCTTAGATTGTAACCTCTTGGGAGCAAGGACCAACTTCTTGTTCTGGCTTTAGTCTCTGAAGCACATCAGCAGTACCTGGCATAATATCGGTTTTTGCAGTGATTTAGGTTCAAAACCCCAGCAATTCCTGCTTTAAGTAAATCTTTGGAGTTGAAAAGCGTGTTCCGTGCTTGCAGGGAAGCCAACTGCCTAAATAGACAGTCACTGTGATAGCCAGAAATAGACAAAAGTACAGCTCAGGTAACTCCTTAAAAGTATGATTTTTCTGTTACCCAGACAAAACACTGCAAATCTAAAACTGAACTGGTGAAAGCATCTTTCTTTGTTACTTACATGAAAAAAATTACATGGTAAAACTACTTTTATACATGGATTCTGTTAACTCTAATGACAGATTATTTCATGTTATTATTTCCTCAAAAGTACCTATTCACTAATCACCTAATTAGGCCCAGTTACCTGTGTGCTTCGTTAAAAAATAGATTTAAAACACCAAAGAATATATTTGATAGATAGACAAGGGGCTAGTGAGATTTTTTGGAAGGGCTAAAGCAGTGTGCTTAAAATATCTGGAGTCATCTGAAGAACAGTACAGCCGGAAGTGAATAGGTAATTCAGAGTAGAGTTAGAGGAACTCAAGACTCTAAGCTTCATAGTATTTTAACAGAAAATTTTACTTGTGAGAAGGACAGCTAAAAAATCCACCATCTTGCAGGGATTAGCTTTAAATGGTGTGAAAGAGCCTAGAATTTCTGTTTTGTGATCAAAAGAAAATGACAACTTTTTTAGATAAAAGAAAGAAGAAGCTTTGAGCTATTTCCTAAGTTAACATTTCTGCCCTTAATTTAAACATTTGGTCTCAGCAGTGTAAGATCTTACTTTGTGGGCAGCTTTAAGCTCCCTAGGAGTCAGAAACAGCTACGTGTGCTCTGAGCATGCCTCATCAGCTCCTGCAACTATGCTGACTTTAACAAGGGGAAAATAAACCCCACCCTCATGCTGGCATTAACTTTCGCTATGCCTGATGAGTAATGAACAGCCTTTCTCAGAAGAAGAGGATCTGGATTCTGGGTTATTCTCAGCCTGGGGGAGTTTGAATCCACAGGTGAGACTGATACTGATTTTAATGGTCCAAAATACTGACTCGAATATATTACACAATTGGAAATAAAAAGATTTCTGAACATGTAGTAGGTGTCCGTGTCTGTCCCCCCCCCCGCCCAGTGTCTCATAGTTAGGAATTCTTATTAAAACAGTCTTGATAACTTGCCTACCAAAACAAGAACCAGAAATCCTTAAGAAAAACCAGTGTGACTATGATGCAGAAATCCCAGACACAGAGCTTCAGTGTAAAGAAACAGGCAAAGGAGGAAAGGAGAATCATTGCTTCCTCGCAGCAAGTTGCAGTGTTGGGTCTTTCAGCAGTCAATAATGAAATGGGTAGCACCCTCAATTGCACATATTTCACTCTTAGTGTAAGCTCTGTCATCCTTCTTGGGGATTAATAGTTGTACAGAGTGGCTCCTTCAGCAGTCAAGTGCTTTTTCACATGAACCTTTCCTCTACTGCCTTCTGGGAGTTATATGTGCCGGCTGATGGGCTTAAGTCTTCCGGAGCTGGGCGTAGAAAAAGAATGTCCTACTAAAAGCTAAGATCTTTAAGTTATCCTTCATCTTTTATACACAGTTTTCCTCGTGTATGTATCCAAGATTAATGACTCTTTGGTGGTTTGACCATTCTCAAAACCATACGGTTAGTCCTGCTGTAATAAAACCTACTAGAAAAAATAATAGAATAAAACAGGATGTAACATTTTTAAAGACTAAATGTTTAGCTTCTCATGGAAAGAAAGACAGGTATGTAAAACGTTGAAAGGTTATGACTGAAAGACCAGCACTCTACAATGTATATTTTCACCTCCTTAGTTCTGTATTTCCAATTAATTGTAGGCTGGGATTTTGAAAAAAAGAATGTAAGATTTTTTACATTCTTCACATTATAGGTGACATTTTTAGCTATAAACTGTGGCATACTGGAACTCTAACAGGATTTTTGCAGCAGTTTTTTCTTTTGTAAATACTGAATTTGGGGGTATACTGACAAAATAGCTAATGTGATCCTTAGGCATTAGCACAGAAGATCAGTGAGCAGGTGATTTTTACCTGTTTAAACCAAGTCAGTGAGACAGTGAGAAGCTAAATACTGCTCTGTTCCCCACAGTCTAGCTGTGGTCATATTTTAAAAGTGGGGCCAGGGCGTACATAAGCTGCAAAAATGATGTAAAGGCTTTCAAAGGGCAGACTTAGACACCTCCAGCTGTTCAGCTGAGAAAAGGAGAAACAAAAGGTTGTGGTAACTTGATGACTGCATGTGAGTATTTCTGAGATGAAAAAAATGCTGACCATTGAAGAGATCTTCGTTCTGGCTGGAAAGGCACAACGCGAGTGGCTCCCTGGAGCTGCTGCCACGCAGTGAGATCAGGCAAGCACTGGAACGTACTGTGGGGTGAGGCGGGGGGTGCTGCAGCTGACACAGCTTGGCAAGACCAAGAGCAAATTTCTACAGTTGGGGAAACGTTACTTCAGCCAAGTTGAAGTTTTTCAGTGCTGCATAAGATAGCTGGAAGATATGTAATGCATGTTAAGTCAAACTGAATGGTTGAAGGAACTGTTTAGGGCTTATTTTCTCTGATTATTTTTTTAAGTACTGCTTTCTCCTTACATTTTAAGTTTTAGATTTTGCCCTTGGGTCCTCAAAAGACAGTCACAGACCCTGGCTCTATTTCAGCCTTTACCTTATGCCAGTAGTTTAGGAAGTGGAGACTATTGCCTTCAGATCCAGGATACCCTATTTATGTGTATTTTTTATGGGTATATTTTCCTAAAACATCTCCCTGAGATCAGTGTCCCCATCATTTGCTCTTTGGACTGTGAAAGGAAGGTCATGTTGCTTGTGAATCTTTTTTATATTACTGTGTACTGCTTTTATGATCTCGAATTTTTTTGGGGGGAAAGAGTCTGCCTTTGTTTAGCAGACTCTGCTGAGGCATCTTTCTCTTTTTTAGATAATCCCATATATACTGCTGTTCTTTTGTTCCTTGATTTTCTGAATAAATGAAATGAATAAACTGGAAGATGTTTTTATTTGTTAGGCTGTCATATCTTACGGTTAAGAGATTTAGAATAGTGGAGAACAATTGTCTTAGAAATTGGAAAACTCTTGCCAAGTTTCTAGTTTGAATAGCTGGGAGTGAAAGAGAAACCCTGCTCAGAGAGAGAGACTTACTTTGTAAAGCTTATGGGGTTTAAGCAAGTGTAACACGGTGATGGGTTTTTTTAAAAATATCCTTGCCAAGAAAAGTGCCCGGGACAGTGCTGTAAGGGATGTCTGACAGTGGCAAGACCATCTGCTTTCTTTCACCCAGTTGTTGAATACTCTGGAGGAAAAAGAAATCTCATCTGATGTCCTGGTTTTGGCTGGGATAAAGTTAATTCTTCTCCCAGTAGCTGCTGTGTTTCAGATTTAGTACGAGAAGAATGCTGATAACACTGATGTTTTTAGTTGTTGCTAAGAAATCAAGGACTTTTTCCAGTTTCCCATGTTTTGCAATGATCAGCTGTGCAGGAGCTGGGAGGGAGCACAGCCAGGCAGCCAGCCCAAGCTGGCCAATGGACATATTCCATACCACAGGCGTCATGCTCAGTTTATGAACAGGAGTTGGCCGGGCGGATGGGGGTGGGGGCAGGAGTTCCGTGAAATCCGGGAGTTGTGCAAGTGCTGTGAGTTCCCCAACCACTGCCTGGGGACTGGCTGCGCAATCGGTTGTCAGGCAGTGAGAAAAATTGTATTGTGTATTGCTTGTTTTGCGTATTTGTTGTTATTATTGTTATTACTATTTTCTTTGTTGTCTTATTGAACTGTGTCTATCTCAACCCACAAGTTTTACCATTTGTCCTTTCTACTGTTCATCTCACTGGGGGGGGTGGGGGGGGGAAGAGTAAACAAGTGGCTGTCAGGTCCCAGTTGTCAGCTAAACCACAACATCTGTGTAGGGCAAAATGCACCTGGAACCTAAAATTGTGACCCTCTCACTAAGGGGTCACCTTTAAATGGTGAGCAGATGCTGTGCACCGTGCACATGGCAGAAGCCATGAAAGTGTCTCATGGACTTTCAGCAGTAGCTATTGCATCTTACAGCTGTGGAGAACAAAAGGAAAGTATGAAATAAATGGATCATTGTAATGTAGTACTAAACAATATTGTCTTTGTCAATCATTGCTGCTGGTAGATGACAGTGATACAGTCTTTTCCCTATCAGCATGCTTGCTGTCCCCTTACAGCTGACTTTCTCCAAACTCTGACTCCTGACCTTTCACCGCAGCCCACGGTTAGTGCAGATGATGGATGAGCCTTGTTAGGCTCATAAGATGGGCTGGTGCGAAGGAGAAATGCCAGTGGGCATGTTGTGTTTGTCTTGCATTTTCATAAGAATAAATTAGCTTTAAAACTGACAAATGGCTGCACAGACTGAGCAAAATAAATTTGTCGTGAATGTTTTTGGTCCTTTTCCATTCAGTGTTGAATTGTGATGTCGTATCGGCAGACAAGGAAAAGTAAGCAAGTCAGGAGGCTCTGAAGGAGGGAGGGAATGGACCAGTTGGAGCTGTAAAGGAAGAGGCACTCAGTTTTGCTGCCTGAGCCTGAGTTCAGGGAATAGAGAGCAGCGTGGTTCAGGAAGAGAATAAAGGTTCAGTCCCTCATGAGTATTTTGTATAGCTGCCCACGTTGTGAATCACGCACTGGAAGCGGAAAAATAAAGCATTAAAATTATGAAATCAGTAGGCTGTGATTTTTTTCCAAGCACTTTGAACTTGTTTCTAATAAGACAAGTGGTATGAACTTGTCATAAAAATCTTGAAGCAGACCTACATGGTTGAGGCTTTAAGAACCATCAGGCTTTTTTTTTTTTTTTTTTTTTTTTT
>Ga0065711_1039581_pt1 | contig 17696 bp, 11 predicted proteins | sample Hoacrofraction12_FD_59098 | JGI IMG/M metagenome (GOLD analysis project Ga0065711, IMG submission 59098) | Hoatzin crop microbial communities from Cojedes, Venezuela - Epithelial fraction 12 v2 (version 2) | ecosystem: Host-associated > Birds > Digestive system > Esophagus > Crop | place...
CCGCCTGGACAAGGTCCTGTGCAGCCTGCTGTAGGTGACCCTGCTTCGGCGGGGGGGTTGGACTAGATGACCCACAGAGGTCCCTTCCAACCCCTACTATTCTGTGATTCTGTGATTCTGTTGCCGAGAGAGGAGGACCCGGGTTTCCAAGAGAAATTTATGATTTCCCAGTTGCAAAGAAAGTAAGAGGCATGGCATGCCATAAGCAGCTATACAAGGAGTCCATTTCTGATCAGGTTGGCTTTTTTGCATAGAGGAACTTCAAAAAGAGGACATACTCAGACCCAGGCCTCTTCCAGGCCAAAACAGAGTGCTTCATTGACCCTTCATAGACACATGCTGCCATGTTGCCTGCTCCTGACCTCAGCTATTAACTTCCCAGATGCATCTCTCACCCCTCAGCTCTTGTGCAGTAATTCAGCTGCACCTTCTGCTTCATCCTCCCTGCTTTCCTTACTCTGCGTTCCCTGTTTTACCTCTTTTTATTCACTTTTGCTGTCATTGTCCTTCTTTATTCCTTCCTTCCTTGTCCAGATGACTCCCTTCCCGTAGGTCAGTTCACCACGAGCCGCTGATAGATTACATGTGCATCCTCCGTGGTGAAGTATTGTCCAGCAGTGCACACAATAACAAATCCCTAGTTGTCATATTCCATGAGTGTCTTGGCTGCTGTTGTGTATCTGGGCTCCCCAGTTCAAGAAAGATGAAGAGCTACTGGAGAGAGTCCAGCGAAGGGCTACAAGGACGGTGAGGGGACTGGAACATCTCCCCTACGAGGAGAGGCTGAGGGAGCTGGGCTTGTTCAGCCTGAAGAAGAGAAGGCTGAGAGGGGACCTTGTAAATGCTTACAAATATCTGAAGGCTGGGTGTCAGGAGGATGGGGCCAAGCTCTTTTCAGTGGTGCCCAGTGACAGGACAAGGGGCAATGGGCACAAACTGAAGAAAAGGAAGTTCCGTCTGAACATGAGGAAGAACTTCGACCCTCTGAGGGTGATGGAGCACTGGAACAGGCTGCCCAGGGAGGTTGTGGACTCTCCTTCTCTGGAGATATTCAAGACCCGCCTGGACGCAGTCCCGTGCAGCCTGCTGTAGGTGACCCTGCTTCGGCAGGAGGGTTGGACTAGACGACCCACAGAGGTCCCTTCCAACCCCTACCATTCTGTGATTCTGTGATCTGTCCTCCATTGATGCTTTACTACCTGGCTTCTTTGTTTCCTTACTCATTATCTGTTGCTGCCACTTTGTGCGCCCTTCCCCTCGCTCAGACCTTTCCACACAGAGGCTATTAGAATTTCCATGCCTGCTCCTCCTTTTGGTTACTGCCATGCACCACTGCTGTGAACTTCCTGTCTCTTCCTGCACCCCTGCAAGTGAGCCTCAAGTGAAACTGGTATGTTTTAAGGTATTAGAAGAATAATTCAGTACTCACTCATTATTCAGCTCCTGCGTGAATGCTGCCTGTGTACATGTTCAGAGAAATGTAGCTGGTTTTGCAAATATTTAGCCTAAACTCTGGTTATGTGTCATTAGGGTGTTTATGGACAAGAGGTTACATTTTCTGTATTGACAGAAGTCTGACTACTTTTAAGCAGAATATTCAAAGAAAATTCTAGGAAACCAAATTAATAGCAAAATGTCTTAGAGAAAATTCTTTAAATGTAATTCAAATGCTTCAAAAGCAATTGTTTTATCCACGTAAACAAATCCTTGTAAAATGATCTTATTTTCTATCATAGACATCTTGTTGTATTTCGTGAAATGAACCATTGTCGCATATGTTTTACAGATGCACTTCTGTCCTTGTGCAGCTGGGTTCTCATCTTGCATATACCTGTGCAACTTACTTTTAGATTGATGGGGCGTTACTCAGCATATAATTATGCAATAGATTTGTGGTATAAATTATACAATAGATTTATATTATATTGTATTTATTGTAATAATAATTTATATATTATTTTATTATAATTATGCAATAGATTTATATTGGCCATGTGTTTGCCACTTTTCTGTAAACTTGATACCAGTTACTCTACAGGAAAAATAATAATAGGAGAAATAAACTTTTAGTCTTACAGATACATTTTTCTCCATTATGAGTTTATATAACCCATCTTCAAAATTAGTACAGCCCTAAAATTTGAGCAGTAGAGTCCATAATCGCAGCTGTCTAGAGTCCAAAAATGCCATTAGAGAAAACAGAATTTATTCGCTTTCTGATTTTTTTTGCCAGCGTCCTAAATGACTTCATAAATAGCACCACTTTATAATAGCACTGACTTTAAAGGTGGTGGGAGTTCTTTCTAGCCAATTAACAAGTCTCTAGAGGAAGAGGGGGTGTGTGTTACATGTAGATAAGATGAACATACATAGAAAGGTTATTTGGCATTGTCATGGTTTAACCCCAGCCAGCAACTAAGCACCACACAGCCACTTGCTCACTTCCCCCATGGCGGGCTGGGGGAGATAATCAGAAGAGTAAAAGTGAGAAAACTCATGGGTTGAGATAGACAGTTTAACAGGTAAAGCAAAAGCCCCACACGCAAGCAAAGCAAAAGCAGTAATTCATTCACCACTTCCTGTCGGCAGGCAGCTGTGTTCAGCCATCTGCAGGAAAGCAGGGCTCCGTCACGCGTAACAATTACTTGGGAAGACAGACACCATAACTCCAAACATCCCTCCTTCCTTCTTCTTCCCTCAGCTTTATGTGCTGAGCACAGTGCCCTATTGTATGGAATATCCCTTTTGGTCAGTTGGTGCCAGCTGTCCCAACTGTGTCCCCTCCCAGCTTATTGTGCCCCCCGAGCCTACTTGCTGGTGGGGCAGTGTGAGAAGCAGAAAAGACCTTGGCACTGTGTAAGCACTACGCAGCAACAACGAAAACATCTCTGTATTATCAACACTGTTTTTAGCACAAATCCAAAACATAGCCCCGTTTATCACAAATCCAAAGCGTAGCCCAGGACTAGCTAATGTAAAGAAAACTAACTCTATTCCAGACAAAACCAGCACAGGGATAAATTTGACTGGTGAATTTTAAAATGGAAAATGGGGTGAAATGCTATGTAGTACCACACATTCCCTGTCAGATATGTGTCCTCAGAAAGCATCCGACTTTGTAGGCACTCAATATATTCAGGTGGGTCAAGGCAAAATGATTTCAGTAGAAGATGGGAACAGGCTGATGCCGGTGAGATGATATGGTGCACTCAGGGCAGCAGTTTGTAGTAGTGTGCTACAAATATGTCTCACTCTTCTCTGTTGACTGTCACTTCTCTATGACATTAGAAGTAGATTTCTTCCAAGTGTTCATTTTCTCATGCTTTGAAAGTTGTTAGGAAAGAGACAGAATTCTAGCCCAGAATTTACCTGCTCTAAACATATTCAGCAACTTTGGAATAAATGAAGACTGACTTACCTCTTAGATAAGTAAATGGCTAAGAGACAGAAAATTTGAAGAGGACCTTTCAGACAGCTGTTGCTATTTGTTTTAGTGGATCATTATAGTTTTCAGAATATTCGTCATTAATGCTGTGTGGTCCAGCTGACGTCCTGTGAAATCCAGATGCAGCCTGCCAAGTGTTTCCATCTGTATCCCCCAAACAGGCCTGACTGCCACTTTGTTGTGAGCAGAGGAGATGTGGTGAGAGGCACATTTTGTGCACTGCCAGCTGAATAGAGATAGAAGTCCGATATCTCCTCCCACTGCACAAACCAAGAGTTAGAATCTAGCACCCTTTCGTCCAGCCTCTGCTGCGAAGTATACAGCCTGTTTAACCTACATAAAAGATAATGTTTAACTAAAAAATTTTTTCCTTTTAGGCTGAAAATGGACTTCAGGGGTTGCCAGGACTGAAAGGAAGAGCAGGCCTAAAAGGCGAAAAGGTATGTGTCCTGTTAATAGCAAACAATCAATCAGATACCATTTTTGCTTGGACATGTGTTAATTTGGTACACTCTGAGAGAAAAAATAGCAATAATAGGGAATCATAGGAAGAATTTAAACATCCTGCTATTCATTTGTGAATCTGCATGGAGGGCAGCTATAACAGAATCATAAGAATTTTTCAAGAATATGAAAACAGTTCAGGCTTCGTAAATTCACAGACATAAAGCATATAAAGCGCACGTGTTCAGATTCAATTTGAAAGGCTCCAGAATCATTTCAAAGGTAAAATTAGTCTTCAGTGCGGGTATCAGGTGATGAGACTGCACGGCAACCCCCCATCTCTCTGTCCAGCTGAATAGTGAGTCTCTTGTCATGGAAAGATATGTTGGCAAAAGGGTTATCATAAACATAAAAAAAGTGAAGGCACGTGAGGCAGTCAGGAAGCATCTCAGGTGCAACATGATTGGGGACACTCTTGCACTCCCCTGGTGAAAGCAACGTGTCTGGGTCCCATCTCAGGTACATGTTCACAAAAGCAGGCAGGCAGGGAGACAAACAGGAGTACTTAGAAGTACCTGCACAGTTACAGGGTGATCACCTGTCTGAGGTTACAGAGACATGGTGGGATAGCTCACAGCTAGAGTGCTGCAGTGTGTGGATACAGGCTCTTCAGGAAAGATAGGCTAGGAAGGCAGATTATCAGTAAGGCATTAAATCAGTTGGCAACAGGCGTTATCAGTGCTCTGTACAGGCATTTCAGAGCCTCATTTCTAAAACCTCTGAGCAGTCTCAGATTAGCAAAGGGCAGTTTGATGGACTTGTTGAGCCAGATGTCTTTCTCTCTCCACTTTGTCTCTCCATTCCTCCCCACTCTTTACCACATCCCTAACCCTGAACAGCACTGACAGTTTAGCAGCAGAAATCAGAAGACTCTAGACCGCAGGGAAATAATTAATGAGAAGTAAATTCCAGATTAAGGACAGTGGTATTAGTGGAGGACTTTGACAGGGTGCTACTTACATCTCTGTTGGTGCTAAAACCTTCAACATGAATTACAGAATCCCAGAATCACTGAGATGGGAAGGCCTCTGCAGGTTGTCTAGTGCAGCACACCCCCTTAAAGCAGAGGCATCTAGAGCAGGTTGCCCAGGTCTGTGTCCAGTTTGGTTTTAATATCTCCAAAGATGGAGATTCCACAGCCTCTCGCAGTGATCTGTTCGAGTGTTTGATCACCCTTAGAGTAAAAAAAGGGGGGTTGTATATCTAAATTATATTTCTTATGTTTCAGTTTATGCCCATTTCCTCTTGTCCTTTCGCTGGATACCACTGAGAAGAGTCTGGCTCAGTCTTCTTCATTCCCACTCCACACATATACATGCACTTGACAAGATCCCTCCCAGGTCGTCTTTTCTCTGGGCTAAATAGTTTCATCTCTCTCAGCCTCCCGTCGTGAGTCAGAAGCTCCAGTGCTTCAGTTATCTTTGTGGCCTTTAACTGGGCTCACTCCAGTATGTCCCTATCTTTCTTGTACTGGGGAGCCCAAACCTGGACACAGTACTTCAGATGAGAAGAGCAGAAGGATAGCCTCCCTCAACCTACTGGCAATGCAGCAATTAGTATCGTCTACATGTTCTGTGGTTCAGGCACTGAAAGAAGTGATTGTGATACCACCAAGAACTTCCATGCCATTAATCTCACTTGAAAAATATTACAGCAGTTCTAGATACATTTTAACAGTAGAATACTCTAAGTAGTGTGGCATAATTAGTTGTGCAAGTGCTAGGCTGAGGTTTCCAAACCCAGGAAGAGCAGCATGCACTGACTTATAGCAGTCATGTACCTAAAACTGTCCCTACTCTAAATGGGCTCCCCAAAAAGACTGTAGAGTTTGTAAGTGGATGTCACTGCTATGACTTAAGTGGCTTTCAGTACTATAAGCTGTCAGGTAAATACCACAACACTCTTCATGATGGCATTATGAGATGATTTTTCCTTCCTTTCTGAATAACCTCCATCGTATTTTCATATCATACCATAATGTGTAGCCAATACAATAATTTTCCAACAGAGATGGATTTTCTACAGCACTTCCCAGCCAGCACAGTGCTTCTAAGATAAACCACACAAATGCTGCTGAGAATAGTAATACACAGTTTCTAGGTTTTACTAATAATAACAATTCTATATGGAATATTAGTAATTATACGTACATGTATCTTGGTATAACTCAAAGGCAAAGCATAGTTCAAGGAAAAATATTCTGCAACAAATGAGTTAACAAGGTCATGAGTGATGAACAATAGATGTTAGGAATTAATGTCGTGGTAGTTGCCCGTTTTGTACAAGACTGTATCCAGAGAGCAGCATTGTGCTGAGGGGCTGGGGCAGACTAGTTTTACCCCAGGAGCTATGTGAACTCAAGAGCCTGCCAACTCACTGTTCCCTTGCATGAGTGGACTGCATGGCAGGGTGAAACCATGGCTGTTCTTCTCTTGGAGAGCCATCACTGGGACAGTGACATGCAGGAATAGGACCTCCTCATAAACTTGATAGCGTGGTACAGCAGTTTGAGAAGAAAGGTAACATCTTGCATAGCCCCATTGATGGCAGGGATTCATGCTTGCTTTTGAGCTGGTGCTGGTCTCAGACACTTTGTGTCTGGAGTATTGGTCAATCCTTCATGGCATGTGTACACACTTGTCAGCCCTTCCATAACTTTTGCTGAAGCCCTTGAGTAGGAGTAGAATCTCTGAATGTAGCCCAGGAGCTACACAGGTGTCTGTAGCCAATGATTCTCTACAACCCTCTCGCCCCATTTGGCTAATTGTTTACATTCTTCTTTCCAGATACAGAGCTCATGCAGATCTGTATGCAGGGTGCCATCCCTCTCTATGGACGGTCGCCAGTATCCGCATTTGGTTCTTCTGCATTGTGGAGCTACTATCGCCCGTCTAGGAAAAGTTCAATTTCCCCTATAGTGTTTGTCAACCACACAGTGAAAAAGCTGAATAAAACTGCCTAAACATTATTTGAAAATTAGCTTCCCAAGTTTCCTGCAAAGCTGCTTTGGTCATTCTTGTGACCAGAGTAATTTCCAGGATGCTTGGTACTGACATAAATAATTCATGTTAGTAAACCATAAAATCAGTCACTCTGCTTTTAACGAGAACAAAGCGAACAGAAAAAATGTCAAGATTATGGTTGTTTACATTTGTTCTACTTATAAGTGCAAATTAGCAAAAGAAGCTTTATTTTTCAGCTGCTGCAGCTGCAACTATTGTTAGGTAGCCATTTTGATCACCAGCAGCAAGTGCTACATCTACACTGCTAAATGAAACAGGCCCAGGAACTGACCAAATTGTTGACAGTTCAGACTTGTGAGCATGGTCCCTGCAGTGTTTTGTCCCTTGTCAAATAGATCTCTCAGATAATGCCTCAACATTGTTCAGGGGTAGCATGTGTTGTTAATTGTTCCCAGTGTACTGCAAGATGAGACTGTGTATAGGCTGGCTCTGTTCATTCTACATGCTCCCCCAGTACTATCCCAGTACACTTTTTACTTTCAAATACTCATCATGCTGAGGGGTTGCAGTATAGTTCTCATGTTATTTCATGAAAATTGCATGAAAACCCATACTCAAAATATTAGCTTTGAACATAGAGGGCTAAAAGGAGGCCCAGGCCCAAGTACCTAAGTACTGTGAACACAGCCAATCTGTTCTACCTGACCTCGGGGCCAAAGGATGATCCGCAGCCTTATTTTGTTGATTAGAATAGACATCAGAAGGAGAAGGTTTTGGCAGCAGGGGAAGCAGCTTAGCTGTAGTGAGATAAGGCTGTATCTGGAAGCAAAAGACTCCTTTAGCCTATTCCTGATTGTTTATATGGCGATTTTAGTAAAGGCATCTTAAGCTTTGTTTTCCCTTTTTATAATTGGGCTAGTATTTTCAAGGGATACTTCAAAGAGGCATTGTGAAAATAAGTGGCAAACAGGTGCTAAAAGTCCTAAAATATGTTCAGAAGGAACACTGACAGCTTCATATCCAGAGATTTTTCTTGGTGATACTTTAACCAGACCCGGTTCCTGCAGCAGAAGGCAGGACAAACAAGAAGACACTGCTCTTATCCTCTTTTACACATGATTAATTTTTAAATTATTAGTTGTCCAGAAAATTATTTCATTATGCCAATCAGTGTGATTTCCTAGGAGCCATTATGTTGATAGTGTGAGCAAACCTTAAAGAATTATTCTATACGCACACACGAAAAATTCAAACCAGTTATGCTCACTAAAGACAGTCATCACTTTTTCAGCATAATAGTATTTAAATTTGAGGAGCAGTAGCAGGATCCACCTGCCTGTTTCTCGTTCTTCCCATTGAAAATGGGAAGCTAGGAATGAATGGGGTGCTGCATGTCAATGGACAGTGGGGAGCTGGTTCAGTGCAGAGATACAGCCGTGGGGTGCTGCTTGGGAATGGGTGCAATTAAACTTTCTAGACATGACTGTGATTGACATGTGAGAGCTGGGGATTTTTTCTTCCTTATAATACACACGAAGTGGAAGAAATTGCATGAAAACAAGCACAAAACACTGACAGGAGCTAATGTAAGAATCACTGAAAAAAAGCAAAGCATTAGTTAAAATGAATGAAGAGTATCTTTAAATGAATGGCAGACAGGGAAAATATCCCCAAATTAGTTAAGCACATTCTTTGTGAATAGGACTGAAGTATCTCTCCAGGGGATGCCGAGGTAGATCCTCCTCCCAAAAGTGTTTAAAACACAAAGGCCAAATCCTGCTCAATGAATTCTCCAGAAAGCGGCACATAGATGGTTGAGAATGAAAAGATACATGATAAAAGACTTCCAACTTAAGATTAAAAAGGTTGAAGCAGAATATCAACTCTTGACTGGAATGAAAAATGCTGGAGTCAAGCAGAAAATTTAATAAAAATTGTAAATGTCTTTATTTACTTCAAACTAACCTCAGCAAAGTGTCAGAGATGATGTAAGGAAGACGAAGAAGAAGAGAAGGTCGTCATTATGAGAGAAAATGACACAGTTCTGAACAGGCCCTTTCGTTGTGTTGGCAGTAGATAAAGGTCAACACAGGAGACTAATCATGACATGGTGGTATTGGAAAAAGCACTACAGATGGTAGCAATAAAATGAAGAAATTTACTTATAGAGTACTGTGGTGTGTCCACACTTTCCACTTGTTCGTTTTTTGGAGGAGAGGAGGACAAATCACATACTCTAAAATGCGAGATCCACAGTAAAACATTATTCCGTCTAACGCTGTTAATGCTGCTTGTACATTTGCAAATTCATTGCAGAAGCTGGAAAGGGAAAAGTCCTTTCTTCCTTTGCCAGTGAAAAGATCATGTTTCTTTCAAGCTTGTCTTAGAAATGACCAACATTCAACTCCGCTCATAGCATCTAAGCAGATATTTTTGTTATTTCTTGTGACTCTAAATCCACACAGATTGCAGCTAGTGCTGAAAAACCCTGCTCTGCATTTTTGTGATTAAATCCTTGCTGATTTATCTTTGTTCGTCTTTTAGGGTGATCCTGGTGAGGGATTGCCAGGACCCCCTGGACTGCCTGGACCCCCTGGACTACCAGGACCTGCAGGACCATCTGTTCCTTCCAGAGAATTAGTGAGTATTTGGGGATCTCTGTCAATGACCTTGGCTTTCCATAGACGAACCCAGAACTAAATAGGAGGCTTTCTCTGGGAAAGTAATGCAAACAAATGCGTGGCTAAAGTGTGTTAGTACTGTAAACTACGTAAACACCCAGTATTCACATTTTAAAAAGCCAGTTGATGTGTGAGCTTTCCTGTGCAAAAGCAGTAACATATGGGAGAACAAGAGACAAGAATTTCCTCAAAAAGGCATTATAAACCTGAATTATTAATTTCTTGCCGCTGCTGAACACAGAAATGGTTTTGACAGTCATTAATATTTGCTGTCATTAAATACTAGAACACCTACCAGAGTGGTGAGAGTGTTCATATTTTGAATGCTCAGTACTCAGGTAATGTTAAAGAATGTGTTTCAGGTTCATATCACTTCTGTACTTGGACCTTTCCCAGTGTTGCCAGGAGAACACATGTGTATGCAGCTGAAGAAGGAATCTGGCCTAATTTTCAATTCGTGGTGTGAGAGCTGATTTTACACATAGACATGGCCCACCACTGACACCAGTGGAAGTCCTGTGGTGGACTTTTAAACAAAACTATCTGTCGCACTGAGTGTTGTAAGTATTTAACAAGATAGTTTGCAACATATTCAAGTGACTGAAATGGATTATACGCTCCCCTAATCTAGGGTCTGCTAAATTACACTAATCTGTTTCTGTAGCAGAAAAAAAGAGTAACAGTGTTGTGAAGGGCTGCACCTTTTAGCCTCCACTGATACCGACTTCAAGAAACCAGAAAGGCAGCTCCACATCACTAGGACAAGGTGCTCCAGTCCAAAGCTTTTCTCACCCAAAGGCCACTTCTCTAAATGTAGCAGTGAACACCAGCTCCTGCACCACCTTTGCTTTCATGTGTCTGTGGTAGCAAGTTTAAAGGCCTTTTATGCTGGAGTGAAGTGAAGAAAGTTTCGGTGCAGCTGGGGAATGCGTCCCTGACTCATGGGCTTTTGAAACATTATCTTTGGTACTGTTATAACTGAGTCAGGTACTAGTTCTCTGTGTACTTTGGGCTGCAGTTTACAAAGCATACACAGCCATGAAACTCACCAAGGACTTGCAGTCGGAATCTGTAGTTAATTTACTTTTGTGTGAGTTGACATGATTTCGTTTTAGATGTTGTGGAACTGACACATGTAGAAAGGTCATATTTCAACTGCTAAGTTTGTTTGTTGCACATCTTGGTTTATTCCTGAGTTCTATAAAACTTTCATAGGAAGTTCTATAATTTAAAAGAAAAGGATAAATGAGCTTCGTTTCGCTTTCATATATAAACTATGCAGACAAATAGTGGAAAATTTCCATGAAGAATACTTGGTTTTCTTTAGAGGTTTTAAAAAATTCTTTGATGGTATGTACACTGACTGTAGTTTGCATTATAGGTTCCAAAATATAGGAAGGTGGTTTGAAGCTGAAGAAGCTTGAATCTATGAAATTGTCTTATAGATGAGTACAACTAGATTGTGATACTAAACCCGAACTGTTTTTCTAACAAAATATTTTAGAAAATGCTTTAGTATATGAATTTCCCTTCATCAAATGCCTCTTCGGATTCCAGTTGTAGGAATCTCAGAATCTGGCTTTTGAACTAAGAGCCACGTTGTAGGAAACAGTGGCTAGTTTTTAGGTATACGTTTTAGGATATTCTTAATGTTGACAGGTGTCTTTCCAAAGTTAAAATTTGTCTGAGATACTGCTTCATCTTCAGTTCACTGAAACCGTCACACAGCATGTGTGTGCTGCAGGCTTGTTATCACTGTATTCATAGAGCATCTGCAGGGAGATATACAGCTGAGTGTCTGCAAAATAAAATGGTATAAAACACCACAAATATAATGAAATGTTTTTGTTGTGTTATAATTTATTTCACCAGTGAGAGTCTGCTGAAGGAATATTGACTATAAACAGTATTTGCAGTAATTGGCAAGCGATATTTTTATTTGTCATCTTTAGAAGCAACATTTTAAAATGGAGTTCTCCTCATTTCAGAATAGACTGGAACATGAAGAATCGGGTTCTGGAGACATTGACGGAGAGACTGGGATTTTAAGAGTAAGTATATATTGAAGTTTATTACTCATTAACATAATAAAGAGCTTTACTTTACTCATCCAGACTGTAGAAAGTCCATTTTCATTGACAGTTGTACAATTTCACAGTGCAAATTTTGCGCATGCTTAATTCACAGCATCCAGAAGTGCTTTGCAGGGAACACTGGGGATTTCATGTGAAGATCTGAAAAGGCCTAAGTGTAGGTGAGTGGGGAAGAAGTATGAGAAAGAGAGAGGACAACAAAGAAATAATGGCAAGAGGACTTTTTAAAATGAGAAAATGTTTCTAATCTGATTCTGAGAAGACAGTAAAGGAGAGATGGGAATGATACTATTCTTTGCTTTTTTAAATTTGGAGTACCTGTTCTAAAAAATAAGTACATCTGTATAAAATACTTTGCACTGCAACTTCCACTGTTGATCAGTTTTGATGGTCCTCTGAATTTCCCTGTATCCTTGCCTTTGTGAAGAGTTGTAATATTGTCACATCAAGGCTGGCTACAGAGAGAGATGCTTTGGCTTAATGAAAGTTAATAAGATCTTGATGCACATGTTCCCGAGTGAGGTTGTCTGGGTTGTGTAACATGGGAGACCAGGCTTCTGTCATTGGGAAGGAGTATTCATGCCAGGTAAACCTGAGTCTTGGGTTATTAACGCGCACTTGGCCATTGGTTAAACTGGGACAGTCAGCGCAGTTGCTGCCTTAGGTGTTCACCTCATTGTTCGCCTGGAGGTGTCTATCTCAGCTTCAGAAAGAGCTTATATGTCTTGTGAATCTACTAAACTAATTAATTTGCAGAGATGATATTCAGGAAAGTCAATGTCAATTTCATTTCAGTAGGCTGTGCTGTAAAATGCAGCTGATTTGCAAGCTTTCAGCAGTGCTTGGGATCAGCAGGCTCCAGGAACGGAGTGGGATGAGGAGTACTGGTTTAACATTTTTAGCCTGATCTGTCAATCTTAGCATTATGTGTCAACAACCTCAAATAAGCTTTGTTTTAGGGGCTGAACTGGTGTGTTGTGCTATGCTTTCACAGAGGGTTGGCATGTTTTGAGAGACAATACTCAGATGAGCATGGCACTGGATTAAAAATAGGATGTCTGGCTTGTTTTACTTGCTCTGCTTCTGAGCTGCTGAGTGACAAAGGAAACATCTGGAGTGCAGATTTTTTTCTACTTATTTTTCGCTGGACTATATTTTTCAGAAGAGAAGCGATCTTTCCTATACTTCCTGCACAGAGCAATGTGCCTTTTTGGGGAAAAATAACATCAGTTGGCTAGAACTTGCTGCCAGATCTGGAATTATTTTGTATGCTTTGTTTTGTTCTCAAGCCACTTCTTAACCCATTATCTCTAGACAGTCAGACAGATCTACTTTTCCCATGTTCTGTTGAAAATCCAAGTAGCAATCTATAAACTGTGTATTGCAGTTGCATATAATGTGGGCTTCCATCCACAGAACCAGTTAGATATATAATGAATCAGGCGATGTATTACAGTTAAGGACAAATGGTAGGAAAATGAGAAGTCAAGTGGCTGAAGAGGAAGAGACATACATAAGAAGGCTTAACGGGGCACGTATAGGGTGTGCTCAACCCTAAATGTGTGGAGAGTGAGGGGCTGAGCCATTACATTGCAGAAGCAGTAACAAAAGCGGAAAGACAGGAAAGGAGAAATTGGCCACTTTTTTGTATTTCTGCCCATGAAATATGAATGGTCACGATCTGCACTGACTGAAGATGTCCCTGCTCATTGCAGGGGTGGTTGGACTAGATGACCTTTAAAGGTCCCTTCCAACCCCAACTATTCTATGAGATTGTGAGAGATAATCTTTTATGCAGTCTTTGGGATAGAGCATTTTGACCCATTGATTAGCAACTGTTTCATCAATAATATTGGAGCTTTCTGAGGAGTGAAATCCCTGGATGCCGGTCTCCTATGAACTCCAGAAGGCTACAGCATTCTGAGACCTCAGTTTTGCAACACATCTAGGAATATTTTTCATTCTCTCAGACTGATTTCTGCCTCAAGACTTGTTTTCTGCTTCTTCTTTCCACCAAAGTCCTGTATACCTTATTCCCAAGGCTCTTCAGGAGGGAACTGGCACATGCTGAAAGTTAGTTATCTTGCCTAGTTTAGGATACTGATACCTTATGTAGTTAATGAGACAGGTGAGTGCTTGGAATGGCTCCCTGTAGAAGACCATCTTCCTACCAGAATCCTGTAGATGACCCTAAATCAGAATTAAAGCAATCTTGCCTTCACAGTGCCATGTCCCAAAATTTAAAACTGTCCATGTTTGCCTGCTAGTGCAATTAGTAACAAGGATGGACTTGCACATGAGAGGGAATGTTTGCAAACATACTATTTCTCCTAATTTGAGTAGAGCTGCTCATGTCCATGCAGCATTGATCTTCTAGCAGAGGCCATTTTTACAGCATTAAACTGTAGCACTAAGACAGTCAGGTCTCGACCATGAGTACAGATTCTCAGGGCTCCAGCAATACCATGGAGAAACCCTTTGAAATGACTCAAGAAAAAACTGACCACTTCCTTCTGTTCAGTGATCCCTTTCATCTTGGTGAAGTTTTTAAACTTTAGGCTGATCATTGGAATGTCTCTAAGGTCTTTGCTGGGTTACAGAGGGCTGACACAGAAATTTTTAGTTATTTAACTTCCTGCTTGTTGTTACATGCCATGAGGTGGCACACTTCAGAAAGCAAGAGTGGAGGAGGTCAGTGTGACCCCACGTAAGAAGTTTATCTGTGAAACTAACATTGGGTCTTAATGAAGCAGAAGGGGGATGGTAACCCAGGTTGACGGCTTTACGAACATGGCAGTCTGTGTGATCTTTTCCTGTTCCATGTATATACAAATGAACCTGGCTAGGGTCAGTTCTAACAATGCTTCTGATTTATCCAGGGTCTTCCTGGGCCAGCAGGCCCTCCAGGACTGCCTGGTCTTCCGGGAAAGCCAGCACCCGATTCAGATGTAGGACCTCCTGGATCACCAGGGGAAGATGGAGCTTCTGGTGAACGAGGCCCTGAAGTAAGTACCTATTTGTACACAAACGTTAATGTCGTTTGTGTCTTACAACACTAAGTTCTAAGGCTTAGAGTCTTTAGGATTCTTAATAATATTGCACAACATATTTAATTGAAAAGCTTGGAATTTTGCACTTCTTTTACAAAAAAAAAAGGAAAATAAATGTCTAGTTAACCAAAGCACATTACTCCAGAGCAGGATGTACATTTGGCAGACAGATATTGGTAAATCTGGACAAGAATAAATAAAAAGTAAGGATGCTTTTACCAACACTGAATAAGACTAGGGATTATTTCTCATGTGGTGCTTTCAGGAAAATGAAGTTTGCTGAATCACTTACATAATCTGCAGGAATTTTTTAGCATAAATTGAATTTTCCTCTTTCAGCAACTGTCTTCCATATTTTCTTCAGCTATATAGAAACATTTATTCCTGTGGACATGTCAAATACAGTTCTGCTGTTAAAAAAGGTGGCTCAAAGTTTGAGTGTTACCTATTTGTTAATAAATCCTCAGTAAAGTGTTTTTTCAGTGAAGAAAACTATTTTTTTATCATTGATCAGCTCTGTGAATCCTCTCTGGAACTGTATTTAGTAATATGGTTCCCTTATTCCCTATTGACCAACTGCTACTAGCAGTTGTTCTGAGGACTTCAGAGTAGGTCACCAGTGCTGTATCTGACAAAGTGTAATTAGCATATATTAAAGAAGTGTATTGGTGACATGTTAAAAAGAAGATCTCACTGCATCTCAGCTGTGCTGGGTTTTTTTGAGGAGAACGACATTGAGAGTTGGTGCAAAATCTAAAAAGGTCGGTATGGTAAATTTTAAGTATCTGGCCATCGAGATGGAAGGCAGCATCCTTTGTGGAAAGAGAAATTAAGCACCTGCAAAATCTTTAAAATGGGATCCAAGAAGCACGTGAATGGGAAGTGAATGAAAACCAAGAGCTGAGGATGTATGTACTCTGAATTAGCCAGTAGGGAAGCACTGACAATAGCCTGAGCTGTATATATGATTTCTCACTTAGAGCTGCAAGGAGGTACCTCCATCCAATACCTCAGCGCCCTATCCTGAAAACTAGTCATTTTCTGTCAGGAGTTGGGTCTCATACTCTCAGGCTACAAGGAAGGGTAAGCGCCACAAATATTTGTTTATCCAAGTTTTAGGCTCTTGCAAGATGGAGTGTCCACTCAACACAGGTCAGAAATCAGGTATTATTGGACTTCAAAGTTTCACAGTATTCCTTCTTGGAATAAATTGTATCGCTATGAACCTCACTAAATTAAAGCTGTGGTAAACAGTGTGGAAGATACAGCTTTACATGGACTACTATTTTGCTGAGCTAAACACAGTTTCAGCATTTGCTGCACTCAAATGCTTTGGCTGTGTTTTGAGTATTGGCTTGGTTATTAACTGAAATGTATTTTTGTTTTACAGTTGTACAGGTGATTGATGAGGCAGTTAGTGGTTCTGGCCTGGTAATGAGGTGTTTCACTAAGGTGAAATAACTTGGTCCCACAGAAGCAGGCTCAAAAAGCAGTATTTTTGATCCAGGCTTTTCACCTATATGTTTCAGAAAAGGCCTTCTCTTTGTACACAAACAGCTTTGACAGCTGGGTTGCACCGCAATGAACAGTTATATTCCAGATCCCTAAAAATGTAAACTTAACTTAAATTTGAAAATAAATATCAAACATTTATTAAATTAGTGGATTGTAAACATTGTGCTTTCTTCTGTTATTCTTTGGTTTCTAGAAATTATCCATGGATTTTTCAATGATTTTATGCACTAACTGTGGTAAGGTTGTGTTCTGCGTTCGTGATGGTTTGTTATCACAGAATCACAGAATATTCGGGGTTGGAAGGGACCTCTGTGGGTCATCTAGTCCAATCCCCCTGAAAAATCAGGGTCTCCTACAGCAGGCTGCACAGGACTGCGTCCAGGCGGGTCTTGAATATCTCCAGAGAAGAAGACTCCACAACCGCCCTGGGCAACCTGTTCCAGGGCTCCGTCACCCTCAGAGGGAAGAAGTTCTTCCTCATATTCAGCCGGAACTTCCTTTGCTTCAATTTGTGCCTGTTGCCCCTTGTCCTGTTGCTGGGCACCACTGAAAAGAGTCTGGCCCCATCCTCCTGACACCCACCCTTCAGATATTTATGAGCATTTATTAGGTCCCTTCTCAGCCTTCTCTTCTTCAGGCTGAACAAGCCCAGCTCCCTCAGCCTTTCCTCATAGGAGAGATGCTCCAGTCCCCTCATCATCCTCGTAGCCCTGCGCTGGACTCTCTCCAGTAGCTCCTCATCTTTCTTGAAGTGGGGAGCCCAGAACTGGACACAGTACTCCAGATGGGGCCTCACTAGGGCAGAGTAGAGGGGGAGGAGAACCTCCCTCGACCTGCTGGCTACACTCCTCTTGATGCACCCCAGGATTCCACTGGCCTTCTTGGCAACCAGGACACACTGCTGGCTCATAGTCAATCTGTCATCCACCAGGACACCCAGGTCCCTCTCCACAGAGCTGCTCTCCAGCAGGTCCGCCCCAAACCTGTACTGGTGCATGGGGTTGTTCCTCCCCAGGTGCAGGACCCTGCACTTGCCCTTGTTGAATTTCATCAGGTTCCTCTCTGCACCCAACTTTCCAGCCTGTCCAGGTCACGCTGAATGGCAGCACAGCCTTCTGGTGTGTCTACCACACCTCCCAGTTTTGTGTCATCATCAAACTTGCTGAGGGTACACTCTAACTCTTCATCCAGGTTGTTGATGAACAAGACTGGGCCCAGTACTGACCCCTGGGGGACACCACTAGTTACCGGCCTCCAACGGTAGACTCAGCGACGCTGATGACAACCCTCTGAGTTCTACCATTCAGCCAGTTCTCTATCCACTTCACCGACCACTCATCCAGCCCACACTTCCTCAGCTTCCCTAGGAGGATATCATGGGAGACTGTGTCGAAAGCCTTGCTGAAGTCGAGGTAGACAACATCCACTGCTCTCCCCTCGTCTAC
>Ga0065711_1039582_pt1 | contig 17695 bp, 24 predicted proteins | sample Hoacrofraction12_FD_59098 | JGI IMG/M metagenome (GOLD analysis project Ga0065711, IMG submission 59098) | Hoatzin crop microbial communities from Cojedes, Venezuela - Epithelial fraction 12 v2 (version 2) | ecosystem: Host-associated > Birds > Digestive system > Esophagus > Crop | place...
CCCCCACACCAGGATCACTCTCCACCCTGTTGATGGGCACATGTCCCCATGCGTTCCAGTCTGACTCTGTCTCGTTGCAACTTTTCCTGGCCATTTCTCAGGGAGAAAAAGTCATCAGAACTGGGCGGTCATTCAACATCTTTAGTGTTTTCTTCTGCTTTCTCGGCAGTGGCTGTGGCCAGAGCCCAGGTGCAGCAGGAGCCATCAGCAGAGACCACCGAGGGCACTGGCATCAGCATCAACTGCTCACACCCCAACATACAAATCGGAGATTTCATCCTCTGGTACCGTCAGCTCCCGGGCCGAGGCCCCGCACTTCTTGTGAGGAGTGCGAAAGAGTCCAAGGATGTGCCGGCCCCTCCGGGGCGGCTGTCGGTGGCGGCAGACCGCCGGTCCAGCGCCCTGTGGCTCGCCCGGCCCCGGCGCGGGGACGCGGCGGTGTATTACTGCGCCGTGGGAGACACGGGGAGAGGAGCCGGGGCTGCGGCCGGGCACGAACAGGCGCGGGCGGGGCCGGGCGTGTGTGTCGGGGGGCAGCCCCGGCCGGGCCCGCCAGGGGGCGCTGCCGCTCCGCCTGTAGGGGCTGCCTGGCCCCGGACCTCGGGGCGGCTCCCCCGGCCGACCGGCACCCCGGGATCTGAAGGGCAAGATCCTCTTTCTGCAAGGGGCCAGTGCCTGTGGCTCTGGAGATGGCTGACTCTGACTGTAGGGTACCAGACTCGTCAATGCCCTTCAGCCCCTGCGCCACACAGCCCTGGGAGATCCACCCAAAGTGGGTTGGGAGTCACCCACTGGGTAAAAACCTTCTCCTGCCCTTCAGCCCTGCTCATCCACGCATTCCCATCTGGGCGCAGACAGAGATCTGCTGCAACAGTGGCACTGGCGGGGCACATATCGCAACGGGAGCCGTGGCAGTGTCCAGCGGTGCCTGGGAAGGAGCAATTGCAGCCGCCAGGCCCACTGGCTCCCGGCGAGGAGCAGCGCCTTTCCACTCTGCCCAAGAAGAGATCCCTCTGCCCACGGGCAGCCGGACAGCCCTCAGTCCTTCCACAGGGACTGGTCCCTGCTGAAATGGAGCATACGGGGCCTCTTCTCAAGCTTTTGGCTTACCCTACTGGGATAGCCAAGGGAACCTGGAGCAGGTGCTTTCCTCTGCTCTCGAAACACAGGGGACTCGAGCGCCAAATTTCTAATGCAAAACTTTCCTTAGAACAACCAAAAGGGGTTTCACATTTTGTTACTTTGTAAAAGTTAGGATATAGTTAAATCTGAGTCATCCAGCTACATGGAGCTTTCAAAGTGTTCCTGCTAGCATTACGAAGCCATCCCAGGGAGTCATGAGTTCAAGTTCCACAGTGACAGGAGAAGAGGAAGAGGGTGCTGGGTTCACAGGCACCTTCAAGCACTGCCCACAGTGGCTTAGTGTTGAGACCATGAGCTTGTTTCACAGGATTCAGAACTTTTGGTTTTGAGGCCCAGCAGACAGGGTAAAAACTGGGGCTGGACACACTGACCACAGCCTCAGGGGATGCCAGATTCCTAGTTGATGAGTGAGACAATGAGAGATTTGCTAAGCTGCCCGAAGGGGCTGGACGTCAGATGTTAGCGAGACCTGGAAGGAGGCCTCTGGGAACAGACTGTGGGCTCCAGTCAAATCCCCAGGGAGCCCTGTGTGGCTGGAGTAGCTGACACTGCTGTTCAAAGTCCATGGTCAGAGGCTTCAGAGGCACAGAGTGAAGGATCAGCCCTGCTACCTGTCCCAGCTGGACTTCATAACTATGTTTCCAGTGAAGTACTGGCAGTGAACAAACAAGGCAGAGCAACAGGCATGGCCAGGCAAACACATAGATCAGCCCCATGTTCACATGGCATCGCCCCCTCTTGTGCCTACCTCCACCTGTCTTCCCATGCTTGCTCCAGACCAAACTGCCTTGGACCTTCCCTTTCCCTGTCTCTGCTGCTTCTCCTAAGCTCTCATGATTTTCACCACCCTAAAATACTTTTTCCGCTGTGTTCCATAATGTGTTCTGATTCCACTGTAGACAGAAACACCTCTGAGTTTACAAGATGATCCTCTCTTCTCACCCTTCTGGATGTTGTCATCGCCAGACAAAAAGTCAGTTGTGATACCTGAAATGATGTGAGTAGATGTTTGTAAAGAAGAGGGTTGTGTGTCCTCTTGCTGGAGAGAAGTGGTGTGTCAAACTCTGGGAGGGGTTTTTATGGCAGGTGCTATTTCCAGAGACATTTGACAAGGGAGAGAAATCCCCTGTGAGGAGAGGGAGTCAGAATCCTGCTTCCAGGTGCCTTTGGCTCTTGCTGGTTCTACCTCTTTTCAGACACTACGAAGAGACAGGGAGCGCATCAGGGGCTGCAAAAGGACCTGTCTCCAATGCTGAGAGAGATGGGTGCAGGCTCCTGTCTCTGTCTGGGCTCTGGATGGAAGGAGAAGTTCAGCGTTGACATTCCTCCCTTGCTGGGGGATGGTTGTGATCTCCAGAAGCAAAAAGCAGCAAAACAGCCTGCAGAGATCTCTTCCTGCAGCTTCCAATATGAACCTTCAGGTGCCTCAGGCCCCTTTGGCAATGATACCTGGAGCTGAGAGGCAGAGCTTCTAAACCTGGGTACGTATGCCTGAGGGGATGCTCAAGCACGTTCTGACTTGGAGGGCTCTGAGAAGCCCAACTATGGCCTGACTGCCCAAAGCAGAATCTCCCAGTGCTGAACAAGCTCCCCTTGGCCCTTGCAAACCTGGAACACAGTGTCACAGATTAGTGCCTTTTCTTGGGCTGAGCACTTTAACAACTTTAGTTGGTCTCTCTACAGAGCCTCCTCATGGCAGAGGTGTGAGGTCCCAAGCATGCCTGACTCAGAAGAGTCTCTTCTTCATTCCCTCCCACCATACACATAGCCAAGATTGCCCATGAGCCTTCTCTTCACCAGGCTGAAACTGCCAGCCCCCTCAGCCTTTCCTCATAGGAAAGATGCTCCAGTCCCTGCAAGATTTTGCTGAGCTCACTCCAATACCTTTCTTGCACTGGGAAGCCCAGAAGTGTATCCAGCATTCCAGAGATGTCCTCATCAGCGATGAGTAGAGAGGAAGGATCAGGTGTCTTGTCCTGCTGGCAGTACTCTTCCTATTGCAGCCCAGGATGCTCTTGGCCTTCCTTGCCAAGAGAGTTCATTGCTATAGCAGACTCCGGAACAAGCTTGAGCCACTAAAACTGAACAGGACACAGCAGTGAGTATTCAGAAGTATCCCAGCTGCTTGTCTGTCTCTAACTCTTCCCTCAGGATCCACCAATGATCACTGTTGGAGAAGGGGGGTCTTGATAGGAGACGTGGCTTTACCTCCTAGCCAAAGAAGTCCAGACAAGGACAGTGTCATCCTAGCCCTGCATCTGGGCATCAGTGAAATCCTCAACATGAGAGCAAGACCCATCAGCTCGACACTGGACGACATTCCATGTTCAAGCATTTGAGCTGTCCCCTTACTTTTAAGGTCTCTCCTCCAGCTCTGGGGACACACAGGTGCTTGTCTGGGGGGGATTCCCTGTGTACATGAGTCCCAGTGGGTTCTAAGCCCAAGAAAAAGATGCTAGTGGTGGCAGCAATTCTGGGATCTAGTTTGTCCGTCTATGCCAATGTCTCTTGTTATACTAAGTCTATTTTGGAAAGCAAAGACCTGGCCCTGGAAAGGAAATGTGGGGTAGCGGACAAAAGCAGCCATGGTTGTAAGTCAACATGGTCTAAATAATGGAATGATGTCACCTTAGTAGGTCAGGATAGTGACTGTTGGCAGTGAGGCGTTCTGAAGTGACAAAGAAAGCGGAGTCTCTTGCCCCTGGAGAAAAACGTGTCTATGAGGTACATGAGGTATAGGAGAAGCCCCATTTACACCTGGATGGGGTAAGAAAGATAAAATTGGGATCGCACCTGGATGTGAAATTCAGGTCTGTCCTCATGCTCAGCTGTACACAAACATCTGTGAGGGTGGACTCAGGACCTTGCAAGAAATGCAGAACATCTGGGACAACAAACAATAAAGACGTTGGAAGACAGGGACACAAACTTACTCATAACAGAATGACGTTTCATGTGACCTGAGTGTATTTTTACACCCATGTTACTCTTGAAACTGATTGCTTATTTGGCCAAACTTTCCCTTTTCCTTCACCTTTGTAACATCTCTGGTGTTCTGAAAAATGAATGACATGACTTAGTGATGCTGTAGAGGTTACAGGAAGGCACTTCAGAGACTGAGCTCAACATGAGATTTTCTCTACAGCGTTGACTCAAGAGACCTAGTTTTCTCTGGCAACAGGAGCCTTTCAGTATCTTGAGGAAGCTGCACACCTGAGAAAGTTCATTGAAGGCCACCTTAAGGGCATGCACAAGTTGAGAACTGCTGGTTTACTAAGGCTTTCAGATCAAGTCCCCTTTTCCTTTCAAAGGGAAGAACAAGTAAAAGGGAATGTGATAAACAAAGCACACAATGACACCAAGCTCTAAGGAAGTGATTGTCATGGTTTGCCTGGCTGGATGTCAGCTGCCCCGTCAAAGCTGCTCTACCACTTCCCTTCCTGAACTGGACAAGGGAGGAAAAAATACAGGGAAAGGCTCCTGGGTCAAGATAATGACAGGGAGAGATGACTCACCATTTACCTTCACAGGCAAAACAGACTTGATTTGGAGAAATCAGTTTAATTTAATGCCAATCAAACCAGCGTATGGCAATGAGAAAAAAACCCCTAAATCTTGAAACACCTTTCCTCTACTCCTCCCTTCTTCCCGGGCTGGACTTCACTCTCAAATTCTCTGCCTCCTCCCCCCAAGAGGCACAGGGGGACAGGGAATGAAGGGGGATTGTGGTCAGTTGTCTGATCACAAGTTGTCTCTGCTGCTACTTCCTCTTTAGGGGGAGGACTCCTCACACTTTTCCCCTGCTCCAGCATGGGGTCCCACCCACGGGAGAGAGTTCTCCACAAACTGCTCCATCTTGAGTCCTTCCCACGGGCTGCATTTCTTCACGGACTCTTCCAGTGTGGGACCTTTCCATGGGGTGCAGTCCTTCAGGAACAGACTGGTCCAGCATGGGTCCCCCATGGGGTCAGAAGTCCAGCCAACAAACCTGCCTCAGTGTGGGCTCCTCTCTCCACAGGTCCACAGGTCCTGCCAGGAGCCTGCTCTAGCATAAGCTTTCCATGGAGTCACAGCCTCCTTTGGGCATTCACCTGCTTTTGAGTGGGGTCCTCCATGGGTCTGCTCCACTGTGGACCCCATGGGCTGCAGGGGGACTGCCTCAGGTTTGTGTTGTCCACAGGTTGCAGGGGAACCTCTGCTCTGGTGCCTGGAGCGCCTTCTCCCCCACCTTCTTCACTGAGCTTGGTGTCTGCAGAGTTGTTTCTCTCACACATTCTCTCTCCTCTAGATCACTTCAGGTTTTTGGGGTTTCTTTCCATTCTTACATAAGTTATCACAGAGGCACTAGGCATTACCACTTTCTCTGATGGGCTCGGCTTTGGCCTGCAACAGGTCTGTCTTGGAGCTGTCTGGCATTTGCTCTATGGGACAGAGTGGAAGCTTCTAACAGGTTCTCACAGAAACCACCCCTGTAGCCCCCCTGCTACCAACACCTTGCTATGCAAACCCAATACAGTGATAAGGGAGACAAGGAGGGAAGCTGGAGCTCTTCAGCCGCTAATTGATGGGCCATTAGGAAACTGCAGGTGTGGCTTTGAAGTGGGTCAGGCTGAGCTTTCTAAGTGACAAGAAGTGACAATACCAACATGAGGACTATGGGTGTCTGAGCAGGGATCTGCGGGACTAGGTTACACTTACTAAGTAATGCTTAGGGGAAGCGCCAAAGGTGGGGCGAGGGGGAGGAAGGGAGGACTGTGAAGGAGCAAGGGCAAGCCATGCAGAGAGGGAAGGGTAAAAGGTGGAACCTGCACCTGAGCAGGGACTGCTCAGTGCACTTGTTGGGATGATCCTCGTGCTTGATCACCACAGTCGTGTGTCCCCCCCCCCGCCTGCTTATCAAGTCCTTCCTTAACCATCCTTCTGTCTATCTTCGCTCCCTTTCCCATGTCTGAGTGCCAGTAAACACAGAAACTGGTGTGAGAGAGACATCTGGGTGCCAGTAATGGGACAAAAAAACAATGGTATTGTAGGCCTGGGTGTCAGCAACCAGATGGACCACGGGGGTGTGCTGCAAGGTCTAAGTGCCAGTAACTGGAGAAGAGGTCTTTGGTCTCAGGGCCTGTCAGTCTCTGTGCCAGCAGCTGGAGGGACTGGGGTGCAAGCAAGCTCTGAGCACCAGCAACTGGAGAGGGAAGAACACGTCACAGGGGTCATGCTTCTTGCTGTCAACATCTCGAGAGACCACATTGCACACATATGTGAGGCAAGTCTAAAAACCAGTGACTGGAGGGATCTCAGTGTGTTTCAAGTTTTCTTTAGTGTATTGAACCCAATGTGCATGGGTGTATATGTGGAATTTGGTAGCATATTTCGAGCTGACCTAACCAGTGAGTGGGAGGAAAACTTGGATCTTAATTCTGAGACAGAGGTGGGTAAGGGAGTGCAGCACCCACTCATGGACACTAAGTAGGCTGATATTACCAGCCTGTGGTAATGTTTGAGGGATCCAGGAGTGTGGGGGTGATTTTAAGAGGCATGGGTGATTTCATGCATCTGCTTGCTAGTGAAATCAGGCTGGCCTTGCCACAGAGGAGAACCCAGGTGCTGGGTAACAGGACCCAGGCTCCAGGTAGGGCTATTCTATGGACTGAGGGCCTGTGATGATATTTGAGGGATACATGAATATGAGTGTGCTTATGGTTTGAGGGGGGCTGTTTTCACTGGGGAATTGTAAGTCACAGGCATGCTGGAGACAGTCAAATGAGAGGCCACTTAGGTGATGAAGAGACTGCAACATCCCCAATACAGTGATAGACTGAGGAGATCTCATCAATGTGTACAATTATCTGAAGGTATGGAATTATTAGTAAAATTAAGGGTTTACATCTGAAAATTAAGGTTTATATGAAAAACATAGCAGTGTTCACCCATTGAGAAAAAGCATGAAATCAAAAGGAGCTCTGAGGATGGGACACAGCTGCAGCAGGCATGCGAGGAATCCACTAACACAGCAGCTCCCTGCAATGTACCGTAGAGGATGGAGCAGAGTGGAGATTCCGTGGCCCTGCTCCGTGATGATAAAGTAGGAATAAATGGTTCTCTAGAACTGATAAGCAGCTCATCTGGCCCCCTGAGCCAACAGGTGTTCGAAAGCTTGCCCAAGTGCTATCCTCTCGTGAACTTTGTTCATTTTAATATCATTTTAATACCAAAACACACCTCCACCCCAAAGGCTACCCGCCTCCGAGGTGCGACCACCCCTCTTTGAGTCTGCGCTCTCAATTTTTCGTAAACTATGCCTTTAAACGTGAAGCGAGAGAATTTTGCACCAATCGTGATAAAAGGTATGTATGACTACAGTCACTCAAACTCCACCTTAAAGGTAGAAAGGATATAAAAATAGCCAGGGAAATGGGGGATTTTCGGAGAAGAAGATAACACCATGGATTTTCAGAGGAGAAGAAGATAACACCATGGATTTTCAGAGGAGAAGAAGATAACACTGTGAGCAAGTCAAGGGAACTCCACCTCAGACTGCCTCTGACAACCGGGATTGGCCGACGGGCTGAGCCTTGCTGCTCCCTCGCTTGGGACACCTTGGGTGAGACTCAAACTAAGCGCTTTTCTTGGTAATAGTTACTCCCTAATATTTATAGCCAGGCTGTATTATTTATAACCTTTTCACACATTTTATATTTGCACGTGCTTTCTTGCAGACAGTCACTATCACCGGCAATTCAAAAAACATATATGCCTGTTGCACAAATAAAACTGCACTGTTTAAGTAGCCAGTGGTCACAGTTTCTCACTGAACGCGACCAAACGTGGCCGTGCTAGTTCATGAGCACGACTGGACTGAAGGTGCAGACTGCTATTAGTGTGTCCAGAATCGTGGTAGTTTAATATACATATTAAACGCGACTGGACTGGTAGTGGCAAATTGGATATCACTCAGAATTTAAACCTAGCTGCACCTAGCCTCTCACTTCGGTGAGGAGAGTTAGAACACGAGGATGTTTATTTTCTGCCAAATTAACGTGACAGAAGGGAGTCTATGAAGAAGGCAGAGAGGGTTCTATGGTGTCCAGTGACAGAACAAGAGGCATCTGGCACAAAGTGAAACAAAGGAGTCTCTTTTATCATAAACAATGTTTTACTGTGAGGGTGAGTGAGGACTGGCACAGGATGCCCAAAGAGGTTCTAGAGTCTCCTTTCCTGGAGGCACTCAAAAGCCATCTGGACACCGTTTAGGCAACCAGCTCTAGGTAAGCCTTTTTGAGTAAGGGGTTAGACCAGGTCACCTCCAGAGGTCCCTTCCAAATTTAATAATTCTATGTTTGTGTAACATGAGACATGAGGAGAGACTGAAAGAAATTACCTGCTTCAGTCTTCAAAGGAGAAGCTAAAGGGAGAGTTTTTTAATCTTCTGACACTTAACTGGAGGATGAAGAGAGAATGGAACCTCTGGAACTAAACTCGGAGAAAAACTGGAGGAAGCCAAAAGGAGCGAAAATCTTCCTAAGCATAGTGATAGAAAGAAAGGCAATGGGCACAGTGTGGAACAGGGGAAAATTTTACTGGAAGTTAGGAATTTATTTTGTTTGTACCCGTGAGGTTGGAGCATTAACGTAGATGGATCCCAGTAAGAATGACACTCTGGCTGCAGAAGGTGTTGTTGAAAATACAATTGATTGGAGATAATACAAGGAGGAAAAGGGGGATAGCATAGGTTATCTTCTGCCCCTTCAGATGCTGGCAAGTCATTATTATGGATCATGAACTGGACCTTGATTCACAGTTTGTAACATGCTGCAAATCTTACCTGTGCTGAGATTCACTGACATTGTCGTCTTTGGAGTCGCCATGGGATTTTGTTAGAAATAGACAACATTTCTACTGTCGATCAAATTAACATTTGTATGAAAACATGATGTTTCGCTCCTACATAAAGACAAAGTGTGGGATAATAATGGAAGACTGGCAAGAAGGATTGTAAACACACTCAAGTGACTTGCAGCTGAGGTGTAGAAAAAGAGATACACCGTACTAATCGTTGTGTAGTCTTGTGTGCTTGACAAGTAGGACAGCTGTGTTTAGGTAACATAAGCCTGTGATAGACTCAGAGGCACCTTATCAAACAAGCTTGAGATTCCTGCCCTGGGAAAGATCAAACCACAGTGGAAAGCTACACCTGTGTGTATCCTTGATACACAGGTGACAGCAGCAGCTTCAGTAACTCACTCTCTCTAGCAAGGACAGAGATCCACAGTGCCTGCACTACCACTTTGCTTGTGTGCCTTTGCCCAAGTGCTGCTTCAGACATCCCCTGGTTTGTGAGGTAACAAAAATAAATTCACTCTTTGCATTTTGTCTGTGGTTTTGTGGTTGTTCCTGCGTCCTGCCTGTGTTGGCTCACACAAAAGGACATGCTTGTGACATCATTGCCAAGAGCCAAGTGGTATATACAGCACAGCATAGATCTGTGCCTACTCAAGACAGCTGTCATGCAGATCCCCAGCTTCACCATGAACGATCATCTTCTGGACACTATGGGCCACTACAGGCAGGCAGGTAGATACACTGGTTCAGGAGGTATTTTTGTGTGGATAGGAGGAGAATTCTTATACTACCTGGAGTTTTTAAAAGGGACAGTTGGGGTCTGCAGGGCTTTGAGTGTCACTCATCAGGTGTGAGAACTACATCCTAGAGATGTGCTGAGGGAGGTGTGAGAGCAGACATTGTGATGGAGCCAGGTGTAGCTCAGCCTGATAAAGTATTAAGGATGGTGAGAAAGGAGACACAAGCATTGAGAAAAGAGAGACTCCCAGTGATGTGGTCCTGTGGTCAGCAAGGATGATTGCATATTGAACACTATGTCTCAGTAGAAATCCAAAATCTTCACCTTCCTGTACAAGTCCTATGTCTGCTGTGAAGCCTAAGAAGGCAGATACATCTCAGGAATCTCTCGGAGAGTAAGCTCCAGCCTGCTTTTCCACCTGGGAAAGACTGTCTCTGCCTCAGGACCCTCCACATCTCTAGAAAGCTCATTTTACAACTTGAGGAGGTGCAGCACTTCCATAAGAATATTATTATTAGAATTATCACTACTTGTATCATTGTTCACCTGACTGTGGAGGGTGTTTAGAGCAAAAGCCACGTTAGACTCAACCAAAATGAACACTTTGTTATCTCTGCTGTGACTGCTGCATAGGATTACTCTGAAGTCAATCTGGAAAGGAGCTGGCAGTAGGGGTCTCTACCTGCCAACCCCCCTGCCCGTTCACATGCTTTGTCAGCTCTGGGGTGCATGGCTGCCCCATCCCCACCACTCAGAGTGCAGCACTCCAGTGGGTGTCCCATCTGCTCCCTGGGTGTGAGAGGGTGACCTACTAACCCCTGATCCTCTTCCCTGCTGACCCCTCCCCCTTTTACCTATGGAATAAGTTGTCCTTACCACCTCTGGGCTTGTGGCATCCAGCAGCCCTGCTGGAGTCAGGTTCCTTTCTTGCACTGTGGGTTATTCCACGGAAACAAGACACAGCTAGAAGCCCTGGGCTGCCACACAGCAGGATTCGTCTCCTGTTTTGGGAGATCTGAAGGGGAGATGTTGTTTCCAGGTGGCTGAGGAGACAAAGGGCAGAAGTGAGAGAAACAGAGGAGACTTTTGTCCCTAGTGAGCTGAGGACCCCAGGGGAAGATGTGCAAGCTCATTGGGGAAGAGTCCTCCAGTCTCCCAAATGGCCCAGAAGTGGCTGTGCAGAAGAGCAGGCAATTCTATCTGTGTAGTTGATGACCTCACAGTGAGATGACTGGGAACTGCCCCTTCCCATGAGTGGGGTCCCCAGAGTTCTTAGGGACCCTCGTGGAAATGTTCAGAGGGCCACTGGCTGAAGGAGCCACAGGTGTGGCTGCTGCAGGAGGGAGAAACCCAGAAGCAGCATTTCAGGCACAGGAAGAACAGATCGCTGCTCTGCCCTACTTCTTTCTTTGCTCCCTCAAGAGTCGTTTCCGGTAGCTCTGTTATCTTGGGGCTGGGAGGTGGTTTTCTGACTCTCTCTCACTCACCCAACAGGGAGGTTGGTCTCAGCATGCACCTCGGATATCTCATCCTCATGGCCTTCCTGGGGCAATTGCTGGGTAAGTCCTTGCTTTTCATCAACACACACTTCTTCCCCCCAGGAAACGCTTGCCAGCTTTATCAGGTCCATGCAGGAAAATACCCTTGAACAGCAGGAAAATGTTGGGAAATATGGTTGTATATTTGTGGCTTAACACCAGTTCTCTCAAGGAACTCTTCCATTTGGAAAGATAAGAGAAGAGAGAGAAGAGATACCTCAGACGCCTTATCTATCTTATCCCTCCTATTTGATCCATCTCTCTCTGCCTCTCTCTGCAGGTCTGCCTGCTGTCAGCTTAGGAGATCTCAGCTGTCTCTGTAAATCCATGTTTCTGTCTTTCCACGACAAATTAGCAGATCCTGTCAAAGCTGCCACAGGGACTTTAAAGCTCTCTTTCCACTGACATTAATAGGGTGCCCCAGGCTGCACCCTTCTGGCTCGCACATACCTGCCATGGCCTCCAGTTTTCTTCTGGCTGCCAACACAACCAGGGCTCCCTAATTCCAGGCTCAGCTTTGCAAGTACTCAGGGAGCTAGGAGCCTTCAGAGATGACAGGAATGGGGAAGCAGAACGAATCTTTGTGCTATAGCTCCATGGGCCACTGAACTGGCTGGAGGAGTGCTGATCCCAGCACACAAACAACAGACATGACAGGCTATTCTCTAGTCATCTACTGCTGCTTAGGAGCAGGAGCAGGGAGGAGGAGCAGGGACACTGTACAGTTATCGTCACAGTCCACACTAGGTTGAGAGTTCTGAGCTCCTACCCAAAGTCTCTCTCTACCTGAGTGTCTGAAGGCCTCAGGATTTTCCTACAGGTCAGGGAACCTTCTCCACCAGGGTATTGCATACATTCCTGCTTTTTCTTCCCAAAGCCCTTCCCTGAGGAGCTGCTGACCTTCGCTTTCTTCCAGGCACCATGGGGCAGACCACCATCAGCCAGCAAGGACAAGTCACAGTGAAGCAGAGAGACACCTTCCAAACAACCTGCACCTACCAAACCTCCTCCCTTTACGCTCTGCTTTGGTACCAGCAGAAGCAAGGCCAAGCCCCACAGCAGATCTCGTATCACACAGCCGTTGGCCCCAAACAGAGTGGCCGTTTCACCACGTTGCTGAACACCACAGAGAAATACAGCCTCCTGCAGCTGGAGGAAGTTGAGGTCTCTGACAGTGCCTTGTACCTCTGTGCTGTGACACCTTGGTGCAGGGAGATTCCTTGGCTGTGCAACAACCCAAGGGAGGGAGGGAATGTGTCTGTAGTGCAAGGCTGAGTTTGGTGAAACGGGCCCTTAGTTTTCCCCTGGCAGAACTGCTTCCCCTGTGCACCCAGAGCTCTGCACTCCAAGATCCTCTTTCAGGAGGAGCCAGTGTCCATGGCTTGAAAGGAAGAAGATGGTGAAGAACTCTCAGAATCCCTCATTTTCACCATATGTTACATGGCAATGCGGGAGGTTGGGATCACTTGTACAATGGTTCCTTGCTGCTGCTTTTTGCTTTCTGGTTTTCCTTGCTGCACATTGCTTATTCAGAGTTTCCAGTGGGCCTGTCTCTTAGAGTACCTGGTCTGGGATGTGCCCCTCAGAGGTATCTGAGGTATTTGAACTCAGAGGTTCAAAGTATGATGAAAAACATAAAGACCACTCTATCTGGCAATGCTCCTTCCTGGATTACATGATTGCAACAATTTTGAATACTAATCAGAACCACCTTCTGACCCTTACAGTTGCTGTGTGGCTGTGTGCTGAAATCTGGAAGACCTGCTCTCCTCAGTGCACTGTATTTATCCTTGGAGCCCTTCTCATGCTCTACCTTGTGCGATTCCCCACAGCCCTGCCTTATTTCTTTTGCAGTGGGAACAGGCTGTACAGCTCTATCCAAGATCTCAAAGGGGGAGCAGACCACCAGGTAGAGGTGGGCAACCGGCCCTGCCAGCAGAAGAGCTGTCCTGAGGGAAAGTTGCTTCATGTCTGCGGGAAGGCCAAGCATGTCTGGTGGGAGGTGGGGGTATTTGAGAGGCATGAAGGCTGTGGTGTGTGGCGTGGCCAGGCTGATTTCAACATCAACCTGTGAGTTGCCTTAGCCCTGCACATCTGTATAACTGCTGGGCCAGGCAGGGAACTGTTTCAGGGGTGGAGGAAATATAGGTGACTTGCCCTTACTACCCTTGCCCTTGAGTGCAGGCTATGCTCCCTCTTTCTGGGCACAGGAAGGAGGATGAGGAGGAGAAGTGCTGGAGCTGTTTTAAAGGCTTTTTCTCACACCATCGTCACTCCTGCAACCTTTGAGGTCATGTGCTGGCTGAGCTTCATTTCCCAGCACTGGGCTATCCAAAGCAGGAGGAATTCCCTTCTTCACATGCTTGTGAGCTGCTAAGTTCTCAAAGCCTCCAGCAGTCCCAGGCTCCTCTCTAAAGGAACGCATTGGATAACCTACCTGTCTATGGGACATGCTCTGAGGCCAAGCGGACATATCTGAGCAGAGATGCCAGAATACAGGACTTGATCGCCACTGGCTGTGAAGGAGCTGACTATGTCTTCATCAGCTCCAAGGGACAGTGACTAGCAGGGCTCCACCACCCTGTGTCCCCCTCTCCCTTTCCTCTTCCTCTTGTGCCCCAACCTTATTGCCTGCCACCCAAGATAATGCCTTTCTTTTTCAGCAACTTGAGACAATGTGCATGAAGAAAAGGATATTGTGGAGGCAGAGGCTGGGATGCAGAAAACTTTAAAGACTGTTAAGTGGGAAAAAAATTTGCTTCCACAGGAGGCTGCCAGTGCAGGGAGAGCATCAGCAACTGCAGAAAGTCCACATCCTTTGCCCATAGTGAAGATCCCTCAGGGCATCCATCTTCCTGCCTGAAAGAAGGAGAGGGGCCAACAGATGCCCCAAGTTGGCTTTGGGGTTCTTACAGCTCAGAAGAACAGAAGACAAGAAAGAAGTGGGAGAGAATGGAAGACAAGGAAGTTAGACTTTGGCCATGTTTTCAGAAAGCACTAGCTGCCCTCCTTTGGAAGGGCAGCACTGGATGCTCAGCCTTTCGGAAATCAATGGCCGGCAGCTCAGTCCTCAGTCTGACGTAAGATTCTGGGTTCCTGGGGGTCCTTGTCCAGGCTGTCACCAGTAGCTTTGGCAGGGGAGGCACCTTCTGCTACCATACAGGCTGGAAATGCCAGAGAGGTCACAGCACCCAGAGTTGATGGGCACTCCATCACAGCTGAGGATACTGCCAATGACACCAGAAGTGGAGAATTCAATAATGGTGTTCTGTGTGAAGGAGCTGAGGATGTGACCGGGCAGAGTCACCACTACAGGAGGATGCTGGATGATGACGGTGGAGTTCTGGCACTGCCTGACACAAGGCTCATTACAGATGTTGGCCAGCCAGGTCAGGCCACAGGGCTTGGCATGACAGGCACTGGTCATAGCAGGACATGTCTCGGGTCCAGCAGTGCACCTGCGGGAGCAGTGCTCTATCCCAGGAACAAGAAGAAGTGGGTAATTGAAACCAAGGCTCCTTTGGAAGACACAGAAGCTGTTATATGACAAAAGAGTACTGACTGAAAATTTAAAAGCCTTCTCTATACCTTTTGATCATGGGCACATGCTGGAAACATCCATTTTCTGCTACCCTGGAAGGGTTTAGAAACAGTGGGAAAAGTTATTTCATAAAAAGTCTTTTGAGGAATCACAGAATGGTTGAAGTTAGAAGGGACCTCTGAAGATGACCTTGTCCAGCCACACTTCTGTAGCACAGCCGTCTAATGCAGGTTCCCCAGGACAATGTCCCGATCACTTCTGAATATCTCCAAGGAGGCAGAATCCACAAACTCTCTGGCAAAATTGTGCCCGTGCTCCATCACCCTTACAAGTAAAAAAGTGTTTCCTGATGTTTCAGACAGACCCTCCCATGTTTCAGCCTGTGCCTGTTGTCTGTGGTCATGTGACTGGGCACCTCTGAGAAGAGCCTGGCTCTTTCTTCTTTCCACCCCCCCTTCAGATTTTTAGATACATTGGTAAGATCCACCCTGAGCACTCTTTTCTCCATGCTGAACAGTTCTAGCTCTCTCAGCCTTTCCTTATAAAAGAGATGTTCCTGTATGTTCATCCTCTTTATGCCACTTCATTGAACTGTCTTTCTTCCTTGTACTGGGGAGTGTAGACCCAAAACCAGTACTCCAGGAGTGATCTCACCAGTGCTGAGTAGAGGGGAACAATCACCCTCCTTGATCTTTTGGCAACACTCCTCTCAATGAAGCCCAGAACACTGCTGGCTTTCTTTGAGGCAAGGGCATATTTTGGGCTTATTGTCATCTTGGTGTCCAACAGGACAGAAGACCACCCAGGTCTTCTGCAAAGCTGCTTTACAATTGATCGATCCACAGCACATACTGGTGCATGGGGTTTTTTGTCCCCAGTGCAGGACTTTGCTTTTCCCCTTAATGAACTGCAGAAATTTCCTGTCAGCCCATTTCTCCCACCTGTTGAGGTCCCTCTGGATGGCAGCATGATCCTCTGGTGTATCAGCCACTCTTTCCAATTTAGCATCAACTGTGAAATTGCTAAGGGTACACTTTGCCCTGTCATCTAGATCATTAATGAAGATGTTGAACAGGATTTAAACAAGTATTGACCCCTGCAGACACCACTAGTTACTGGTCCCCAACTAGTCTTTGTTCCACTGATCATCGCCCAGTGGTTGAAAAGTGTTCATCCAGGTTTTCATCCACCTCAGTGCCTGTTCATCCAGCCTGTACACCAACAGCTTCTATATAAGCATCCCATGGAAGACAGTGTAGAAAGCTGTATAGAAGTCAAGGAAGACTATATCCACCACTCTTTTCTTGTCTACCAAGCCAGTCATTTCATCATAGCTGGATACCAGCATGGTCAAGCAGGACTTCCCCTTAGTGAATCCATGATGACTACAGCCTCTTGTCCTTCATGTGCCTGGAAATTGTTACCAGGATTAGCTGCTCTATCACTTTCCTAGGGTGTGTAAGAGCTCCAGCAGAGCACCTCTCCTTGTTGGCTCTTCTATTACTTGGGTAATGAAGTTGTTGTGAATGCACTCCAGGAATCTCCTGGCTTGCTTATATCCTGCTGTGCTGTCTCTCCAGTAGATACCACTGTGACAGAAGTCTGCCTTAAGGACTAGTGCCTGTGAATGTGAAGCTGCTCCTATCTATCTGTAGAGGGCCTCATCTGCTTGTTCTTCCTGATCAGGCAGCCTTTGGCAGACACCCGTTAAAACGTCACCCTTACCTGTCTTCCCTTTAACCCTTACACACAAGGTCTCTGTTGGCTCATCATCCATCTGCAGGCAGAGCTCCATACACTCCAACTGCTCTTTCACAGAAAGGGCATCTTCTTATCATCATCATCTTCACAGCCCATCCTTCCAAAAGAGCCTGTAATCCTGCATTGCAACACCCCAGTCACAGGAGCCATCCTACCATGCCCCCGTGATCCCAACATCACAGCCTTGCAACTGCAAACACATCTCTAGCTCATTGCTTTTATTCCTCATACTGTGTGTATTAGTGCAGTGGCAGTTGACAGAGGCATCCCAGCATGTTGAATTCCTAGAAAGAGTTTTGGGGATTTCTCCATAATGCTGCCTTGTAGACACTTCCTCACTTACATGCAACTGCTAGAGGTGATCCCACTTTAGCCCTGTTTTCTTGGTCTTGTGATCCCTTTCTGGCACATCACCCAGGCGCTTTGCTCACTGGCTGCAGCTTACTCTCTCATTCCCCTGTCATTGCTAGTTTAAAGCACTCCTTAACAGGTCAGCCATCCTACTAGCAAAGGTAACTTTACCCTGCTTGGTGAGGTGGACCCCCACCTCTTCTGAGCAGACACTGCTCTGAAACAAGGTCCCATGGTTGTAGGACCCAAAAACCTGTCGTCGACTGCAGTTCCACAGCCAATTATTAATCTGTTTTATCAGTGCCCTCTTCCTCACACCCTTTCCCTTCACCAGCAGGATTGAGGATAACACCACCTGGGCCCCCATGACCTGGACTACCTTCCTTCAAAGCTCTGTAATCACTTCTGATTCAGTCCAGGTTTTCCCTAGCAGTATCATTTTGCCCACAAGGAGTAACAGTGGGCCCTAGTAGACAGAGGGCTGAATGAGCTTTGTCAGTTCCTCCACAATGTCCTGGATCTGGGTGCCCAGCAGGCACCAAACCTCTCTAGATTATAGTCCACATTGGCAGACCAGTGCTTCTGCCCCCCACGGCAGCGAGGCACACGTTATGACCAGTCTCCACTTCTTCCTGGTGGTCATCTGTTTTGGTTTCGGCTGCCGCCGGCAACAAAAGCGCCACGCGGCCGCCCCTCCCCCTGCCGCAGTGCGGAGGAGAATGGAAAGAAAGAGGCAGAAACTGGTGGGTCGGGATAAGGGCAGTTTAACAGAACAGCAAACAA
>Ga0065711_1008507_pt1 | contig 17691 bp, 3 predicted proteins | sample Hoacrofraction12_FD_59098 | JGI IMG/M metagenome (GOLD analysis project Ga0065711, IMG submission 59098) | Hoatzin crop microbial communities from Cojedes, Venezuela - Epithelial fraction 12 v2 (version 2) | ecosystem: Host-associated > Birds > Digestive system > Esophagus > Crop | place...
CTTTCATAATGATTGTTGCTTTTTCCAAATTTGTATACCTAAGCCATAACCTAGTGCTTTTAACCTAAAAAATAGTGCTCTGTGTTGTAAAGGCTGTTTTTAAATGTTATGTCGTGTTAGCAGGAAGAGAAAAAAGAAGTCTCTGTCTGTTAAGTTTTCATTTATATTCTTTTTTAAAATAAATTACTAAAGTAAATGAGAAGGAATGGAATTAATACGACAATAAAGTTCAGACTGGAAAATTCAAGGGTGAGGGGGGGAAAAAGAAAATTGCTTAATGCTCTTAAAAAGGTCAGGTATTTTGGATCCTTTGTGTGTTACAAGAAAAAGAAATGTTGCAGGGCAAATAGGTTCCATATTAAGTGAAGGCCTGCACACTTGGAGTATTAATTTTTACAAAGTTTTTTAAAAAACGTGGTTTTTTATTGTCCTTATCTTTTTCTGTAGGAGAATGAAACAAAACCAGAAGACTGCATACCTGATGTACCCGGCAATGAAAGTGCACGAGAATTCCTGGCACATGCCCCAACAAAAGGGCTTTGGATGCCTTTGGGAAAAGAAGTCAAAGTCATGCAGTGTAAGCTGAAAATATTCCAGATGTCATTGGACCTTCATATAGCCATCCGTTTACCCTGGGGGAGGGCAGAATGTCTGGTGGACAGATGACAAGGTCCAGGTAGATTGGCATCATATTGATATAAAAGCAACCAGTACGTTGAAGACTGTAATAAAATGGATTTTATGGATGTTACGTTTATTGACATAATACTTGTATCCATTTATTTGTTTCAGCAAATTGAAAATATTTTCCATAAATATGTTTGGTTGTTTTTTTTCCTCCTCTTTTGATCTGGCTCAGAGGTGCAATTCACGGCTGCTTCTTTTTTTTAAGGTTGGAGGTGTAAACGTTATGGACACAGAACAGGAGATAAAGAATGCCCATTCTTTATTAAAGGCAATCAGAAATTGGAACAATTTAGAGTAGTGAGTACAAATTCTGTAGTATTATTACTTGTATTTTTTAATATTGATGATGCATAACCATGCAAGTGAAGAGAAGCCTGTTAGATGATGCTTTATTAAGGACTTTTCCTCTGTCTCTAGTATAATGTAGATGCTGAAAATCTCCTAATAAAGAAAAAGCTGCAGATGTGGTTGGATGTTTGACTACTTTGCAGAAAATCTACTCTTCGAGAGGAAAATTAGTAATTTTTACATTTAAATTGGAAATCTTCAAGAACCTGTTTCAATCATTATATTCAGTTTTTGTGATTAAAATGTTTAGTCAAGCTTGAGCTGCCCACATTACAGCTGCTTCAAGCCTTCCGCTCTCACTGAACAACTGCATCGTGAAGCCTGTTGTCTAGGTCTGTAATCCAGTCATTGCCTACAAGTCTGATCTCTTGCTACGTGAGGCAACATCTCAGTTCTGCTGATTCTTTCTGCGTGACCTCTTTAATTTTTCTTGTTGCTCTACATTGTTAAACTGTATTTCAAGCTCTCGTCACTTCATATCTTATGTCTTCATTTCTGTCCTTGAAAAAATGCAAGCTGGACTTACTGTGTCCAATCAGAATGCTACTGCAAAGAGTATTTTTAGCCCTCTCCCATGACCAGATTGCCTCTGTTCTTCATTTTTCCTCAGGCTGCTTCTCTGTTGCATCAAACTGTTGCCCTTCATCGTGTATTCCCAGCACCTTTCATTTGCTACTGACATTTTAATTCCCCCCTCTGGTCAGCGTCTGATATCTTCTCTCTGTTGAACTCATTTGCTGAATCTTGCAACAGAAATAGTCACCCCATCTTTTTGCTGCATTGTTGCATGGCATGAACTCACCTTAAATGTCTGCAAGGTTTATTTGCTGACTTCCTTCACGACAATCTTTTGCTGCAATGCCTGTTTAATTTAAAACTAACTGATTTAAGAACCAATAATGGTAGCGCATAGCATATTAGGGCAACTACATTAACCTTTTGTCTAATATTCCTTGCTCTTATATTCCTGTGCGTTTGTATCCAAGTTTTTAAAATACGCTGTAAGGACACTGCTTGTTATTTTGAGCTTAAGTATTCCTTCTGTGTCTAGCTATTCCTATAATATATCTGTGGGGTTTTCTTACTTAACTGTGGTGGGAGAGGGAGAGAGGTAGTATGCCTAAGCAGAGTCCCCTTCATTAGTGAAGTAACTAGATAAGCTTTTCCTAAAGTAAAAAAAAAAAAACAACAAACAATTCAGATTGATGATGTTAAATCTGAGATTATGCTTGTGAATTAACAGCTCACTAAATATATTTCATATTTTGATAAAAGCCTCTTGCATTAGTTTATTTTTTTAAGAAATACAACAGTGAGTAATAAATACTTTTCTTTACCACTTTAAAGGCACATGAAGATCCAATGTACGATATAATAAGGGAAAACAAACGTCATGAAAAAGAAATGAGGTAAGTCTGTTTCTGTAGTAAACTGCTTTAAATTTGGTTTTCATTTTGATAATAGGATACTAATGTATAGGTGAAATTTTGATATAAGCTGCGCTTACCAGCTCCAGACTTTTTTTTTTATGGCAGTTTCTTTATGTTGGCAGACACTAATACATTTCTACCTTCTCAATAATCACTCATTAGTACTTGCTACCTCTTTAATTCTATTAGCTTCTATATTTTTTCCCAAAAGGTTTAAATGTCAGAATGTTCAGATACTTGAGTTTATTTTTTGTTTAGGCCTAGAAAAAGATTTTAAATTTTTTTTCTTCTTTCACTGACTTCACTGATATGTTTTTTAAAATTTGGTACATTAGAGTGCCTTCAGTAGAGATGAAGGGATGGATTTCAACAGCTAGTTCCAGGCACCCGATGTTGTTCCTCATGTGAGGTCATTATTCAATATATAAAGCAGCAGAGTTCTGTAATGCGTTTTTACTTAACCTGCATCAATGAGGTAACTGAACAAACTATAGGTAGCCCATAGAGTAGTACTGCTGCTGTGGGTGTGTTGCCTTTTTTTTTGTTTGTTTTTCTTTTAAGAAAAAAAAAAAAGCAGCAGAGCCTTGGAGAGCATACTGAAAACAACAGTAAAATAAACAGTTTATCCCCATTTGCCAGTAATCCATGAAGGTTCAAAGGAAGAGTGCCTGTCAAAAATACCTCTGCATCTAAAGCAGAGCCTACTCTGTCAGCTTCACTGACATCTCTGTATCGGCAGGGAAAGGAATTTTGTAATATCGTAATCCCAGTATGCATCTGTGTGTGGATAAGCATAGAACTTCTTATGGTGGTCTGGTGACAGCTGGTGCCTCATTGTTTTGCACACATAAATATTGGCCAATAAGCTAGTCTGTCTGATACCGCGTGGGATGGAAAGTGCCTGAAAGCAGACCGTCTGCTCGTCTCAAAAGAGGTTGCTTTTATCAGTCTGAAAACTGTAACGAGAGTGTAATTCAGCAAAAGACGAAGTGTTCCCCTGCCCTTTGCATGCAGCTTCCATGGCTCAAGCTAGGAAGGAAATGGATGAAAGCTTGAAGAAATTATTACAGGTAGAGAAGAGCTAGAAAGGATTCTTACTCACATTTTTTAAACTCAGGATACAGCAACTGAAGCAGCTCCTGGAGGACTCTACCTCAGAAGATGATGATGATAACAGTGATGACAGCGATGAGGATGATGAAGATGGCAGCAGCTCCACTTCCTCAGAATGTAGAGATAAACACAAGAAAAGAAAGAGAAAGAAGGAAAAGAAGAAAAAAGAAAAGAAGAAGAAGAAAAAGAGAAAGCGTAAATCATCTAAATCTAATGAGAAGTCAGAATCTGACTGATGGCAGTCACCTGCTGCGTGCTCATTGACCTTTACTTGTGAACTGGAAGGAAAGATCCAAAGAATGAGGAGGAAACTACCAGAAAGGGCTTTATTCAACTCAGAGCATACAGATGGATACACACAGCATCCTACAGTGGATGTCCTCTTCTGCCCCTCTGCAGTGCTGCAGCCAGAAGGAGGAGAGCTGCATTGAACAATACTCAATCAACCATATCTTTATACTTTAAAACCCGTGCAAAAGGTCATCCGTCCCAGTCAGATTGGGCCTCTGCGTTGCTGCACGCGACTTAGCAGCGGTGACTACCAAGGTATCGCTGACAAATCTGTGGAATTCAGCAGACTGTATTGAAGTGTCTTTTCTCCATGAAGTTATTTTATTACATACAATGCCTCATTGTAACAGGATTGCAGTTTGCACCATGCAGAGCACTAACATTTCACTGACAGTGCTTACAAAAAGCAAGTTGTACTGTAATTTTTTTCTCTGCATACCGCCTATGTGCTGAAGTTCATTGTACTTGTCCTGGTACTGGCAGCTAAGGAAATAAAGAGCACTGCTGAAGGGGGGAAAAAGTTAATCAAGGAGATTTACTTTAAAACAAAACTGCAGTGTCAGCAAGACTTTTTTTTTGTGTAGCAAAATCTCAACATCACCACCATTAATATGCACAGTTCTGCAGTACCTAAATGCTCTCAAAACCATAGGAGTGGGAGCCAAGTGTAACAATATTAGATGTTCAACTTTACTGTAAAGAGGTAGTGATTTTAGTTATTAAAAAAGGGGGTTTTCATGTTAGAAATGAAAAAGATTAATTTCTACATACACTTCAGTATCAGTTGTTTTGATACATTTGAATTTTTTTTTCCCTTTTAAAAAGGCTGGGGGAAGTGAACTCCAACTTTTTTGATGTTTACTAAAATTATTTTGTATAGTGTTTTATGAATCATACCACAAGAATATGAATGAGTAAAGCTTTCAGAATAGTTTTCAACTATATGCATATAAGCTACAGAACAGTAGTGAAGGACTTGTAAGCAGGAAGAAGGGAAAGTTTTGTGTAATTAGTTGACCTTGTGGACTGACCACACTTTCTTTTAAATAATCTTGCAAGGCAGACTTGACTAGCAACAGTAAGCTAGCTATAAACTGTATTAGAGTAAGCATCTCTTTTTGAAACATCAAGGTACAGTGGTACAAAGCTGTAATTTGAGGACCTAGATAATGTATATTGGTACTCTGCAAAAGGAGAAAGAAAAATAGATTTGTTTTGAAAGGAGTAGGAAGGACTTTCAAGAACTTAGTCTCTGTGCTTACATTTATATTGAAAAAAGCACAGTAAAGTATGATAGTAGTAGAGTGAGCATTAACATTGAAATCAAGGAACCATAAACAAAAGTGCATTTAAGACTTTTTTTTTTTCTCCCGAGAGCTTTGGAAAAAAAGGACAGGGGAAAATATACATTAAAATGTGTTTTTTCCCTTCTGTAAGTCTAGGAGTCATTTAGTTCAAATAAACCCCCATTCCTTGCCAGTCATTCACAGTATGTTCTGGGGAAAAACAAGGTAGTCAAGGCCTACTTACAAAAAGATTCTTTGTCTTATTCCCAGAGCTTAAATGTGGAGTTGTGTTTTATCCTCCAATATTATTTAGCAAATCTCCCTGTGATGGGATTTGCTGGTGACTGCTGATAGTTCCCTGTATCAACATCACCATCAACAAATTCAAAGCTCCTGGCTCTTTCACCAGAAAAAAAGATTTAACAGCTGAAATAGCATGAGGAGATTTACCATGGCCTGGTTCTGTGTATTGCCCCATTTGGTGTCGAGAAGATCCATGTGTTTATAGCACTGGTGATTGTTGGACAGATGCTGGAAGCTGCAGCTAGTATTCACCTGATGCATTGCAAGAGAATTCTCACTCAAGTTTGTCTAGAGCAGAGCTAACCTAAAGATCTCTGCAGTTACTTTAGCTTTTGTCATTGAAGATTTTTTCTGAAGTTTAGTTAAAAAAAGCAAACTCAGTTTTTCCTTAGTCTGTCATCCCATTCCTTGTTAATGGGTCCTTCCCATTTTACCTACCAGGGTTTACTGTTTGAACAATCTAGAAAAATACTGTAATAGACCATTCTCTAACTTACATAAAATGCAATTTAAAAGTTTGTTTTGAGATACCAAATCACTGTTCTGTACAAGACTAAAGGTCTTTTTAACCCAGTAAGTATCTTTTTTTGCCGATGGTCAAAAGTGGGTGTCTACACAACAGAGCAGTGCAAACTCTAGTGGCGTTATTTCTGTTATTTCACCAAAATGCTGTCTCAGCCTGTACTGCTTGTAGTGCGGGTACTTTGAATTATAGGCTATATTTTAGTAGCCTTGGATGTATTCCCCACCCCACATCCAGTCACTTCTTGTAAACGTCACAATTTCCTTCAACAAGGAACTCTGAAGATTAATTAATATTTAGTGAAAAAATATCATTTGCTTTCAGACTGTTCCCTATTAGTTTAGTTTCATACACTCTAGTTCTTGTACAGGAAGGCATGTGAACAACTGATTCCTATTAATTTCCCCATATCATTACCAGTTTTATAGATCTCTATCATATCCCATATATAAAGATTTCATTAATTCTCTACTGAAGCTCAAAAATAGAGCCAGTTTCAGAATTAAAGCTAACAGTTTCAGTAGAGTAATATTTCAAGTAGTACTGACTGGCGGCCAGTGCTAGAGTGCCAAGAAGCCCAGGTGATTTCATCATTTAGCATTTTAAACAGTGCCAAAGCTAGCATTTAGGACATTCTATGTCTTTTAGAAATACATAGACTAGAGATAAATACCAACACCCAGGTATACTAATGGAAGATGATTCTATGTAGAATTAAATCCAGAAAGCAGGATAGAAAGCTATAGGTCTTAAGACTAATTAGCCTTACTTTTTAAATCTTAGCCATTGGACTATTTATGCTTTTCTTCAAAACTCTTTTTCCCCCCACTATCAATCCTTGCCTTCTTTGTACACATTTATTTCCATTTAAAAGTTCTGTTGAAACCTGAGTGGTAGTAATAGCATAATTGTATAGTCCCATGAATCGTGTGAAATGCAGCTACAACATCCCTCATAAGCAATACAGCTGAACAGGTCTTCAGCTCCCAGATCTGATTATCTTAATACTCTGAACCATTCTTCTCAGAAAGATTACTTCAGCAAAAATACTGACCTCTGTCTGATTTCTTTGGCCATGAAGTTACTTGGGGTTTATAGTCTTGTTGACAGAGATGGCTGGTGGCAGCGAGTCGGTCAGGGAGTGTGAGGACTCTTAAGTGGTGCATTTGTTTTTGCTTGGTATGCCTATAGTTAGCATGCAATGAGCAGTTTTTGCCATTGCCTCCTGTCTTCCATTGTTTTATTTTAATAGAAAGACCTGTAATTATTTTTTTCCAACATAAGACAGAAAAGAAGATGGGACATTGTAAAAGGGAGAGCTTATGCCACACAGACAGCAAATTAAAATATAGAATTAAAACCTAGCAAGCCAACACAAACCACTAGCTCCACTTCAGTGATTATACCACACCCACTTTGCAACAGAAGTTTTAGTTAGCTACAAATAATGATTCAGAAATTCTGAGTCACAGACAGCAACTCTGTCCAAACAACACTCCCAGTACGGCAGTCTCAGAGGCCTCAAAAGTTTGTTACTGGTGTGCCAAGAAGCGAATAGATTCTTCAGCTGCTCCTCAGTAGATGCTGCAGGAAGCATATGAAAACTTCAGAGGCATTGCAATGCTGCTACAGTTACACACTTACAATACTGCCAGCACCACAGTTACTCATCACTGGGCAATCTAGCTTCAGTGGTAACAAATTGACACGTATCTGTAAAATTAAATGAGATGCCACTGTGGCTGGTGGCCTGGCCAAATGAAAAGAACATGGACTTAAATTCACAGCCTTTCAAAACGGAGGCTGTATTTCACAGCCTTTCTGGAGCATGACCATTTTGCCCACTAGAATGTTAAAAACAGTTTAAGCCAGTTGATTTAAGATGCAGTCCAGAAATCATCCATGCTGCTGAGTGAAGGAAAAAAAAACAAGTAGAAGATTTAGTTTTAAGGTCACAGGACTAATACTGTCAGAGCAGAGTAGACCACATATACCGTTATGTAATAATTATTTCTGGAGCACTAGAACATTCATACATACTACTCTAAGCGTGGGTGTGGATCCCATAGCATGGGCACACTACAAAGTTTTAAGCAATTAGTTTAAAATAGCATTTGTTTTCAACAAAGAGCTATCTAAACACTCCTGCTGCTACTCTTGCATCTTCTTGGGAGCTAGAATCACCCGGCCCTCAACTGATTCTTACACCCAAGTAGAAAACATATTAACTAGTGCAAGACCTGTGAAAGGATGACTAGCATGATCTTGGGAGTACCTGTGAAAGATTTACATGGCACTTTTATTTTCAGGAATGGCTACTGTGAGGTCATGAATACTTCTTTATCAGACAAACAGCAAAAGACAAACAATTACATGCCAGCAGAATTGGCTTCGTATTCATTCCCAAAGCTACACTCAAGTTCAGGGAAAAAGAAGTCAATCCTTACCTAAGAGGTCAGTTATAGCTGAGGATTACTCTTAGGTCATCACTTGCAGTCTTCAGGGTGAAGAGATTCTACCACTTATTCTCCCCATCAGAATAAAGTCTATCCCCCTCCCTCTTAGAGCAGCACATTCCTGTATTAGGTATCCAAGAGCAGCAGTGTTATATTTGCCAGAGCATTAAAAAGCTCCACGCTTGAAATAATTCTCTCCCTCATTTTATTCTGAGGTTCTGATGCAACAGAAGTTTTGTGCAGCACAAAAGCTAAAAGAAGAATTTGTATTTCTTATTTTCTTGCAGTGCTTAGGGTAGAGAGGAAATAAAACCTTGGCATCACAATGTTGAAGTGGGTCCTTTCCCCTAACAGCTTGAGATAAAGGCTGTCATTACTGTAGTGCTTTAACGTAAGCAAGTGCTACTAGAAATAATAAAAAGATCAAGGATAAGTTGAGTAGGGAAACCTCAATACTCCCCACTGCAGGGAAAATAGCATAACCTCAGTTACTGGTCAAACTACTAATAGATAGGCACAAAACTTGAATGCAGTCACAAGAAATGCTACTTTTATCTATGTAGGCTACTCTAGGGCACAGAGAGCAAGAACATTGGAAGAGGAGGCAGAAGACAAGTCTTGTCTGTCCATCCCTCCCCCCCACCTTTAATAAAAGAAAAAAGTTTTTTTTACAGTTTCCCTACCTCTTTCACTCACACTGTCACTTTATTTGGGAATCATCCAAGAATGGCAGTATCATGTTCATTCTTCTCACATGGTGATTCTAGCTTTCATAGACGTGAAAAAGATCACACATTTTTGAGCTATCCACCTCATCTAGATCAGCCTATTTCTATTATTCATAAAACTAGGTCTCTGCTGAGCTATCTTATCTTAGTTCTATAAAGAGACTTTACTGTAGTGAGTTGCCAAGGGTGGTATCAACTGTAATAGAAGTCATCAGTAAGAAGTCAGGGAACAGGGCAACCACTGTGATAAAGACTTCTGTTTCACCTCCAAAGTCCATCTCAGCTCAGGGTCTCCATAGAGGACTCAAAAGTCTCCACAGAAACAGAAGGGGAAGAGGGGGAAACATCACATCAACTCAGTGCTTTAGTTCTAGTCCTTAATCATGCATTTAAGGAGAGTAAGATCTGAGGAACTGCCTTGAAATTTCAAGTCAGTGCTTGACTTGATACAGCTTTGACTATATTCTGTTACACTGACAAGAATAAATCCAGCCAAAAATCCATCTGATAGAAGAGAATCTTGTACCTATGTCCACATCATAAACAGACTACAAGATGACATTAACAGGTTTCACAATCCTGCAGATCTTAAGAACAGGGCAGCAGTAAATGGTATGTTATAATAGAATTGATGTACATACAACCCTATCAAACTTTTTTGCTTCCATGTGTAGATGGAATACAAGAAGTCTCAAAGTGCAATTCTATTAAATTTATTATTTAAATAGTAGATGTGCTAGTTGTAAAAAGGTGACTTGTGTTAGATACTCAATTCCATTTTAATAGTGTCCTCAGTCTTTACAGTGCTACTTCTTACCCTTTAAGAATGAACAGCAACTTACAAACTACACAAGAGAATAACAACCGAGTTTTAGATTTATGCAAACTTCCAATACATTTTTCTCCCTCCTGCCCCAATATTTGCAGTTATCTCCTCTTACTGACAGACTTTCTTGTTCCATGCCCTAAGAAGAAAACAAAAAAAAACAGAAAAGAAAAAGATTAAAGTATGCATTCTCCCTCCATATAATATATGTCAATTTGCTTCTAAAGAAAGAAAGACTAGACATCAATGATTGCCTCTGCTGTTGCAGGAGAGGACACTGATGGTTGATATTAGAACTATGTACTCAACTTCCCTGCAAGGATAAATTCTGCAGAAATGGTATTGGACTGCAGAATATCCCAGTATAACTGATAAATAAGAGTTCTATACCAAACTCGGCATATTTTCAGTGTGCTCTTGTAACTACATTGTTGAATGCATCCAAGAAGCACCAACTATTTCTGAGGCAAATATAAGTAGTATTTTGGCATTATGCAAGTTTCCTGGATGCTTTTACTGAAAAGGATCAGCAATTAAAGGTTTAGTGCTGATGATTAACTAATCTGACTTCAGAACAATGCCAATTTTGACTAATATGTCAAAGTTTGTTTCCAACCTTTCAAATACATGGACTTGTAATCCTCTGTTTAATATGAGAAAGAGACAGTATTTAACTAACTGGCTGAATACTCAAATTAGCTTTGCTATGCCAGATCATTCTTTTCCAGAAGGAACTCTGATCTTTTAGGCAGCTTCTTGTATGTACTGACCCCTTTCAATTTATAACCTTTGCAGATGCTCCCACAAATGCACAAAAGCATGTTTGTTATTGAACCTACTTAATTGATTTTCCTGTCCACTGTTTTTCCTGTCTTTCTCCAAAGTAGCAAGAAGTTCCTACTCCATAAAATTGAAGTTCTTAAGAATTATCTATATGCATTTGTGTTGTATCAAATTACAGTATTTTGGCTGGAGACAGAGCTGTAGCTTAAAGAAGAGGATATACTGCAAAGTGACATGGGACCCAACATTTTAAAAATGTTGGAACAGTCTGAAGAGCAACCAGACTAAAATAGTGGGTTTTGGTGGTGTCATCCCCCCCACTTCTTTCCTGCCCCCTTTCCCTTAAACAAAGGGAAGGAACCTGGTCAAAGGGACAACAGGATTCAAAGCAAGGTAAGTGTTCAAAGTTTAGCTTGCTTTTTTCTCATCTTGTCTGCATACGTAGCATTCGCTGTTATTTCACAAGCTATCCAATTTCCTTCCAGTTCAAACAAAGAAACCATTAGTCCCCGAGACAATAATGAAAACATGCTTGTAACACTCATTTTCATAGCTTGTCACTGTATACCAACCTTTGCGTACACTGCTTTTTGGCATCTCCCACACTTCTACTTCTTCCACCTCACATCTTGTGTCTCTGCGTTTTGAAGGTGGCTTGCCTATTCTTTTCTTTGGTTTAACCAAATGTGGGCACCCTAAACAGAAAGACACAACTGGTGTTATTTCTCCAAAGCATAGTCTTCAAGCAAATTTAAGCTTGACTTTCCCTAACTGGTCTGTAGTGTTGTTCTTTCTCCCTTTGCTCTATGTGCCCATTTTAGTGACACATAAAACTGATGCTATGTATGTCAAGCAACAGTCTTATATGTCTACAATATTTAATCACTGTCTAACCATAATTCTGGATTCATTGTATTTCGGGTCATAACTTGAATAGTTGTTAATGTGGCAAAAAAAGAACCCAGCAAGAGTTGCATAATTCTGCTCTAGTTCACTTCTGAAGTGTTCAAGACTAGCTGATAGCTGTTTAAGTGGCCCACCTTACCCATTGTCTTTAAAAAAACACTGAATTCTTCAGACCTGTTATGCACCACAGGTACACAGTTCAAAAAGTCAAATTTAACATATGATATTACTGCTAATGCAACACATCTTGTTTAGCCGAACTCCCTTACTTGCAGGGCACTTTAAGATCAATTTGAAGAAACCAGTCCTAAGATGAGCAACATTTTACAAAGGACAGTTTTACTAGCACTTCTGATGCATCCATTGGCATGAACAGTGTTCAGAAGAAACTGATTCCTGTTTTCTAATACTGAATGTGATGATTCTTAAACTACATTGGCTGGAAAAAGAGGAAGAGAAAGTAGGGAGTAACACATAGGCCAAACATCCTCAGTATGCCACACCATCTACGTCTTAGAAGAAACAGAAAGGACATGCTAGAAGTTAAATGTAACAAAATTATTTTAGAACTATTTTATTTTTTATGAATTGTTGTAGGGAGCTAAGAACAGTGTTGCTAAAGTGTTTTCAACTGCTGTAGAGTAGACTAGCGTAAAAAACCTACAACATTTTGAAGTGTATGGACAGAAAGCTTCCAATATAGGAGGCAAATTCCAAACCCCAGCATGCTCAAGCAGGAAAGCAATGCAGAGAGAACTCTTAAGGAATATGCTCTGAAGAATAGTCTACTGGGCTGTTGATACAGGAAACCAGTTCAATGATAACAGAAGTCAGAAGAGAAGCAAGCCAGTCTGTTCTGAAGATAGCAGACTGTGAAGTTATTTGATAGACTGATCCTGTGATGCCTGAAAGCACATGACCCAGGAGAGTAGTAATACTCAGACTAGAGCAAATTCCACAGTTGTTCCAACAGCACTTACAGCAAGAAACACCCTTGAAGAACATCTAGAAACAGATGTGAACTCCAAATAGACTTTAATTGTAAAGAAAAAACATTCTGCTTCAGGAGGAAAAAAAAAAAGATATGGAAGCTACCTAATCTTTTACTTTGTTAGAATAACTTTGATTTGTTCATCTTAACCACATCAAGATGATTTGCACTCAGGCAGTCCTTTAGCAGTAGTGGGGCAACTGTTGGTTCGTGCTGGTTTCTCTGGAAATTGGCCTATGTAATAGCTATTACACATGGCTTGCTACATGTTCTACTCATCAAGATTAGGAACTATCACTGCATATGCACTCCAGAGAAGCATTGTTCTGGGTAAAGAATTAATACTATAGTTTATGGCAGTAGCAGCTTCGCACAGTTAAGGGCTTTGCTTGGCCACATCAAAGCATTTGATACTTTGATTTCGCATGGTACCTTTGGAAAAAAAAGTAGCTGTAACGTATCCTTATTCACATTCTGAGTTTGAGAAGGACAGAAATACACCCCAAGATTATGAAATACCTGTCAGTCAGCACAATATCAGAGCAGTGAGAATTAGGTTTGTTATCTTCAAATCTTATCCAAATATCATAAGCTTGCTGTGTTGTATCATTGTTTTGAATGTTGGTTAAGAACAGAAACACATTAAGGAAATAAGTTGTACCTTGTTCTTTGCTCTTGACTGGGGGTGAGAGGCTACCATGTATTTGGCTGGTAAATTTGGGTTTTGCACCACTTCTAATCCAGTATTCTTCAGATGGTATCACCACGTTGTCCCTTAACAGCCTTCCTAATAAAAAAAAGTTGATTTAAAGTCAGTATTTAGTTTTGCTAATGCTAATATACTGTTTGATCCACAAGCCAGAATGCAAAGCTAGCTACTGAATCTAACTGTAAGAGTCTATCAAAATAAAAACATAGTTTTCTGGAGACCACAAAATTAAAAATTACAAGCTGCTTTAAGTGCACAGATTTTATGCAAAGAAAATAAAGTTTAAGAACACTAAGCCTGTTATTAGATCACCCTGTTTTAAATGCCTCTCAACACATGACTCTACTAAACAGAAGCCACTTACTGAAGTACCCATGTAACCAGTTATGAAGCCTGACCAATAACTGCTTATTCTCGGTTCAGATGAAGCCAATTTCTGCCAATATCTACCTTTGACTAAATAAAGTATTTTTCTAGATCAAATTTAATACAGTTTCACACCAATTTTATGTCAATACAGCAAAATTTTTCTTGCTAATGGTAAGAGAACAGTAGCTACAATAATAAAATTGTTTTACTCCTCTTCTGCAGAGAAGTTACACGTGGTATGGCCACCAGATATTATAATGAACTTAATCCTGTTTAATCTACCTAACATGTATGTTATGGGAAAGTCCAAATGTTTGTATAAATTTAGATGCTGAGTTTCCAAGATATTATTAAATGATGGCAAATGTGTAGTTCAAGTGACCTTAAGATTTTCAAATTAATAAATTGCCACTAGTGTCAGAAAGGTAAGTATATAAAATCTAACTTAAAGGAGAGTTTCTGCAAAATTCTCTGCTGGTTGTGAGGATGTAGAATCCTCATGCAATAGGTAAGAAATTGCAGCAAACCCCCTCCGCCTCAAAAAAATATTCTGGAGTACTTCTGGCTCTAAGCCAAACCTGAAGGTGCAACATTCTCAAATCTTCCCACTGATTCAAACTACAATTTGCAACTGCAATTAGGTGTTCTTTATGTTTTCTATAAAGCAGCACTTTGTCCTCAGCAATTAGCTTACCTCCCAATAATTTCCGTAGCATTCGCTGTTGTTGAAGTCCTTCTCTTCTTGCCGTAGGTCTCTTTCTTCCATAATACCCATAGTCACTATATACAACTTCATCTTGGTCTTGCTCCTTTGTCTTGTAAACTACACCAATGTTTTCACCAAGCCCGCTCCTAGTTTTTATTTTATCTTGAGCAGGCCAGCTAATTAAATGAGCCGGTATAGCATTTTTAGGTGGTTTCCAAAGCACCCTTTGGCCAACTTGGTAGAAACTTCCTTTACCAGGTGTCAAGATTCCATATGGAGTGGCTTCTTGAAAGAAATACTCAATTTCATCTGCATCGTCGTCATCCTCTCCATCTTCATCCTCCTCTTCTTCCCTCACAGAGTATTCTTCAGAGTCCTCCATTTCTGACAAACTCTTAGCTGCTTGTTTCTTGAGAGAATTGATTTTTTTTTTACTAGAAGATCTAGGAAGGGCTCCCAGCTTTCTGCCTTTATTGGAAACCTCTTTAATCTTTATGGTTGAGGAGTTTTTGACATCTTGGTCATTCAAGCTGTTCATCTGCTCCCTTCCTACTACTTCATCTTCATTAAGGGACCCACCACTTTTAATGTTCTCCTTCTCTAAGCCCTCTGTATTTTTCTGGAAAGTATACATGCTTTTCTGAAGCACATAGTCAGGGACTAAGTAAGACACTGGGGCATTATCAATTGATGAGCCTTCCTCTCTAGAGGACACATCACCAGAAGATAGACTGAGTACACTTTGACGTTTTCTTTGTGGCAAACAAACATCGTAGTTGTAGTTTGTGTCCATACTGTCCAAACAAGCCAGCCAACTGTTAGAGGGAACATACTTCTCAATTGATTCGTCACACCAAATACTTTTATCCGTTTGACTTTCATTGGTTGCACTGTGGCTTAGATTCAGCTTTTTCTGCTGAAAACTCAAGTCACTCATTACCTCCATACTAGATGGAAGTAGTCCTGCCTGTTGAATAAAGCTGGGCTCTTCTTGAGAAGTTTTTGAGCCTGTAGATTTTTTAGAGCTGGATTTCTTAGCTACTACGACATCTTGTCTTACCAGTGGTTGATCTACACTAACAGGTCTTGCCAGCTCTGCAATTTGCACTGCCATGGTTTCACCTGGGGAAGATTTTGCCCATTGACTAGTATTCACCTGCTTTTCCCCATCCAGCTTCCCTTCATTATTTTGGACCTCTTTTTCCTGAACAGTTTCAACACCCTGTTTTGAGGTATGAACAGTTTTTCTCTCATCCAAGTAAGCTCCTGGCAGCATTTTCTCCCCTTCATGAGGGCTATATATCATTCCTTCACATGAGCTAACAGAAAATAAATCACGCTGCACTATGTTCTCTGGGACTGGTTTACCACTTGCCACATCATACAAAGGGATCGTTTCTTTAAAGGACTTCCATAGTTGGATAGCTGGGGAGCCATTTCCGTATTCTATCCTCACTTCCTCCTTTTCAAAGGCATAGCTTCCAGTAGGAAGATTTCTATACTGCTTAGAGCTGGAAGGGCTCTTGTTATGAAACTCTCTGTCTACCACAATGGAAGATCCAGATGAATCCTGTTTCTCTGAAGTACTTTCAGTCTCCGTACCTATACCAGAAGAAACACAGGCCATATTTCCTGTATCACAACCTTTTGTTTCCATACGGATATCTTGATGCTTTCTTTGCTTGTTTTCAGGCTGCCTAGGATCAGTCTGTGTTTCTTTCGTCTCCATTTTTTTCCCAGGAGTACTGTAGTGCCTAAATCTTGTTGCATGATAAAACATAGGGGAAGGTGGGGGAGCATTAAAATGAGGCCTTCTGTTAATTCTTGCATGCATGGGTTGCTGTGGAACAAAAAATCCAGGGTACTCATGGAGTGCGACAGAATAAAATGGATAATACGGATTTCCACTTCGGAAGCCTAGACATTGGGTATAAAAAAAAAAGTAAAGACAACCATATCTTCTTTCTGAAATAAGTCATTCTGATTAATATTTGCTTGCATACACAGGGACAGCTACAAGATCAGACACGTAGGCAAGTGAAACACTCCACCTGTCAATGATTGGAAGCAAGTCTGGTATAGATACCCAGAGAGAGTTCCTTGTAATGGAACAGCTAATCTGGACAGCTACACTTTAACCAGAGCTTGATTTTATTCCTTAGAACATACACCAGTTAGCTTTCCATACTTTTTTTGCCATTTTATGGACAATGCTATAGTGCTGTCTTTGGAAAAAGACAGCGTCAGATAGAAGTTAACATAGGTATACCATTTAAAAGATGTTTTTAACAATATTGTTTCTGTGTGGATTTTTATATTTATCCATACCTGTAATGCATGCGTGGAACTCAAAAGATACACACATATTAATTGTTAGGCATATTCTAGAGCTCTGTATCTGTAGGCTAACCATTACTTAATATTTTGCTTAGTTTCCATTCTCCATAAATAGATGCTTTCCAGCACACAAACTACACATTTAACTGACACTTCATAAATCAGATCGTTGACAACTAGAACATTACATTAATTCTACCTTAAACTCCCAAGAAGCTTGTTAACACAGATACATGTTTGTTTCCTCCACTCCAGCAGTAATTTACTAAGCAAAGCTACCACAGACAGCTCTCCTTTACCTTACCTGGAGCAGGTACACAGTACGGACTGTACGCGTGACTGAGGTACCATGGATTGGGAAAAGGCTGTTGTGCTGTTGGCTGTGCATAAAAAAAGGGTCTTGTGTGGTTTGTGGAATACAATCCACTTTCTGAAGTTGAGGCAGTATTCATTTTCTTTTTTTTTTAAATACTGGAAGAGATAAACAATCAGGATTAACTACCTTAAAAGCTGTGCAACTTAATGATTTTCATGCTCTGTCAGAATTCAGCAGACATTCCTCTCCCAGCCCCATGAAACCAGATCTTTCCAGAAGAAAACTACTATCTTCCAAACAAAAATTAGAAAACCAACATTACTACCAAGTTCAAAGATTTTAGTTCTCCTTTGCTGAGCAAGCTTTTATATGCATCTCTCAATATTAGCACTCCAAGCCAATCTTATGACACACTTTAAAGCCACAGGACAGTCACAGGACCAGTAACTTTAATGTAGTCCTAAGTGTGTGCATCTGTATAAGCGGTATTCCAGCCAAGCAAAAACTAGCCTTCAGTCAGTTAGCCTTGAGCAAGAGGCCTCAAAAAAAAAAAAAAAAAGCAGTGGAAAGCATCACACAATTA
>Ga0065711_1039583_pt1 | contig 17691 bp, 13 predicted proteins | sample Hoacrofraction12_FD_59098 | JGI IMG/M metagenome (GOLD analysis project Ga0065711, IMG submission 59098) | Hoatzin crop microbial communities from Cojedes, Venezuela - Epithelial fraction 12 v2 (version 2) | ecosystem: Host-associated > Birds > Digestive system > Esophagus > Crop | place...
GGCGGCAGAGGCGCTGGCCGGCCCCGGGTCTCTCGCAGTCCGGGTGCCGGTGCGTGCCCCGCCGCTCGCCGCTGTCTCCGGTGCCGGGCCCTGCCCGTTAGTCACGGTGTGCCCAGCCGCGCCTGGGCGCCCCTTCCGCGCATGGGGGTGGCGGGGGAAGGCGCGGTCGGAAGAGCAGCCCGGTGTGGGAGGCTGTGCGGCTGCGGCCCCCGGTCAGTTCTCATCCCTGCCTGGGAGCTCTGCCTGCGCCTGGTGCCTCCACCAAACGTGCCGAGGGAAGCTGCAGCGGCTTGGCTGCTTTTGGAGGTACACCTGAGCAAAGGATGAACCGCAAATTTTGTCAAGTGTTATTTCTGACAAAACGAGCACAAAGATCTCGGGGATCTGTGCAGATGATTCCGTGCCGAGCAGTACTAATATAAATTATTGAGCCTCCCAGTTTCTCACGATCGCTTGGGGTTTTTTTCTGTTGTTAGGAGGCATGTGTGTGCTTTTTTACTTGCATGCCACATTCTTTTTTCCTATAGCAGCAAATGGACCTGTTGCTGCGGAAGTGAAGGGGTGTGATAGCAATAGAAGAGCATTTGGGAGAAAATCAAACTGCTGTCAATACGACAGTCTATCACTCATTTCAGGAAATATGAAACCCGCTTGCTGTTGGACAACAGCAGCCTAATGTGTTACTTTCCAAACACATGTATCCTACAGATCTGTACAGATTTCAACAAAACAAAGAAAAAAGTGTGTTTCAGAAAAGATGGCAACATCCTATGTCTGTTTGGGGGGGGGCAGAAAAAAGGGGACAGAAAGGAGCAACTGAAAAAGTAGAGGATGGGCTTACTTTGGGGCATGTGACATTTAAATTGCTGCTGTACAAGTGGTGATTGAATTTGTATGAGTAAAGGGGGTGAGCATAAAAGCAATAAATAGATTAAAATAAAAACATTGGAAGTAAATCCCTAGAGGCCACTAGCTGAAAGAAGCGGAATGGAGGAGGGCTTACCCACTACTGGCTAAATTGAGAAGAGAAACTGTGGAAGGAAACTTGAGAAACTTCTACTTTTTTATGTATAAAAGAATCAAAGGCAGAGCGATGTGGAGAATGGTGAAGATGATGTAATGGCCCTAAAATTTACTAGGAAGAGATCATTAAGTTCTTAGAAATGAATAGATACTTTTATCTCTAGGTACTCGTCCCAGTTTCATCTGGGATAGAGTTAATTTTCTCCCCAGTAGCTGCTGTGTTTTGAATTTAGTACCAGAAGAATGCTGAGAACACTGATGTTTTCACTTGTTGCTATGAGATCAAGGACTTTTTCCAGTCTCCCCTGTTCAGCTCATGAGCAGCTGGGCAGGAGCTGGGCGCGAGCACAGCCAGGCAGCGAGCCCCAGCTGGCCAGTGGAAATATTCCATACCATGGACGCCATGCTCAGTTTATGAGTAGGGGTTGGCCAAGGGGAAGGAATCTTTCTCTCTCACTTCCGTGAGTTTGAATCCTCTCTTGTCTGGGAGTTCAAACTTTTCCAGGAGTTTGTTTTTTTGGGGGAGTTTCGTGAAATTCATGAAATCCGAGAGTTCCAGGTTCTGCAGTCGCTGCTCAGGGACTGGCTGTGAATCAGTCATAGGGTAGTGATAAAACTGCAGTGTATAGTTTGGTTTTAAAATTCATTAGTAGTAGCAGTAGTAGTAGTAGTTCATTTGTTCTCTTATTAAACTGTCTTTATCTCAAGCCACGAGTTTCCCCTTTTGTCCATTTCTCCTCCCCACCCTGCTGGGGGTGTGGGTAGAGGAGGGGCAAGCGAGCAGCTGGCCAGTGCTTAGCTGCCAGCTGCAGGGATAAACCATAACAGGACTTCATTGGCATCCCAGAGGAGAAATATCGGTGTAGTTTTGCGCAGAACTGAGCAAAAGTCCCTATGGTATCCATAGCGAGTATAAAAAACCCAGATGTTCTCTTTGTAGAGACCTTTCACGAATCAAGACATAAGTTAATGGTTCTGTAGTTGCTTAGTGACTTAGCAGTGCCAGGGTAGCTCAGAGAATTTGAAGCATTTCTGGCAAGAAAAACTTTTTCTCTGCATTTGTGATCCTTGGCGTGATATAAGCTCTTCATGTACAGCAAAGGCATAGGGTTTTTCTTCCCTTTTTGAAATAGCAGAGACAATGCAGGCTCTGATGTCTGTTCAAGAGCTGTACAAACTTTGTTCCTGTAGTATCCTTCACGTGGCATCTAAATAGCATGTTGTATTTTGTGAGCTCACTCCCAGCTTCTGTATCTGCTTCTGTGCCAGAACTCAGTAAACCCTCTAGGTCATAATTTTAGCTTATTAAAAGTCCATTGGATTTGACCTTGAGTTAGTGTAAGCTTGTGTACGTCCGTTCATTTCAATGGCATTTCAACGTTCAGCCTCTGCACTGCTAGCAATAAGAAACTTGGCTGCTGGTAATTCTCCGAAGACCCATTTTTTTAAAAGGTGCATCAGAAATAGGGACTATAGGTAGGGGAGAAAGAAGATGGTTACAGGAAGGCTTTCTTTTCTGAAGTGAGTCTGAAACCTTGAACAATAAAAGCAAGGAAAAAACACTTGCTTTCTAGTTACTTAATTTTGATTGGATTTGGTTTTTAAGAATCCATGCAGTCCTTTGTTGTTCCAGAATGCAAGGTGATGGTTTAAAATACAAACGAACTGAAAAATTGAAAGTGCATTTAAAGCATACTATGTCTTAAAATCTTTCTGTAAAGCACGACTGGTGTCTGTGTGAAAGCAAGGTGCCTGCTTCAACAATAATTTGCATTTCCTAGTCACCGTGCCAGGCGGTGCTCTTTTGCAGAAAGGTTAGCATGCTCATGGCTGAACTGGCATGTAGTCAACAGTGATAAAGATGATTCTCCCTAGAAGAAACTGTGGCAGCCGGGATGTGGGATACTCTGCATTGCCAGAGTGTAGCAGGTAGCTGGTCTGCAGGTCGCAGAAGACTTCAGCTTCAAGAACTGACAACCTGATTTTTTTTTCAGGGGCAATACATTGTTTCTTAGAATATTGTCTGAAACCATATTCATTCTCAAATCCCAGTACAACAGATCTACGCAGCAATAAAACCACACTTCTTTTTCTCTTCGTTTTAGGATTCAGGGTTAAGATTCCACTATGTGGCTGCTGGAGAAAGGGGTAAACCACTGATGCTGCTGCTGCATGGCTTTCCAGAATTCTGGTAAAACTCCCTACGTGCTTTTCTTGTATAAAAGAGGCTGCTTAAGATACCCGAGAGGGATCATCTCAGCTCAAGTGTACCCAATGCGATCCATTTTACGTATCTATGAGTACTAACTAATGGCATGAAATTTTAGTGGGGAACAAATCATTGACACTTTTTTAACTGCAGCATCCACAAAAAATTCCTGCACGCTCACACAAACCAACCATCTTTTTTGCACTGTCAATCCATTTTTCCCCAAGTATGTACACATTTCTTTAAACTTTGGGGAGGAACTGCTCATTTTTAATGAATTTCCTGTTCAGATAATGTTTGTATTAATACAGCTGAATTTAAGAATTATAGCAGAGGGTGTTTAAATGAGGATCCATGATATGTTAAGTGCAATATGGATTGCTGCATTTGTTAAAAATACTATACATTAATTTTTAACGAGGGGAGGGGAAGAAGAGCTATGAGTTCTATAGGCTATTGTGCAGCCTAATTTCAGAATGCTACTCAGGAAAAAAGGTTCTATTATTAGTTCATCATAAGATGAATGATGAATCAAACCCAGTCCTAAATGTTTGTTTATAACAATGAAAAGCAGTCATGTGTCTAATGATTTAATCACATTGCTTGGGCTGTCATTGCCAGGTTTAACTAGTGAACATGGCTTACAGAGCTTGCACTGAAAATATAAGGAAATAGAGGAAGTGGTGATGCCAGTAATTCAGCAAGTTAAATGGTCCTTTTCCTTTCTAAACTCAGATACGGAGCTAGGCTCCACTGTTGGAACTGTGATCTTTCAAGCTGGACTCAGGTCATACCATGATAAATTGACCCAGGTAAACCAGAGGTCAGTTCTTTTCCCTTAGCAACTTCCTATAGATACTAACGGCCTTGAGGATGGTGGTAGAAAGTCATATTTATTTAAAAAAAAATTCAAAGTAGTAGGTTGTTCTAATAATAAATTGCTATCTAAAAGGATTGAAATGGTAAGCTTTGATTAAAAATACAGTTAGATTGGGGGGTTTGCATATTCTGTGCAAACATTATGCCTACCTTGCATAATGCATATTCTAACACACTAAGACAGCCTACAGCTAATTTCACTTACAGTGATAAGAATATTGCAAAATTTAGTATGTTATATACATATTCTGCTGAGATATGGTATATTATTTTCAAAAAGCAGAAAGCCATTCTTACAGTTTAGAACGGTGGGTCAATATATTAACTGTCACCATTCAAAAGGAATTAATAAGAAACTGTTATATAGGTCACTGGGACTATCAATAGTAGAGGTTATATAACTGTTTTTAAAAGGAAGAAATCCCAATATTCTGTAATGTAGTCACACTACCAATACTGGTGTTGGTTTGTTAATTCAATCAGTGAGGAATTTTTTATGCAAGACTAGAGATTGTTTTGAAAGTACAAGATAAAATAATCACAATTTAAGAGATATTTAAAGCCGCATCAAATTTGCATCATTTGTCTAGCAAAAAAGACCCCAAAACAGATACCATTCACAGTTACAATTCTTAATTGTAACAAATCCTCTGCCTTCAAATGTCTCAAGGTTATAAGTAGGACATCTGTACCCAGACAATACTGAGCTTAGTGAGGGGTTATAATGTCTGAAGATGAAAGATCACTTAAGAATATAATGCACCAGAGCCATTAAGTGCTTTAGATGCATAAGAACTTGAAAGTCAGTACCAGTGTCATGCAAAGACCATAATAAAATATTTGACATTAGGCATGATGTATTGAGCGTATAAAACATACCCATTTGGTAGGTTAGACGTTTGGTAATTGATGGACTGTTGTGAAAACAGAAGATGAGGATAGCAACTAGACATTTTCTGAAAACAAAAATAGTTTATTTATTTATTTATAGGCCTCATTTTTTCTTCTTACTGAAGTATATAGGATAGCTACAACTGTTACCATGGCAAATTCAGCTTCCAAGTCATTGTATAATGCCTTTAAAAACTTCATTCCTGGAGATCTCAGCTAAATCATGTATTTGCATGATATGGCACTGAAAGAAAAAGGTTCTGACTGTTCTGTTTATATGAATACAAATTTCCATAATTAATTAGTGTTACTGTAATATTACTTATGTTCAAAATCCCTAATAGGCTGGAGGCAAAGCTAAAGTGGAAGAGCCAATGGTCTGATACAAACATGGTTTAAATTTAAATTCTGTGCATCACTCTTATGATCGCTGATGGTCCAAATGTTATATATCATTTATCTGAGGTCGTTGAGACAAGAGCAGAAGTAAAAGCTAGATCCTAGCACAGAGGGATGCAGCCATTGTTATATATGCCTAGAAGGATCATGTTTTTCGTATGTCTTTCTGTTACTGTATACGGTAAGGTCATGTCTGTCTTGGTACTGGCTATTCTGGAATTTATCTGGTTCAGTAGCAGTTGAAGGACAGGTAGTTATTGCAGGATGAGGCCCACGATTTTCTTGTTATTTTTGCTTCTTAACAGACATGTAGTCACTACATACCATTCCAGAATGAGGAACAGCCCAGGCGTGTGCCTGAGCTCTTACTTTTGTATGTCTTTTAATGTGTGTAATGTTATCACTCTTTTCCATAGAAACACAAGCAATGAAATACTTTGTGTAGTTCTGGAACAATTCTGGTAGTAAAGACACAGATGAAAGTGTACATAATATAAATCATATAAACTTCACCAAGTTCATTTGACAGTAATTGTATTTATTTCTTTGGTTTATGTAGTGTATGAGTTATCTGACATTCCTTTTCTGAAAAGAAAAAAAAACCCACATGCCTTGAGGCTTGTTTCCCTACTCCATCAGAATGTGTGTGTGAGCAAGCCAGGGAGAAGAGAAAGCTTTTTCAAACCTTACTTTTTTGATGATACTATGGCTCCAAGGGTAAAACAGAATAGTCCTCTGTGTGCTCTGGTTTATGCCTGCTTCCTTTGCAGCACAGGGACCATGCCAGACTCCAGGAACTGTTGAAACACCCAGGCTCTGGCCATGCCCCCTTTCTGGCAGCTGCAGTTCCTTACTGGGGAATTCAAGAAGGGAGCACAAAACTACTCTAGCCACAAAGGACCATCAGCATACTACAGAAAGAAAAAAGAATCTCACTATAGACAAAGCCATGCTAATTTACCCTCAACTATTTGGGACCAAAAGCATTGAGTACATTTTGGTATCATACTGCTTGACCTTGTAACTCCAACTTTTTTTTCCCCTTTGTTAGGTATTCTTGGCGCCATCAATTGCGGGAATTTAAAAGTGAATATCGAGTGGTGGCCCTGGATTTGAGAGGTTATGGAGAAACAGATGCTCCTTCTCACAAAGAAAATTACAAGTTAGATTGCCTGATAACAGATATAAAGGATATTTTGGAATCTCTAGGTGCGTTAGTAGAAAGCAAACTACTCAGCTCATAGATGACTTGCTTTTCTGGGAAAAAACCCACAGAGATCTAGCATTGATTTTTTTTTCAAACTGCATTCTCATTAATATATACACACTGCAGATATGTATAGGTATAAATCTAAGGATACTCATATTTTGTGGACTATTATCAGTGAAAAAGATCTGTTTTCTAATTATGATGTGTATGTCAGTATAAACAATATGTAAAGATGATTTTTGTTAGGAGTTTAAAAGAAATCTTCCCTATGTGCTGTGAAATCCAGCAGTTCAAACCTATGGTCTTTTTCCCGAAGAAGATCTCCTAACCATTGCACTTGGTGGCTAATGTTCTGGAGTAGAGTCTAATAGCGCTTGCAGACCAAAGAATTTAAATCAGGTGACTTTTTTCTTGCACAAACAAGATAGAATAAATATTGTGGGCTTTATAAAGATGATGACAGTACATCTGCTGTATTAAAAAAAAAATCCCAAAACACTACTCCTGCACGGTAGTCAGTTCTCAGGAGCTGAATCACTCTGTCTTATACAACAGTGAAAAGAACAGAAGGGAGAACAACGGACACATTGCTCCCTGTGGCAAAGACATGGTGTAACGGTCTAGAGCTGAAGCAGGCCTGCAAAACTTGCCCCTCCAGTTGACTTTGAAGCGTAGCTGTTCTGGTGATAAATTATAACACCTAGTGAAGCACATTTCCCTTCCACACCAGTAGCAAGACAAGGGATTAGACTCTGATTCTCTTGAGTCATTTTAATTTCCTGGATACTCTACAGATAGTGAAACAACTTCCTGCATTTCACATGAAGAAATAGCGAAGCAGTAATGCCAGTTCTAAGGTTCGAATTTAGGATTTGCTTTGCTTGTGATGACTGAATATTGTCAAAAATTGGGCAGGCAGTCCTACACTGTGTTTACATTTTCCAGCCTTTGCTGGTTGTGTTAATCTCCATGGTAATGCCATGGTTATGCTTGAGAAGTGCTCCCATCATAATTCAATTTCACAGAGATTTTACATTTTTTGGAAAAAGTATTTCTGAGGCTTGTTATCTTTGTTTGTTCTAACCCCAAGTTAAATTCTTTTGGAGAACTTGATTATATTAATTGTGCTCCAAAGATTCCTATTCAAGAGGAGTTATAAGGTGCTTTGACAACTGTGTTCAAATTTATGTCAGAATTCTGAACAGTTTGGCTTTTATACATTTCATTTGTAGTGTATGTGCTCAGTGTGACAATCTTCAATGAGGAGGGTGATGGTATGTGATGATACTACCATATGTATTCCAGCAGTGGTTAAAGGAGGAATGGTTAGGCTTTCAAAAACACAGTCATGATTTTTCTGCCCCCTTTAATTGCAGTTAAATTACCATTTTTATCGATGGCAGAATAAGTATGTGAATGCCAAGAACTTTAAAAATTACCATCAGAACAGCATACGGAGAAAAGCTACAGGCCTACTAAGTATATAAATGAGTGTATTTACATGTGTATATATATTATATATATATGGCTATTAAGTATAGTGCCCACTTTGTCCATAATGATGATATTCAGTGCTTAGATAATGTCCCATATTCAGAGAAATTCATACGAATTAGTTTTGTTCAGGAGGGGCTCAGGAGATTGCTCAGTCTTTCTGTCTGCAGTTTCAACTCCAAACTCCCTAAACACAACAAATGTAGATGCATTATAATGACTGCAAGTTGAATTGTATATCTAACACTACATTGGCCAAGATGTGAACAGGATGGTCATTTGGATACCATTTGGATACTATTTGAATACCGAGTGACTTTGGTTTAACATTGAGGTAGTACAGTTAAAGTGTAATTGAAGTCCAATTAAATAATTTTGACTATTTGTGAATTTTTTAACTATAATAGTGCACTGTTTTTTCTGGCCATTAGTAATGGAAGCAGTGTAGTATTAATTACATGAATATATGTGCTGGACCACATATTTTGGCCAATAATTATTTTATTGTATGTGATAATTTGTATGGATACAAGTCCCTCTGAATTAAAAGCACAAATCTGTGTTTATGTGGTAGGATACAACAAGTGTGTGTTGGTTGGCCATGACTGGGGAGGAATGATCGCTTGGTTAGTGGCCATATGTTACCCTGAAATGGTGACTAAGCTGATTGTGGTTAATTTCCCTCATCCTTCTGTGTTTACAGGTAAGTTTTACAGTAGTCTTCATTCATCCAGAGTACCTGCATTTTCATTAAGCTTGTGTTTGCTTTGAGGTTGCTAAAGAAGAACCATTTGCTCCTTTAGATGTTCAGTAGATAAGCTGCCAGTGCTCAGTGCCTCTCACAGTCTGGACTGTGTTTTATGAAGCAGTAAGGTATCAAATATTTGACTTTTGGAAATAATTTATTATAGGAAGTGGGAGTGCTTGCAACTAAACTTACTGATGTTTTTCTTAATCCTTGAATCCTGTCCACAAACATAATTTTCATATACGTGAATCTGTTTTATACTACTTTGGCAGGATAAAATTCCCTGAACAGGGATGTATATTGCATTACACCTAGGTTAAGCCCTCACTGTATTATGAAACCTGCATAAAACAGCCTTTGTATAAATGCGAATCGGACATTAGAACTTAATCCCGATTTAGGTGACAAGTGACGATTTATGATCTTGTACAATATTCATTGGAACAAGACAGCCTTTCCAGGCTACTTACTAGAGGCTCAGGAATGCAGTAGTCGTGAGCTGAAACAAGGATTTAGGTACACTAGCAAAATTTGTTGTGTGACAGCCTGCTTGTCTGCTACCCAGAATTACAAATCATTTCACAGGGATTAGATCAACATTCAGCAATTAAAATGAAAGTAGTCTCTCACTAATTTTAATTCCTTCAGTTGCTGACCTTACTGTATTTCCATTTGAAAAGTCACACCATTTCCCAAGAAATTGGTTAAGAATATTCAGTGCAGCTTTCATTTTGATTTCAATTGACGGTAAACCTGACTTTACACCACTGTGGAATCGGAGCCATTCACCCATGTTGTTCTCACAGTGTTCTTGGGCACCTTTCTAAGATATTAAAGAACATTTTGCAAGGTAGTTAAGCCTCACTTACCCAAGGAAAGGTCTGTTCACCACCGCCTGAGCAAGCAGGAGATTTTTGCAGTACTTTCACTGAGAGCAGGAGCCAGGCTGTATAGAAGACAAATACATTTTACTATAGTATTTCTTAGTATTTGTTTGCATATTTGTTAAAGTACAAAATCTGTTCTGTAGCTTGATAAAGTCTCCCTGGAGCAAATTTGTTCTGCTGTGGATTAAATGAAAATACACAGTTTATAAATTTTGCAGATCAGGAAAGTGAGCAGTGTTGATGATGGTCCATCAAGGAAAAGTACAATGGGTAATGCAATTTAAGACTGTATACGATACGAAAGCTTAGAAGATAGCTGACACTTCAATTTACTTTGTTTTAAAACCCATTTTTATTCACTGTCAGAATTAATATTTCAGAGACATCTCCTATGTTGGGAGTGCAATTTTGCCTTCCTGAATTTGCATCTGTAAAGGACAGGTTCTAGACTTCCTAGTACGTGCATACATGCTGTGGTTGCTTCGAGGAAATTAGATGTTTGAATGCCAGTGTTGCCTCTTGCCACTCATTGGAGACACAAAATTACAATTATTTTTTTTTTTAAGAGACAATTCTAATTTGGCTATGTCTTTTTCATTTGTTATATATGCTCTAATGTCTTTAAAAAGTGACACTATGTAATCTTGATTATGCTTCTTGAAATTGCCAAGAAGACAACTGTTAGAAAAATTCTGTACTTTCATGAGCAGGATGGATGCTGTCTTCAGCATGTAAGTGGATATCATCTACAGATTTCTGTTCATCACATCTTTGATGGGAGAATTACTTAAAGACTTGTATTTACGCCTCTCCACAACTGAAAAAACTGCTTTGGACTAGCTACACAAATAGATCTCTAAGTGAAAACCTATCATGCAATTAAACTCTCCTGTGTCACTGCCTTCACCTAATCTGTGGCAGGCTTCCGGTTTGCCAACTGTTTCTATTAGCACATATAAAGGAAGTATGTTTTAATGGCCACATCATATACTTACTCCTGAAACAACAGCCATCGTTTGTCACATAGCACGCTCTAACGTAGTATTTTTAAAACATTAAGTTTAAAAAATAGTAATATTAATAGTAATTTTGTTTGAGTCATCAGTTTTCATTTTTAATTCATGGGCATTTTTGTTTCAGAATACATTCTACGACATCCATCACAACTGATTAAATCTGGTTACTACTTCTTTTTCCAAATGCCATGGTTTCCTGAATTCATGTTTACAGTAAATGATTTCAAGGTGAGCAAAATGAGTGCTCTTGTTTATCTATTTAACTGTGAGTGATGGGAGAATTTCTTGATCCCTTCTGATGTAGTTATAATTACTGGAAAAAATACGGATCTTTCTGATTTTTATTCTTAAGCTTTATGGGTTTATATAAAGTAGGATATAAGTACATAGAGTCTCTGAGATTAACTCTTGCTTTTGCATTTCTGGGAGGCTTTCAGGTACATACTTTTAACCTCCAGCACTACAGTGCATTACTCCACGTAGACAGTCAGCTGGTTTTACTTGTGCCCATGCCAGTAGGACACATTTGGTGCCTGGGGAACTCGTGCTGACTGATCTGAAGCTCCTGTGTGCAGTGGGACATCTCCTATCCCTCAGGGACTGCTACGGGGCAGGCAGCCGGGGAGTCTGGGCATCAGATTCAGCCAGGTGATTAATTCTGCCTGAGGAACCAACAAGGCCAACACCTTGTATAACCTTAAAAAATAAGCACAAGCATATAGAAAGGGAAACAGCAGCAGCAGGCACGCATCCTCCTAATGCATACAGCCCAGTGCAGAGCTCCCAGTGCTGCACGCATACGGGGCACGGCAAGCTGGGGGGGTCCTGAATCATTCTCCCTCCTGCCCTCTCAGCTGCTGGGGTCCAGCCCAAAGAAAAGTATGTGCCTGCGCTTGCCTATGCCTGGCACAGGTGGCAGGTCAGGGTGCAGAACTAAGTAACTTGGTAATACTGCTATTTGCCTGTACTTGATTATTGTGAAGTAAGTTATACCAGAAATAAGTTTACTGTGTGCTTTACACACAGCTCTCTAAAAAAAAAAAAAAAGGATTTAAACCATTCATTATACTCTAAACAATGTATAACTAGATTTTAGAAAGATCTGTCCTGATGAAGGAGAGAAATCACATTTTCTAGTTATCTTAGGTGGTGGCTTTTTATTCTTCCTTTTGTAGGTTCTGAAAAGTTTATTTACCAGCCAGGCCACTGGAATTGGAAGGAAAGGCTGCAGATTAACAGCAGAGGATATTGAAGCTTATCTGTATGTCTTTTCACAACCTGGAGCATTAACTGGACCCATAAACCATTACAGAAATATTTTCAGGTGAGTAGAACATTTGGAAACAAAGTAAAATATTCTAGAGACGCCTGGAGGCCAAAAATATTACTGCAGCTTGTACCGCTGAAGAAGAAGGAAAAAATGCATTTGGTGGCAAGCAGTGTGATGCAAAGTGAATTGTACAAGATACCCACACGAAACAGTGAAAACAACCAGAGTGCAGGTAAAGAAAATCTTTGTTTCAAAATCTAATAAAGCAAAGACCCTTCCTCATTCACAGAACCCATGGCAATCACAAAAATCCCTCTCTAAATAATACTTAGAAAATTGACATCAATTAATTGTTTGCATTACAGTTCATGTTATCTAATAATAATATGTCTTCGCTATGAATAGCTTATTATTAGATAATACTACTAGATACTATGGCATCCAAGTAAGTTACCCTCACTTTTCCTTTAAACTCTACAAAACCGTGTCTGACTTCAATTTTATTGTATTTGCGCTGGGTTTTTTTATAAAAAGGTGGAGTAGGGTTTTTTGTAACTAAGCCTAAAACTAACCCTAACTCATTTTTTCTTTTTGTTCCTGCACTGGTCTTATCAGACTCACTGGCAGCAGTAAGCACATATAGCAGGGTGCATGCATAGACTAAAAATGAGAGATAGCATCATAATAGGAAATATTTTTGCAAGCTAAATATTTTTTTTCTCAAGTAGTTTTCTCATGTTTTTAACTTTCCTGAAAGGAGTTGGCTTGGCCTTAGAGACTGATGCCCCCTTTTTATCTAACAAAAGCTTAACAGGCCAGAAGGTCTTTAACTCAGCATATACTCTACTTACACCTGGTAGCCCTAACCTGAAGGACTATACCGAGAAAAGTGAGATTGAACTCTTTTCTCCTTTACTGCCTCCAGTCTTCAACAGTGCTAAATCTGCATGCTTCTCTAACACAAGACTAGCGTGTCAATATTCTTTAAAAATGACACTTTTCTTCCTTCCTGAAACTCAGACAGATGGTTTTTGAATGGATTAACTTCTCATTTTCCCTGGTCCAAATTTAGTGCCATCTTTACTGCTCTTTCCGTGAGTTCCATGCTGTTGCTGTCAGGAGTGCAGTCAGCAAGGAAATAGTGGGAGGAAAACAGATCTGAGCTGGGTGCTGTCTTGTTCAGGCTAGGAGACAAAACTGGAATGAGAGAGACCATATATTTTCTTCTAAACAAGGTAACACCAAGCACAGACCCCAATGGGGAATAAATGAGATGGTTGTGCTGGTAACAGTGCCCTTATTTAACGCTGCACAGGGAGCGGTGATGACATGGGCTGGGATGTCCACGGGCAACAAGGAGCTGCGCAGCTGCACATCGGCTCCCTGGCCCTGCCACTGCACTGCAGGAGGCCCCTGGGCAAGGCTGATGGGAGCCGGGGAGCCCTCAGCACCTGAGCCCTGTTCCTTGCATCCGCCCCAGCACCTCCCATCACTGAGTGTGCACTTCAGCCAGGTGCTTCTCTGACAACAACAGTGAAATAGCTGTGCTAGCCGATAGAGGAATTGCTGTGGGATTCAGATGGGACGAATGTTAGAGTCACATATGTTTAAACTATTGCTTCAGGCCTGTTCAGGCTCAAAAAGAGCCTAATAACAGTTGTTAATCAGTAAGTATCTTCACAGCATTAATGCCTCTCTGTGTGTCTGTATGTTTGGGCAGTGTTTGCTTTATTTTTCTAATTAAGGTATACCTGTACTGAATTCAGAGAATATTACTTTAGGTGGTATCAGCCACAATGCAGCAGGCTTTGGACTGGAAGGAAAAGATCAGTGTTCAGCCCATTCAGCTCTTGCCACCAATTCTGATGGTCACAGGTTATGGGATGTGAATCATTAAATACTAAAACTGGATTGAAATTTTCACTCCCTCTCATATAAGCCATTGAGCAGCGCTTGGATGCTAATGACTTGTATTCACCGTAACTCCCAGCGGGCTGGCCCTGGTGACCTATGTGTTAAAGGCTTCCAATTCATCACTATCCACCTGGAGTTTCATTCTTCAGAGCTTAATTTTTCTGAAAAGTTATTTCCAAAGAGATGATTGAAATCACCTACTTCCATCCATCACCAACACATCCTTGTGTAAATAGCACAGCAGTTGTTCCTTTCACTATACTTTAGATACAAACACTTTTCAAATAAGTCATAAAGCTTTTGTGTCATGCTTGGTTAAGAGAGATAGGTAAGCAGCTGAAGCTTGAATTTGCTCTGATATGCAATTTTTTAGAAGATGGGATTACTTCTTTTACAGCAGTTACAAAGTACTTCAGTATATGTTTACAGACAAACTGTGTAACAGTGCTGTATGAAGGTTTCAGTCTGCTTTTCAAAGACTTAAACTTTGCGAGTGGAACTTCCTTTCTAAAGGGGAAAGCTGCGTGTTAATTCTTTCTAGAAACTTCAGGCATGATATAATGTCCTGTATTCCAGACTGAAAAGAAATATAGTGTAGCTCGTAGGCAATGAAGTGACGGGTTGTTCATCCATGCGGTGTGTGTAAAAAGCCCAGTAGAGTTTTCTTAAGTGAGACTACAAATCTTGCAAGGCATTTAGACACAAAACAGTAAACTCCACAGCAGTGAAAAAATACACATAAACTTAGTGGAGTATTATACACATATAATAGTGGAGTTTTTCAAACTGATCCTATGAATAAGCTATGGTTCAGTGGGTGAGGTCAGGTTGCTTGAAAAATGAGATCTTAAATCCATTGTCACAAAAGCCATTTTAAGATGTTCCTAATTCATCAATCAAAATGAAATTAAATTATTATTTAAAGTGACCTTTTATTAATATTTCTTGACATATGTATGTGTAGGGAGGAAGAATGTCTTCAAAATCTCCATTTCTTTGTCTCATTTTAAACTAATGCATGCTGTCTTCTGTGTCTTTCCCTTTTTACAGAGCATCGTCTCTTAACTAACTCCTAAGTTTCAGCCTAGCACTTGTCATAGAAGTTTGTTCAGAAAATTTTTTTATACATTATTGGTTTAAAATAATCATGTTTGAGCATTAAAGTAATAAAGATTTGTATCTGATCAGATGGAATCTGTTTTGAATTGTCACAGGTAGTCTGTCAGAATATGTGGCTAAGATTAAAAAGTTCAAGCATAAATTAGGTAAATTTTTCAGCATCTCCAAAAAGATCAGCTGGAATAAACTCTGGTGGGTGATCCTGAGCTGTGCATCATGCTGAAGCATCATTCATGTTCCAAAAATAAGACTTCTGTTGCCATCAGCTGCTGATGACAGATGTTGCAGTAAAAGTATCTTCTAATAATTTTACCATCCTTAAAAACAACTGAAGGACTTTGAGTCACAGGAGTGTTGTCTTGGTATCATAGAACCAATATTGGTATGTATTGGTATCTTGGATATTGGTATCTTGGAACCTGGAAGGCTTGCAATGAGATTCACTGTGTTGATTTCGAAAGTTGACTGAAATCTGTCTTGATGATTTTTGTAAAAAAAGGACCTAACTGTGTTTTATTTTTAAAGCTGCCTACCTCTGCAGCACCATGAAGTCACCATGCCAACCCTGCTGTTGTGGGGAGAAAGAGATGCATTTATGGAAGTTGAGATGGCAGAAACTACACGGATTTATGTTAAAAATCATTTCAGATTAACTATTTTGTCTGAAGCCAGTCATTGGCTCCAGCAGGATCAGCCTGACATTGTGAACAAGTTGATATGGACCTTTCTAAAGGAGGAGACAACAAGAAAAAGACAATGACTTTGTACATGTTTCAACATGTCTATATAAAAGCTCTAATTAAAAACTAATTGTTATCAGGGCCATTCTTCCAGCCTGCCTTCTATTTTGAGCTCTGTTAGAGAAAAGTGTTTTCAATGTACTGTACATTTGGACACCAATGTTACTGCTAAAAGAAGTGAGTATGAGACTATATGATACCAACATTGGTTTTACCTGTATGCTTGTATTTTGCACATAAAAACACCTGCCTTAAGATATATATGTATTTGTACAGAAAGAAAATCATGGAAAGTTGCTTGGTTTTGTTTTCTCCCTTGCTTTACAGTTTTAATGTGTGGTGCCTTTTACAAATTTATAATGAAACAATAGAGTGGTGCCATACATACATACCCATGAAGGAAGTCATGAGTTTTCATTCTAGATTCACCTGATTTTTTTTAATGTATTTTACCATTAAACAGTAACTAACTCTTTTTATTATCTATATTTTAGTTACTGAATGACTGAAAAATTTCTGGGCACATTTCTAGTCTTCAAGTGAATAATGATACATATCTTGTTGTATTGTTGAATGCAGCTGCTTTGTGCGATGTGTTCTTCTTTCTTGACTAAAAAATGGGAAAACCTGTACACTTAACATGTCTGAACAAGAAGAATGAAAAATTAAGATATAACATGTATCAAATCCACCTCTGTCTAATAAAGTGCAACTTACACTACTCCTGTTATCTGACTTCCTATGGAGGGAGACTTCTTACTGCAGCTGAGAACTGGGTTTGAATAGCTGAAGTGTCTGTCCACTGTGCAGCCTTCCCGATGCTATAGTGGTTGTAGTTTCTTGGAAATAATGCCTCGTTGTTGGCATTGTCCTGCCCCTGTTAGCAGCGACTGTTCTCGTCCCCAAGAACCGCTGCCAAGTTCCTGTGTTTGTAGGAGGAAGAGGCACAGTGATTACGGAAACAGAGGGCAGAATTAACTTGGACCTGATGGCAGGGGAGGAGAAAACTGGATGGTAACTGCAAAGAAAAAAGAAGCACGAAACGTGAGTCCCCAGACGAGGTGCGTCACCTGCTGTAGGGTTTCCCAAGGCTCCCTCTCCAGCTGCAGAGAAGCGCGGTGCCCTGGGAACAGACGAGGACGAACATGGAGGGGGGAGAACTGGAGCCACCTGAGCCTGAACCGACTGCCCGCGCCAGAGCAGAGCAGGGCTGGCAGTTACCGGGGAGCGCCCGCAAGCCCCACGCTGCCTCATGCGTTGTCTCTCGCGAGCCGCGCAGGTACCAGGCGCAGCCCCGGCTGTCGCCCTCCCACGGAAGGGGGCCGAGGGGTGCTGGCAGCGCGGCATCAGCTCTCAGCTGGCGGCTGGCTGCCTTCGTGCGGCGCTCACAATCTGAAGGAGAGTCCTCTCGGTGTGGGGACGATGGTGTTGATCTCGCCTCTTCCATCTACGGCTGGTACCTGCTTTTGACGGATAATCTTCCCCCGAATATCTTCAGCATTTATCAACTTAAATCGTTATGTGCCTTTTTCACTTAAAGTTGGAAAGGGTCTGCTTGTCTCCGAAGCGTCTTGTAGGGCGACCCTTATCGCCTAACGCGGCAGTTTAATTTCTCGGCAAGAGAGCCGGCGCTGGGGAGCGGGGTTTTCCCGCGGAGCGCCCGCTCGCCGGGGCTCCTGCTCTCTGTGACAAGGGCAGCGGGCGAACACGTAGCGGCCAGCAGCCAGGCTCCGGGGGCGAAGCGGCCGGCGGCGCTGTCCCGGTCGGGGCGGCACCGGTTGCCCACGACCCCGCCACGGCTCTCCCCGGGAAGAGCGCGGCAGGAAACCACCGGCCTCGGCGCCGGCCGGCAGGCGGCGCCCTCCCCGCTGCAGCCGGGGCTCGGGGGGGCC
>Ga0065711_1008705_pt1 | contig 17690 bp, 7 predicted proteins | sample Hoacrofraction12_FD_59098 | JGI IMG/M metagenome (GOLD analysis project Ga0065711, IMG submission 59098) | Hoatzin crop microbial communities from Cojedes, Venezuela - Epithelial fraction 12 v2 (version 2) | ecosystem: Host-associated > Birds > Digestive system > Esophagus > Crop | place...
TTGATTTAATTTTTTTTTTTTTTTTTTTAATAGGATGTATTTTTCTAAAAAGTAACAGTACCAGGTGTGATTCAGTTACCTTTTATTGGTGGCTGTTAGATCACATCAAGCTCAAATAATGTATTTAATAGACTGTTTGAATTGTGGAACAACAGTTACATTCCTGAGGACACTTTCCTGTGTTACTCATTGTAACAGTTTAGGGTGTTTTACAGGCTGCAAATATTTGGCAGGCTTGTGAATGCCAGGATAGCGAGGCACAGCAGCACTTAGAAATGGGTTTAGGGGAGAGGAATGGAAATTAATTAATCTTTTTCTCAAGGTTAATACCTAATAAAATACAATTAACAACAACAAAAAAATCACACCAAAAGACCTGAAATATGACTCTTTTTTTAATAAACATCTTGGGTTTTTTTTCCCCTTCCACTGGCTGGCATATGGGACTTGTTGCTGAAGTTAACTGGACTTACACAAGTATTTCTCTGAGGACATTAGAGAAGATCTCTTTCTAAGCTGGTAGCTAGAAAGACATGGACCACTTGTAAAGTTGCCATTTACAAAACCCATCTGAGGACGTAATGGGTGTCCTTACCAAAGCTCTCTTCTGTAACTACTTATATAAGCTTTTCTATTTGACTACAGGCTGTCCTAGTATATAATCGGAGAGCTCCTTAAAACTGTGGAAGTAAACGCTTTGAGTTACAATGTTTTGAATTTCCCAAATACAACAGACTAGTTTCCTAGCTACAATGCCTAATTGATGCTAACACTAAACTCTTTTTGCAGCCTCGATACGATATTTTTCCTTTTGTAAAACGGTAGTCACGTGCTTTCTCTTACTTCGTAAAACAGCTGGACGAAAGATAATCTCAAAGAGGCTTAACTCTTATGACATACATAGATACCACTTAGCGTCACATGGCAACTGCATTGCAAGTAAGTCATGCTTGATTACTGAGATTTTAGTTCACGGTGATTTGACTATACCTGTCCTGTCTTCTGTTAAAGGACAAATGCAGCCTTGTGACATTTGACTTGATCTTTACTTGTAGATGTAATCTAGCAGGCACCTAAAACTGCTACCATTACACTTGTCCTTTGTTCTGCCCTGCTGTGCTGAACAGAGCTTTTGGTTTTATATCAGATGGTAATGCATAGAAATGTAATAGTAAAAAAGTAATGTGTTGATACTGTGGCAGATAAGGCTGGTGTTAAGATTTTTTACGTATTCCATATTTATTTAACTATTTAGTTCCTACCAGGAGGAAAAGCAAGTCGAAGAACAGACTGTCCTAGCAAGCAATGCCATCCTGGATTTGCTGAGAGAGTTTAAGCTCAGACTCTGTTAATGAATCGGTTCCAAACTGACAAAGCAAGTAGTATATTGTTATTGAAATAAGCTGCCCATGCCTACAGCTTTGCTCTTTCTATTGGAGTCAAGCTGAAACCAGCTTAAATAACCAAAGTAAAATGGTATAAGGACAGAGCTTAAGCCTGACTGGAATGTTTTCCAAATTTACAGTCAAAGAAGAAGGACAGAGATGAAGTTTTCAGGAGGTTAAATCTGTCCCCTTTGACTTCAGTTCACACCAATTCCCAAAATAACAGCGCTGCTCATGGGATGCATGATGTACTCTCTTGGTTTGTTCTCTTGGGCCAAAATTTATTTTTAATTGTACTCGTGTGATTTGATGCAAGGAGAGACATTGGGAATGTGGGGCAGAAGGAGTGTTAGCTTCCAATAACCTGTAGTAAGGAAAGGAGAGTAATTTGAGAATGCGCCCTTTCCACACACTGCAGTTTGTCTTCCTCTTGTACTGAAAGTCATAAGCATGTGGACAAATAGAAAGCCCCGTTAGCATCCTTAAAGCACTTGGAAGGAAGCTGTGAAAGCATGGCCACAGGATTGTGCATAGTTCATTTTTCTTTCTCAGGGTTTCATGTTGTCCTGAATCCAGTCAAGATAACGATTCACATTTGTATAAACACCAGGTATGTCTTTACGGCCACAGCCTATTCCCCAGCTGATGATTCCAATTAGATACATACGATCATCCTTCATACAGACCAGAGGCCCTCCAGAGTCACCCTACAGAGAAGTAGCAGGTTAGTGACAATCTCCTTTTTTGTATATTTTTGTGTTGTGTTCCCCCCTCCCCGCCCCGGGCTTAGTGGTGCACTAGTTTCTATGGAAATACCCTATGCAGTGTGCTCAAAAATCAAGAGCTCTTCATAATGGCACTTTCACATAAGCCAATTTTGTGTTCCAGACTCCCTCAATGCTCCTTTCATGGGGAGAGACCCAATGAAATCTGACTAACACTAAAGCGGTTAACTTGGTGCTCATTTATGAAATGTAGATGAGAAGTTGATACAAACAAGAATGGAATGCTGTTATTCAAGCTATAAAGATTCAGGGTGTTTTATACTGCTGTGTGTAACAGTAAAGCAAAATTATTAAACAGCTGTTGTAAATGGAAAGGATGTGGATTGAATGCGTGCTGTCCTTTTCTTCGTGTTACAGCTGCTCGTTCTCCACCATGTTTTGGCCTTTGTTCCTCTTTTCTCCACTTGTCAGTAGAGTGGCACCCCTTTCCTCTTACAGAACCTCCTGATGAGTGTTTTGCATGCTCACGTAAGAGAAAATATTAGGAAATGCTGTCGAGGTGGAGTTTCCTGCTCAGTTTTGTGGTATTTCCTATATTTGGGATTTTCAGTCTGTATTGTTCTGGTTTGCTTGGTTAAGTGTGGCCTGCTTTCCCGGCTATTAGGGGCAGGGAAAGAAAAAACAAAGAGGAGCCAGCAGTTCTGTTCTGTTCAAAAAAAAAGTCTACTAGAACTTCCATGTAGCCAAATGCAGAACTTCTTTAAACTATTTTCTGAAGCTTTTTGGTTGTTTAGCTCAGACTATCAAGGACAGACCTAAAAAGAAAAGAGGTAACAGAATTGGACTTACCTTGCAGGCATCATCAAGGTGCCTTGTGTCTCCTGCACATAACATATTGTCTGTAACTGTCCGATTGTCTAGATGCTGTGCTGTGCACCGACTGGCTGGAAACAGTCGGACATGGCCTTCCTTCAGGTGCTCTGAATAGAATGGAGAAACTGGAAGAAAAATGACAATATAAATACATATATATGTCTGTATATATGTGTATATATATATATAAAAAGCAGTTCAGTTTCTGTAGTTTAGGGGAGAGTAAACAGAAGTAGCTGGGGCTGAAGGGGTGGCTAAACTAATATTTCTTTGCTAAAGGGTCTTTTTTAACTCTTGGGAGTTCTATTTCGCTAGCGAGAACAGCCTAAATCTCATTGAGAGAGAATATGACTTCTTTAGCAAGCTTAAATGCTAAAGAGGTTTTTGTAGGCTCCAAATTAAAGACTGCTGGGTTTCCTGGATGGACAAGTCATCTTTAAACACATCAATCAAAATATCACTAAATGTATGAAACAGTTTCCTGACTTCTTACTATTAGACTTGTGATAACAAAAATCAGATGCCTTGTTGAACACAATACTGAGTAACTGTATAGGAATGTACACTTCTGTTATGCTTATGTTAGGGATTTTTTTGTTTTTTTGTTTTGGGTGTTGGTTTTATTCTCCTGCATAGCTGCAATTGCACAAAGCTGAAAGTTGGCAGGATTGTTGTTTTTCAGTCTAGTTTTGAATTACAGTTGCAGCATCCTTTCCCTCTCAAAGAGTTTATCCAGTACTCCCTGTAAGCAACGTGGAGGACTGGCTTTAAAGCACCTTAAAAAATACTTTGTGCCACACTTACATGTTAAATCTTCAAGTCTGTTCCAAAAACCCTATGGGTTTAAATCATTATTAACTCTTGTTATGATGGATGCTTCAGAATCTCTGTCTCAAAGAGTTTACAAGTTAGAGAATAAAAAGAAATTAGTAGAAAGTGCCAGTAAAATAAGAGCTTGGTTATTTTGTTTGTTTTAAATATAGGTCAGCCAGTGTGTACTTTCAGACTGGTTTTATTGACGTTTGTTGTAGCTCACTTTAAAAACCATTTAGCCAGCCTCTCAATATATACCTAGGATTGTTATTTCTTTAGCGTGTTGGGTTTTTTTTTTTTGGCTAATCACTGAACAGCCAATGTATCTTTTAGGATAATGCAGCTGTATAATATATTAAATCTTGACAGAAGTGGATTTCTGTCAGAAAAACAATATCTAAATGTACCCACTACAGCAGAAATGTGGCAGCCTTGATTGCAAATTTTCTGTCTTTCCTAGCTTATCTATTGTGCCATTTGTGTTTCTACTGTTGGGGCATTATTAAGGAAGACTCTGCTAGCCCATGCAGCTGACAGAACTCAGATGAATGAAATAGGTTACAGCACAACTTGTTTTTGTGTATCTCCCACTTATGCATATGTTTTGTAGTGCTGATATAAGCCTGTATAATAATTCAGGGGGTCGCACATTGTGATGCTAAAGGCTTGAATTCTCTGAGGGCAGGGGACCCAAACTTTGGACATAGTATCTTCTGTTTACATGTAGACATGGATCTTCTACTTACATTCTTCATTTCTGCCATAACCAGAGATCTCACATTCAGTCCAGTCAGGCAGCTGCAGTTCTGGTGTTGGGAGGCAGGCAGCACGGACGGTGTCTGTTTCAGTAGCACAGTCTGAGTTCAACTGCAACAGAGCTGAAGAGGGGGAAAAAAAATTCCCACTTCATTAACCACAGACTTGAGCCAACTGTGACCTTTCCAGTCATGAGGTCAGAAAAGTTCTTACCAATATCATTGTTGAAATTTTCTGAGTCAAATCTCTGATGCACAACATAGTTCTTCACTTGAAACTTTTGTTCGTTTTCCTCAGGAGTTGCTCGGGAAGTCCTACCCAGCACAATCTTCAGCTGATTTGTACTAAAAGCTGAAGAACAAAACAGTCTTAGTTTTTTCACGTGTTAACTGGAGTTGACCCTTCCCTTGAAGATGTGCTGTTGAAGCTTCTGCTTTTCTTATTTTAGCACTATTACTACTTCATTACACAGGCAGTTTGACCTCCTGTTTGCCTTCGGTTTTGTGCTAATTGCTTACTGTCATCATGGCAAAGCCCCTCTGCCAGCTCCTTGCTGCTCTCAAGTTTCAGACAGCTCTGCATCTGTACTGGCAACTTTGTTCTTCAGCTATTTGATATTCTGCTGTGGTACCTTAATCCCATGCTGCTAGTTTGCCCAGTAAATGCCTGTCTGTAATGCTCAGTGCAATCAATTAACTCTATAATCTTTAGCGTAGAATAATTTACTGGGATAAAGAGATTTTTTTCAAGTCTTTCATCCTTCCAGTGAGGCTATAGTGGATCCTTCCATTTTTGAGATTTCCCCCCCCCCCCTCCCCAGACAGTATTGAATCCTCAACTCACCCTTCCTCAAAACAGTGAGCAGCTGACAAAACCCAGCAGGAACTGATCAGAATTCCTCCACAGAGGAAGTGCTCTCCAGGTGCTCGGCGATACTTCACAAAGATGGCAGCTTGCCATGGGTGAGCTGTGATGTCTGCATAGGAGCCACCTTTAATCCTGTACTGGCGTACTCTGCGCTGCCGTAAGCCACAGGTGGCTGTGGATGACAAACCCAGAAACAGGCTTTTTGTTCAGGCACTCTTGCTTTGAGTTTCGGTTACGAGACTGTTAGTCGTCACTGCATGTAGAGGCAGCCTGGCATGAATGTTTAGTATCTGACTCATTCCTGTTTCCTAGGAAACTTGTATTCTGATTTGAAAAATACAGTAAGGAGACCCTGCCTTTTCTGTCCTCCACTTCTGCAGTCTTCCCTTCTGGCAGAGAAAAAGGCACTTCTGTGAGAGTGGAGCCACAGAATTTTTTTTCTACTCCAAAAAGCTTTTTTTTTTCCTCTCTTTTCCAGTTCTTATTTTACCATAAGAGGCTTGAGTTTAATATAAATGACATGCAGAACACCAATGCCTCAAAGAAAGAGAAGAATCAGGAGTGCTAGGATCCTTACAGCAAGTAGTCACATTGCAGTACTCCCATGTGAGCTGATTTCCTTTCAGTACATGGCACCATGGCTTGCTGTCATTGTCAGGATTCCTGCAGCACAGGAAAGAGAAGAGTTATTTGTATTATCAGATCTGCAGGGAGTTTGGGGAGAGCTAAAGGTAGCAGACTGTGACCTGAGTGTACTCTTCTTGATTTTTCTAGAGATACAGAGGGCCCTGGGGGCATATGTAATTTGTATTTATGGAGTCTGATGTTACAGAAGCATAGATAGGTCAGGAGGAATAAAATTACTATTGTCAGTGAGCTTTATTCCCAGCAGTAATATATTTCCTGTGCTTTTATAACCCACGTAAAAGACTAGAGCCCTGCCTGAAGACTAGTACAAGGAAGTTTGGTGGGATTTTTTTAATTCTATAACTAACTACATACCGGCAGAAATTGTGACTACCAAGGCCCAGCTGGTAAGCATCTCTTCTCCAAGCAGTATATAACTTGTTGACAAGGATTTGAGAATTCCACCTCAAACAGGTAGCTCCAGAACTGGTGACACTGTGGATGCCTCGGTAATCTGTGCCTCTTCCAGATTTGCAGTTGATGTTCCCAACTTCAATAAGAAAGCTGCACGTTAACTGATGGATATGAACCCGTCAGCTGTTCCTGACTGTGCCTTTCTGCCAAGGCATCTATGTATTAGCTGTACTTAGTCTCTCGGTGTCATAAATATTAAAAGTCTAAACATGATTTAATGTGAGTCTCTCAACTTTTCAGGCTACAGAAATAGCATAAGTCCACAGAGAACCCTTATATATGCAGTGAATCATGGAAGCTCTAAAGTCCATTCCCTGTCCCTCTGCATGTACCTTTTGAACAGGAGGGCACACTGCAGTGTTCCCAGATGTACTTTCCCCCTTTATAGATATAGCACCAAGGTCTGGAATCCTCATCTGGGTTTCTGAAAGAGTTACGATATTAAGCATCATTATAAAGCTATTGTCTGCCATCTAGTTTGGTAATTTAATCCTGTTCTGCAGTTAAGATGTGGACTGAAGCATCAGAAGTCATTTGGATTCCTATTTTAATTATAAAATTGTGGAGTACATGGAGATGAGGGTGAGGCAGCCAGTAGCTAGCATGAGTGGACAGCTTGTTTTTGCTGTTTAGTTCATATCCAGGAAGCGCTACATTTTTAGAGTTTTGAGCAGGATCTGGAGCTGCAGGAAGCTGGCTTACAAAGGGAGTTTTAGGCACTGAGAAGGGACATGTGAAAGACTATGGGGTGAGAGATACATGCATTTTGTAGTCTGTCATAAGCATCTGGTCTGGTTAGCTCTGGAGTTCAGATATGTCTACAGAAGTTGCAATTGCTGCTCATGGGCTGTACCGTATTTGCACCTGTGCAGAGTGTTCTCTACTTGGTATTAGACTGTTGCAAACAGCTGTTCCTTTGCTCCAGGCTCTTAGAATGGGTTGATTCCTGTGGCTCTGACCCGTGTGCCATCAGCCCCTCACCTGCAATAGTTGTGATTGCCCAGTCCCAGCTCAGCAGCATCCGCTCTTTGGCCGCTGTATGTTCGGTCCATCAAGTCATTGCTATTCCAATTTAAACATTCTGTTCCGCTCTCTGTCATGCTCCATGTACCCCTGTATGTTACTCCAGCATCTTTATAGCACTTAACTTCAGTATCTGAACAAAAGGGAACAAAACGTTACTATAAGGACAGCATCCCAAACTCTGCTTCCCCAGTGTCTGTTCTGTTCAAACTTGGCTTCCAGATTTCTCGTCTAGTAAGTCAGTGAAAATGCCTTGCCAGGCAGATTGTAAGTATACATGAAGGTCTTCAGCTTCAAAATTTAGTTTTATTAAGAGACCCTGAGAACAGCCCAGGTGTCCTTAAAAAGTTCTTTGGAGTATTAGCTTTAGAATAAAAAGAGGCAACTTACGAGAGAGACTGGTATAGAGCAGCAGCTTCTGGGAACCTCATCCTTCTGCACTGCATTATCTAAAACCAGTAGCATTGTTCACAGTAATTGACATGGTATACTCGCCTACTTCACACTGCTTCCCAGAGAAACCTTGGTGGCACTGGCAGATGAAGAGCTGTGGGGAATAATATGCCTGTGAACACTGGCCCCCGTTGTAGCATTTCTTTCTAGTGCAGGCTGTAGAATAAGCAAAAGCCAGGAAATAGTTAGATTTCACAGAAGAGGGTGGCCATGTTCTATTTTTCCCTGCCTGCCTGTTATTGTCATGCGCTTACGCTCTTTTTGTGTAGTGCTTACATTCTTCCTTTGCTCCATTCTTTCCACGTACACTGTTAGAAGCCTTCCTCAGCCCGTTGTCCACTCCTGCTTAGTCCTGCCTGAATCAGTATGTATTAGTATTTTTATCTCTATCCTATTCTATTTCAAGACAAATTTTCTGTGTGATAATGTCTTCCCTGACAGTGGAGTTGGTTTTTAGGATTAGATGGACAATTTCTCATCCTCCACCATTTCCTTTCTCTTTTTTCTTCTTTGTACTCACCTCTGACAGGCACAGCGTGGCAGCGACTCCGACCATTGTTGCAGCTACAGTATTCTATTCTGCTCCCTGAGAGCCTCAGCCAGGTCCCCCTGTGCTGGTAAATTTCTCCAGATGAACTCTCTGTGCAAATGGCTGTAATTGGAGAAAATAAATCCTCTTTTAGAGATTCAGGGAAAAGACCTGGCTGAGCAAAAGAACTCCCCTCTCTTTCCAGGAGAAAAGTATCTGTGATGGGACCGTCTGTCTAATGGGCTGCCGTTTCTCCTTCTCAGACCACAATTGTCCCATGTCTCTCGTTTGTGTGTTGCTGGATATACTGTTCCACTACTGACCGGCCTCTTTTTCTTTGAAGAAGAGCAGAGGGAGGGGAAGACTTTGTTCTTTGAGTTGTGGATGGTATTAATGGTCTGGTATTTTGCCTTCTGAATCTCTCATCCAGATAACCATGACAAACAGGTTTCAGGCTCCATTCCTGCAGCATCACCTGCTTTCTCCTCCTGTGTCTATAAAGCTCCAGGTAACACAGTTGTAGTTTGCCTGGCTTACCTCTAGATCTGGCTCCCCGTTTGAAACGCAGGTGTAAGCCCTGCAAGCAAAGAAGGTTAATTCTGTGAGTAACTGCTCTCTTAAGCAAACTGAGAGAACAAGTGCCTCCAAAGAGCCAGTCCTCTGCTTGAGGCCTTGTAAATTAGGGGAGCTCTGAGCAACTGTCTGCCCTCCTTGTCAGACAGTACAGTGAAAAGTGCCTTTAGCACCTCAGCATGGGTACTGAGAATTGTAAATCATTCACTTGTCACAGATTACCAAGTGATTCCTTGTTATCTGAGTGATGTGAACTTAGGATGAGCTGTACTCACATTGTGCATGAAGTCATGTGCTTTTGGGGCACTGCAAGTGCTAACTAAAGCTTGTCAGCTTTCTGCAATTTGAAGGAGGTTCAGGGAAATAATTTCCAAAGAACTAAATGTGAACAAGCAGTAATTTTTGCTTGTTGACATGTAATTTCCCAATAAGCCTTTGTAGTTTGATTACCTTTGAGAGATATGTGTCTTGCAGACAATTAAATAAAATATTTTGGATAAAGTTTTAAGGAAGAAATCAATTTAGAAAGCTGCTTTGATTAGGCCACAAGAGAAAGAATAAAATAAAGAGAAAAAGAAAGGCTGGGATAGCATTTTTCTGAGAAAGAGACTAAAGATTTTAGAATTGTGTAGGGTTTACTCAAGCTATGCAATGTGAGACTTAAAGTGAGTGGACATGGGAACCATCGATGTGCAGTTGTAAGTGAGAGTAATGATGAAGGTGATGACAACAGAAAATTAAAGGGTGGTCACAATGGAACGCTTACAAACAGTGCAAGGTGACAGTGAACAGATACACCAAGAAGATTTGGAGAAGACTTGCTTACTGAAATGAAAACCTGCCAGGATAACACATTACTGGAAAACCCAGCTTAGAGGTAGACTACTTTGTAAGGTTTTCCTTACTCTGACTTCTAGTGACTTAACCAGATTCTCCTTCTGTCTGAGGCAGACAGCTGGAGTTGATGGTAAGGAAGTGCTGCTGAAAATGCAGGAGGATGGCAAGCATTAGCCTCTTACCTGGCACTGAGCAGTCATGATGGCTCCCAGCAGCAGGAGGAGGCATGGGAGTTTGCCTTCCATTCCGAGTGCTTTCCACATCACCTCCAAATCTCAAGTTATCTATAGAGACAACAGAAACAATAAGATGTTTAATAAAGGCATTTTACAGTGTGAATGGAGTTCAGGGTCATAAGTTTAAAGGTTTTAATTGGTGAAAATTCTTTTTTACATTAAAACACACTTTCTACTCTGCAGTTCTCAGCCATGTGGTCCAGCTGTCCTGGTGTCCCTTGACAGGGGAAACTGCCAGGCGGGACCCAGATATGCTTTTATTTGATAAATTTAGAAACTTGACAAGCTAAAGCATATCCTTTTAGGGCTGGAAGAAACTCAGAGAGTGTTTCCTGGGGAATAACACTGGTAGTTCCAGAGTCCTTTTCCCAGGGTTGCTGGAAGCCAACAGTATCACATGCATTAGAGAGATGGACTTGTCTAATCTTCATTAGAGTGTAGTGCCGACTGAAAAGTGTTGTGAGATTCAGGTCACTGAGGCCTACCTAAGAGGTCTCTTGCAGGGGCACAAAAATCTACTGAAGGGTCAGTCTGTGATAATAGTGATTTAAGAGGATTTGCATTTTCTGCATAGACTGCTTCTTTGGGTGAGAGTGAGGGTTTCTCTCTTGTGCAGAGGATGCATCGGCAAGGAGACTTTGCTTGATGATAAGTGGGGACAGCACTGCTGTGTCTTTGATTTTCAACATGTCTACAGATTCTCCCCATCTGAGCTTCTAGTTTCTACTATTGTCATATGCTTTTGCTAAAAATGGAGAGTGTGGCAATTGGCTGGCAGGCTAGCTTTCAGTCTGGTGTTCTCATTTATTCATTGCAGCATTTCTTTCCGTGTGTCACTTCTGTGCAGTCACAACTACTTCTTATTCCCTCTAATCCCTTCAGCAGCTTTGAACTTCAGACAATGCCCTCTTCCATCCCACATGAAGAGTTTATGCTTCCTCCAGACTGATTTACATGTCTGTCTCCTACTGCAGTAGTCTTGGGAGAGAACTCCCAATGATCTCCCGTGAGAGATCGCTAGCTAGTATGGTGTGGCTGGGGTTAAGGATGAATCTGGATTTCTGCGTCCATTCATCTCATTTGCTTTGACAATGTGCTTCTCTCTTCACTCGTCAGAGGTTAATTTCCTACCTGGTAAAACTGCTGCTCTGACCTGGCCACAGATAGCTATAGTAAGGACATTTGGGTACTGTGATCCATCTGTATTTCTTCCTACTGTATCAAAATTTATTTCTGTCTGGCCTTGAGCAGGCAAGTTTCTTGGCAGAAGTATGAATTTAGATTTATGCTACCATCTTGTACCCTGTTTCCCCTCCCCCAGTTTGCTTCCTGACAAAGCAGGAAAAATGATTTCTTTCACCAAAGCAGAGTATCTTGTGTAAGCGCTGCCTAGTTTAGGGCAGCCATTGGGCGGAGAGAAAATTCTGAGCAGCAGGGGAGTGCTCATAACATGGCGTAGTCTCAAGCATATACAAAATTTTACTGCTGAAATTAAGCAACACAGGTTTTTTCCCTTGCTGCACTAGATGTCATTTCTAATCTCATCCTCATAGCAGAAAAATACACTGGATATGACAGATAAAGGCAGTGAAGGGTTTTGCAAGATAGTCTGTTGCTTATGAAGGCAACGCACTTTGCTGTGGGCTTCTGGCTTCTTTGTTAATCCCTGTAGGGGAAAATCCCCAAGATGATGTATTTTGCCCATTCTTTTATCTTGCTGACATTGTAGTAACTGTAAAAGATCAGGTAAATGTATGTATGTAAAAGAACTCCAGTAAAACCGGACCTTAACAGCATGAGTTTGGTAGCTAGCCAAGTTCTATTTTATATTTTGAAACACTGCTGAACTTCAGGACGTTTAAATGAGGATTTATTGGCACACCAACAAGATTCTCTGTTGGGGGCGGGGGGCAGAGGCTGTTGTTTATGGCAAAACTTAAATTAGTAAGATGGAGTAAGTGTTTGTGGGACTTTTTGAAACATGGCATTAAATAGCAAGGTGCAATACATCTATTAAAAACTGGGAAGGTATTTATTTTCTCAGTTGAGTAATAGCTTTTAAGGACTGGAGTTGTTGTTATTATGTAATCTGAACTCTTACAATAAGGCAAATAACTTTATCACAGGTTTCCTGACTTCAATTCATAATTTTCTTCCTAATAGTTATTCCTGCGTGCAGTAATAGTAGCTCTTTTTTACAACCAAACGAGACATAAGTAATCACCAGTGTGAATAGATCTGGCTTGATCCTCTGTAGTAACAAAGACTGCTATAGCAGTCAGTCTAGATGGCAGAGATGATGAATCACGAGAGTGTGATGTAGATGGGAACCTCCTGGCTTTGAACAAGTCCAGCACTGGATGTCCATTTTCTCTCTTCTTTTAAAAGTATAATGCCTCCTATACAAACCAAGAGCTGGGAGTGAGGTATAGTATCAGGCAAGAAGATATAAATCATTCCACATCTCTAGGATTGCTCTGCAGTTCCAAATCTTTGAAATAATACTCAGGTGCTGTCTCACACACTATCAGCTTTTTATCATCTACGTTATGTGATCCCTGAGCAAGCAGAAAGCTAACCCAATTATTTGAGAAATCTACTACTTCCAGAAATTAGAGGCTCAGACTCTGTTTATATAAAGTCAGAGAAGGCAGCTGGATAATAGCTGGTGAAATCAGAGTATGACAGATGAATGAGTCATAAATTGGGATTCAAGGCTGAAAAAGGGAGAGAGTTTGTTTATGGGATTTTTTTTAAAGATTTATTCAAAGAAAAAGCAAAAGGCATAAATATTCCAGTCTCTGAAGCAGAACTGGGAGTACGGCAGGACAGTTTAGGCTGTGGTTTCTTTAGACCGCACAAAGAGGAGACTTAAGTTGCAAGTCAGACTGAAAAGAGTCACAGGAACAGCTTCTGAGAACTTTAATTACTCCAAGACTTGTCTTTAGATCACATCTTGATGATGAGAAATCTTGTAATTCAGAGCATCTCTCAGGGATTTGTATTAGTATGTAGATTTTGTCATATACTTTCAGATTTTGTAAAGATTTTGTAATACACTTTCAAGCCCTTTCTCACCTCTTAGCAACCATTTTGCATTGTATAGCAAGCCTTTTTAAAAGCTGTAAGAGTGATTTCCAAATAGGCATTGACTTCCGTTGAATCCAAATCAGGAATGTTCTCAAAGCTGAAGAGGATGATCTGCTCTGCTACCCAGAGTCGTTTGGTTGCTGCTGTAACCCCATGTTACATTATCCTTATGCCCTGCAGCTGTAGCTCATTATTGGAGCTCAATTTAAATTAAAAAAAAAAAAGACAACGACATTTTGGTCTTGAAGACTGAAATGAAAGGAGGATCCCTATTTAAAAAGCACCTGCATGGTTTAATCAACTTTATGGTTGTAATCAAGTTTATCCCATATAGTCTGCTATACAAATGGATTCTAGTCTTACACAGCACATGCTTATACTGCAGAACATGACAGATAGTCTCCCTAAAGCTGTCTTCCATCGGATGCCACATCCTTTCTTCCACTTATTTCTGCGGCCCCTGTTCAAGCTATCTGATCTTACAATGCTGCAGCACCTTACCCCTCCTTCCCCCCTCTCCATGAGGGAATGCTTGCCCATCCATTGGTGGCTGCTCTCCCACTATGCATGGAAAACTGGTAACAGATGTTCCCAGATGTTTATTTTCAGTTTTGGGAAAGGTACAACTTAGGCCAGTCAATTGGAATGTTCCAAATGATAAGCCCTATCAAACTGAAACCATATGGCTGTTTGAAAAATACTGTGTTTACGAGAGTCCAAGCAGAAACCTGCAAGCAATGTGCTTTCGGGTAGGGCTCTCCTAAACAGCTTGTGCCTTTTGCTCTCGCCCTTTGCTTCCTCGCTGATCAAAAATACTCTAGCAATAAGCCAGAGGCCTAGATGTGGTGTTCTGACGTTTTGATTCTATGCTTTCAGGTACATTAGGACATAAAGATATACGATACCTTAATTTATCTCTCTTTGCTGAAGCATCAGCAGCAGGAATACTTTAAATCCCACACACTAATTTATTATTAATAACAGCCCTTCTGAGCAGTAGGATTGTGAGTATTATCTTACCGATGTGGAATAAGACCTAAAAAAAGGGATGTATCTTATCAAGGTCAAACAAAAAGGCATTAATAGAAATTAAAAGTAGCTCTCCCCCTGTATGCCTCCCAATAATCTAGTATGTCCATTCCAGAATACTTTGATTCTGAATCTATAGCACTAATAGCTTTCTTGCTGATGAAGAGCTATCTTGCTTTAGTTCAAGCAAAAGACTGCAGACCCTTGCTGCTTTTTCCTGCCTGCTGAAGAAAGTGCTTTTGTATCCCTTTTCTGAACTGAGCAGATAAATATCAGACTCCTACTACTTCTCTTTAAAATAGAACAGTGGACAGACCTCTGTTTTGGGGGAAAAGGATTTAAAAAAACAAAACAAGTAAGATTCTGTAGTCTTCGAAGGCATTGGAGGAAATAGATATTTCAAACTCTGGCTTCGTTTTTGGAATCATTCTCAGTATTTCCTGTGGTTTTGGCCACATTTGAAAAGAAGCGTGTTTAGGGAGAACTGAAGAAAAGCCGCCTCCCTCCTCTTTGTCCCTCCATTATCATGGTTGGGAGCCTGAGGTGAAAGGCGTAATCTGATCTCCTCCCAGGAAGACAATAAATTATCCTTTCACAGCTAGTTCTCTGGGTCTCTCCTTACCATCAAGACATTTATCCGTAACTCTTCCTTTGTTTTAAGTTCTTTTGCTAATGTTCTTTGTACAGGAGGAGCTAACTGGTTAGAGCCTCAGGCTGTCAGCCCTTTCCCTAGAATAGCTGAAGCTGTCTGGAAACAACTGAAAGCTAGCAGCTTTACCCAGCATTATGAATCTCTTCAAAAGCTGAAAAGCAATAGCTCAGTTAGTGAACTACCATGGTGCTTCAGTGGGATTTATTAAATAATAACATTTAATAGTATTTAATGAAAATGCCATTGATGTTGAAAATGGGAAATGCACTTTTTGAAACAGGTGCAGAGTAGTACCTACCTTTTTGCTTTTTCTCCTCTGTATTCGGTTGATGATTTCCTTTCCAGACCAGTGTGGTTTGGCGTTTTCTGTGTGTCTGCTCTGATCTCTCTGAACAGCTCCTGTCCTACTTAAAACCCACTCGAGGGGGTGGAGACTCCAGCGGGCAGCAGGGCGTGCTTTCCCCCAGCCCTTCCCGAGGACGTGGGGATGGTCCAGGACAGAGTGGCTCGTGTCTGGAAGTGTTCGGGAGTGAGTCTGTGCAGGGCAGGAGGAGAGCTTGCTGGCTGAAGTGAGTGGGGCATGCTGGATTTTACAGTCAGTTTTTGTTCTTTCTCTCTTCCAATCAGAAAGCAGATTCAGTCTTCAAAACAATTTTTCCCCATTGCACGCCTTAAGCTTCAGTGACAGTAAGGGTAGTATGTATCCCTTATGACGAACTGTCCCACCATGCTTCTAGGAATGCAAATACACAGGTGTATTAGCTCTAACACGACGAGAGGTCTGCAATCTGTGCACTTGGTCCTAGTACTTAGCAACGCCCGTTTCAAGCAAGAGTTCAATGCTCTGAATGGCATCCATTGAGAATCTCTGGCAGAGAGACTCTGGCCTGTACGTGGAGCAAAGCTTGACATGAACAGTGCCACTGGGAGAAGAAACAGTCAGCATGTTGATGACCAAAGAGTTAAATGTTTGCTGATAATGTCTGTCAAAAATGAAGATCTACTCACCAGGGTGCAGTCACGAGATACTAAGTTATCAAAGTGTGGCAGACAAACCTGAATGATCAGTTTTAGTGCTGAATTTAGGACTGGTTTATGAAAACTGTCGGTGTGGCAGTAGTGGATGTGTCCTAACTTTTAGAACTGTTTCACTAGAAATCAGGTTCCTGGTATAATTTAGTGTAAGCACAGACATAAGAAATAGTGTGTGAGGGACCACCATCTTCAGGAGGTAGCTGCATAGAGTCCTCAGCTGGGAAGCATGGCAATGGTTATTTTGCCTATTGGAAAAGATGAAACACTGGTTACTCTGGATGTTTAGCTCTTCTCTGTATGGAAACCTATGTCAAGATTATCACATGTATTCCTCTGAGAGTCACAGTGCGGGTGGTAACACTACTGCCATAAATCTGACTTAAGAGCAGCTGCAGTTGACTGTTTCCAGAAGAGACTCCCAGTTGTTGAGAAGAAGATGCCTGGACACTGCTGAGTGAGCAGGTGCTAATTTATATTCTTTTTAAAGATAACAGCAATTTGCTACTGGACTTCTAGATTAAAGATGCTAACAAAGTAAAGGCCGTGGGGGAATAGTTCAGAAGTTGTTATTTCCTGGCTTTTCACAGCTTAAAGACAACTGTAGCTGTCTAGAGACTGTGGTGTGGGTGCTATCTGTGGTGCTTAATGTATATTAGGGAAGCCAGCAATAATAGTGTCTCCTCTCTCAAGGACCATCTACTGGCTTACCTCTAAGCTGATCCTGTCTCGGGATGGAGTTTCGGCAGGACTGTTTAGTGATGAAGTGCATCATGACATCCCGCAGCAGGCCCACATCCCCCGAACAGGACACCTCCATGCCTGGTGGCCTTGGCAGCGTCAGGAGCTGCTGGCCGAGCTGCAGGCCCGGCTGTGCCCCTCCTGCCCGCGCTGTTGGGCGAATTCGCGGTGGCACCGAGGTGCTGATCGTCAGCCAGCCCAGGCAGAAGCAGTATGTAAACCCGATGTAATGCACGGAATAGCGTTCTGGCTTGGGTGGTGAGAGGGGGAACTGAGGCACGTTTCGACACGTTCAGCAGATTTAAAAGAAGCTGTGGGAAGGACACAGCAGCTCTGCTATTTGACTTAAATAGCTCACGAGCTCTGCTCTCCTTTAACCCCGAGACGCTGACTCTAGGAAGGAAGCCGGCCGCGACGATCGCGACAACGCTGCTCTTCGGCGGAGTGGGCTGGGACAGGGCCGGGAGCTCCCGCCGCTCGCGCAGGCCGCGCGCCCTGGTAGCGCGGCTCCTTTAAGGGCGGGGGGGCGGGTGCCAGCGCCACACGCGGCTCGCGCCGGAGCCGGAAACGTCGGCGGACGCGTCCCGGGCCCTGCGGAGCCCGAGCGCTGTGGCCCCGCCATGAGCCGGCCGCCGGCCCTGCAGGCGCAGACCTGCGGTCCCTGGGAGATGAAGGAGCGCCTCGGCACCGGCGGCTTCGGCAACGTCATTCGCTGGCACAACAAGGTAGGCGGCGGCCGGCCCCCTAGGCCCGGCCCGGCCCGGCGCCCGCTCAGCCGAGCCCGTGCTGTGTCCGCAGGAGACCGGCGAGCAGGTGGCCATCAAGCAGTGCCGGCAGGAGCTGAGCCCGCGCAACCGCGACCGCTGGGCGCTGGAGATCCAGATCATGAAGCGGTGAGGCTTCCTCCGCCACGGCGGGCGCTGCCGGCAGGGCCGGGCCGGGCCGGGCGGAGCCCGCTGCCCGCTCGCCGTCGGG
>Ga0065711_1039585_pt1 | contig 17689 bp, 12 predicted proteins | sample Hoacrofraction12_FD_59098 | JGI IMG/M metagenome (GOLD analysis project Ga0065711, IMG submission 59098) | Hoatzin crop microbial communities from Cojedes, Venezuela - Epithelial fraction 12 v2 (version 2) | ecosystem: Host-associated > Birds > Digestive system > Esophagus > Crop | place...
CAAGACCCGCCTGGACAAGGTCCTGTGCAGCCTGCTGTAGGTGACCCTTCTTTGGCAGGGGGGTTGGACTAGATGACCCACAGAGGTCCCTTCCAACCCCGAACATTCTGTGATTCTGTGATATACTGATTTGAAACTTTCAGTCACCTCTTTTTTTACATTAGCATGTTACGCTGGTACCAGTAATACTGGCAGTGCAGAAATGAAAGATTTTTTTTTTTTTTAGAAAAAAAAAGAAATAAAACTAAAAGCAACTGGTGAAAGAAAATGTTGTGGTAGGGAGAAGTATCATTGTACCGCGTTGAAGTACATCCCTCTTTAAATTCTTGCTCTGCACAATTCCTATTGTTCCACTAAGTAGCCCATATTTTGAGGTAAGGATTTTATGCTTATGCAGACTCTCAAACAATTTGTGTTTGTAGGAGAAGCAGCAGGAGTGAGGGAATAGCGCGGCTTTCTGAGCTGTTAAAGGTGTGCCTAAGTAGTAGTAGCTGCACAGTGCAACAATAATTGTATGACAATACTAAGGACATAAATGCTGCTACAGTTACTATTTTCTATAATAGATATGGTCATTACTTGATAACATAGCGCAGTAGCTGTCACAAACCATTTTTCCAGTTAGGAAGACTGTAATTTTTCTCTTTTATAGTTCATATTTCAGAGCATTAGTGTGCTGACCATAATGACAGTGACTTTCTGAGTTAATTTTTTTTGCTTCCTTTTATAGTGGATTTGGTGTAGAACATGAAACTGATTAAAATGACCATAATAAAAAAGAAAAGTGAGAAAAAGAAGTGCAGTTTTTCCTTTTTCTCTCTGGTTGCTTTGACCACTTCCTATTATTTATCAGAAGTTTAGACAGTTTAGTGACTGTTTTACAGGCACTTTTTTCTGCGTAGTGGAGCTTTGCAGTCTTTGAAAGGTGATGAATGAGTCGTGGGTCTTCTCCTGTGGGGTCCCCATTTATTCCTGCAAAATATCTTTTGCTATAAAATACTTTCTAGAATGGCAATTATTGCCTAAAATGTCCTCTGTGTATTTTGTCCCGTTAGATGCCTGAACGTATAAGGCCTTTGTTCTTGAAAGGAGAGCTCTCGGGAGAAGAGCTGGAGGTTGGGCATCTCCACGTTCTTTGGTTCCATGATGTTGCCAGCAGACGGGTGGCTCTGTGAAACCTGTGCAGGCCATCTGTGGATGCAACAATTTATATTCCACTGTATTTTATAGAATTAATTAAAATGGTCTTCCCAGAGTTGCAAACTACCTTCAAAATGCGAAAATGCTCTAGATAAATCCTCAGCCTCTGAAAAATAAAAGTGACCTCTTCATTCTAACAGCACGGTTGCGTCCACAGAAACCAAAAAGTAACTTCAGTGTCAGTGTGTTCTTGTCTGGCTGGACACCGGGTGCCCACCAAAGCTGCTCTGTTAGTCCCCCTCCTCAACTGGACAGGGGAGAAAAAAATACAACGAAAGGCTCATGGGTCGAGATGAGGACAGGGAGAGATCGAAAATTACTGTCACGGGCAAAAAAGACTCGATGTGGGGAAATTAGTTTATCACCAATCAAATCAGAGTAGGATAATGAGAGGTAAAACCAAATCTTAAAACACCTACTCCCACCCCTCCCTTCTTCCCGGGCTCAACTTCACTCCGTTTCTCTCCTTCCTCCCCTGGAGCGGCACAGGGGGACGGGGAATGGGGGTTGTGGTCAGTTCATCACACGTCGTCTCTGCTGCTCCTTCCTCCTCAGGGGGAGGACTCCTCACACTGCCCCTGCTCCAGCGTGAGGTCCCTCTCACAGGAGACAGTTCTCCACAAATTTCTCCAATGTGAGTCCATCCCACGGGCTGCAGCTCTTCACAAACTGCCCCAGCGTGGGTCCCTCCCATGGGGTGCATGCTCCAGTGTGGGTCCCTGACAGGGTCACAAGTCCTGCCAGCAAACCTACTCCAGCGTGGGCTCCTCTCTCCACGGGTCCACAGATCCTGGCAGGAATCTGCTCCAGCATGGGCTTCCCACAGGGTCACAGCTTCCTTTGGGAATCCACCTGCTCTGGTGTGGGGTCCTCCCTGGGCTGCAGGTGGAGATCTGCTCCAGCCTGGACCTCCATGGGCTGCGGGGGAACAACCTGCCTAACCATAGTATTCTCCATGGACTGCAGGAGAACCTCTGCTCCAGTGCCTGGAGCACCTCGTTCCCCTCCTTCTTCGCTGACCTTGGTGTCTGTGGAGTTGGTTCTCTCACATTTTCTCATTCCTCTCTCCAGCTGCAATTGCCATTGTGCAGGTTTTTTACCCCTTCTTAACTATGTTATCCCAGAGGTGCTACCACCATCGCTGATGGGCTCGGCCTTGGCCAGTGGCAGCTCCATGTTGGAGCCGGCTGGTGTTAGCTCTTTTGGACACAGGGAAAGCTTCTGGCAACTTCTTACAGAAGCAACCCCTTGTAGCCCCTCGCCATACCAAAACCTTACCATGCAAACCCAATACACAGGGATACTGTTTTGCTGATAATATTTGTTTTTTTCTGGTCAGTGTTGCTTTCTTGGTGGTAGCCGGGAGAGGACAACCTTAGGCTGTTGAGAACAGCGCTAATGTCTGGATTTCACAGTCTCTGCTGGCTCATTTATTAGTTTCCTTGGTGTCTTCACCACTTTGTTTCACTACAACTTTTTTCCTGTGATGCTAACAACTTTTGTGCCTGTAAGTGTTATTTAATGTGAAGTTTGGTGAACATCTCCTGGCACTGATGTTCTGCATCTTGATGGGACTGCAGGGGACAAGAGTTTTGAAATAGGAAGGTGCTTGTATGGCCACTCGTGCCCTTCACTGACACAGAAATCACTCAAACTCGTGTCCTGCGGTTCCTGGGGACAACATGATGACAAGTGAGATGAAAGCGGTATCTGATTGATTGTAGCTAATGGCTTCGGTCAGTTATACTGGTTTTCTTGTCTGATGAGGCTTGCTAACAGCATACGCTGGTGAATCTAGTTAGTGTCCTTGCCCCAAAAAGGTTAGTGAGATTTGAATGGGCCAGGTGTCCTGCTGCTGACAGAATTTAAGTTGTGCCAAATTGTTATCAGAGTAAATGAGTTCCTCATGATATGCCTGCTTATAACACTTTTACGAAAAGGTCTGTTAGATAATTTTTAATGGAAATTACTCTTACTCATGTGTTTTAGGAATTCTAACACATGTAATTGCTTTTAAGAGAGTTTAAAGCATATACTGTGTGACTAGAAAAAAAACCATAAGAAATCTCATTTTCTTTTACACAGAATGCATCAAAATCAAAGATGAAGAAAAAAACAACTAAAACCCAAGAAGCCAAAAAAATTGTGAAGAAGAAATTTAAAGTCAACACAAAAATAATCTTTACTGAAGATGGAGAGGTAAGATCAGTTCAAAATAACACTATTTTGGTGGGAACTGAATTTGTAGTTTCTGTAAAGGCAAAAATACTTATACTCTATATCTTTATAAAATGATATGCTTTTCAAAAGTGTGCGATTCTGTGTAATTGGTTTAAGTTTTGCAAAACTATTCAGCTTCCATTTAGGAATGCTGAGCACTGACCTCTCTTCACCTGTGTGCAAGATGCTTGTTTGAGAGCTGTTAGTGGTTGTACAGAACTGTTACCTCTTTTCTGCCTATGATCTTCAATTTCAGGTGGAATCAAGAGCCAATTTTTTCTTTACAGAAATGTAAAAGAATTTTCCTGTAGGTATTTGCAAAAGTTTCCCCAAGTCTGGAGCTGGAGTACTGGAATTAAAAGAAGTCCCTGCTTTTCTTTCCAGCATTCACTATTTCTAGATTAACAGTTTTGTTAGGAAAGCTAAGGAAGTACCAAATTGTCGTCTGCTGGTGCTGATGTAGTAGTTCCTTGAAATTTGCCAGTAATTTAATTGGCTCTTTTAATAGCCCCTGGAAAAGTGTATTGATGTTATACCAAAAGGAACTGTTGTGAATGCTAGTCACTCTAGGGTTTCATTGTGGTGATAACCTCACTAGCAAGTCTCCATGCTCCATAAATTTTTCTAACATTTGATTTCACAGCTTCAGATGCTGTCTACATTGTTTTTCCATTTCCAGCATTAAGGTTAATTTCAATAACGCATAAAGTGAAGGAGAGGTCACCTTTACAAGAATATAATTTGCTTTTGTGACCGAATAAAATAAAGCATTTTATATTGCAGTGTGAAGGGAGTACAGCCATACAATTACTGACATCAGACAAAATTTGAAAGGTTTTAGAGATTGCCCCATTGACCGGAAATTATATCTTCAGATATTTTTAGATATTCAAAAGCTGTTGTCTCATCTTAAAACACCGAAGCAAATGATTTATGTATCTATGCAATAAAGCAAAAGGGAGTAAGAATGGAGAAAAAAAAATCAGCACAAAGATTATAGTTAGAAGAGTAGCACAATAGAGAAGGGGTGACTTACTTGAGAAAATGTAAAGTTTGCATCTATGGATGTTGTTCCTGCTTTTTATCTGAGCTGTGTAAACTGTGCTTTAAAGTTTTACTGTTCTACTCCACATGCTTCTCTTTGATAAAATGAAACTCCTTTAAGAAAAGTATCTTTCTAGAAAATACAAGTACGCAAACTCCATTTTCTGAAAGGAAGTGGAAACAGTAGGATGGGTTTAGCATTATCCAGGTGAAGAACACCCTGTGTGCATTAGGGAGTCCTAGACGTGTTTGGTTTGGCATTTGTATCTGAAAGACATTCTGTATTTTCTGCCATATACTTTCTTTTTAAGAGTTAACTACTCTACCAGTCCAAAAGCAGGAATGATTTTGCAAAGCCTACCCCTAGATGATGTCTGCTCATGCCACGAAGTGTAAGCTGTTAGATCACAAGATAGGTGGGGATATTTTTTAGTGAATATGTAGTCTTTGTCTTCACTTGAGAGTTTCACATACTTGAAGGAAGCTGGATGGGTTCAGCATGTTATCCACAAGTGAAACTTGAATCATCAAACATTTCCAATCCAGTTTTTTTACTACAATCAATAAAACCCTCCACATCTGTTGTTGCTTCCCCCAAAACATGAACCTACAGTCATGTTTTTCATGTACTGTGTGATGAAGGCCATTTTTGTCACAGGTGATATGTTGGAATATTGGTTGTTTACATGAAAACATGCTATTTAGATTTACTAATGTGTTGTTCTCTTGTATGTATTTTGGGAGAGTCATTTCTTGAAAGCAAATATAATTTTTCTCCCAAAGGGACTAGCAGAATTATGAATTATTTGTTCCATCAGGCAAAGACAGAAAAATAGGGGAAGAAGTTGAAGTGAATCCATTAAACAGTATTATGGTGTAATGAAGTCATTATTTTCAAATACTCATTTTTGACTGAATGTGATGTTAAATAAGGTAGCTGAGTTTGGGTGGTGCAAAAGTTTTGTTTGTCTCCTTTGCAAATGGCCTTTTCATTGAGTCTAGGAAAACAGCGTATTGGAATATTTAGGGTATCAAAACTTTGATGTGGAAAAAATGTTCTAACCATTGTTTTTGTTGTTGACATCTATAATTCAGTTAGTGCAGCAGTGGCCACCTGTGCAAAAATCCAGTTTGGCTAAAGCAGATGAGGAAGATGATGCCAGTGGTATCAACTTAGACAAAGCGAAAGAGATACTCCGGGAAGAAGACAAATTTGACAAAGAAGAATACAGGAAGAAAGTGAAGGAAAAACATAGGGTAAGTTGGTTTCTACCTCAGTTATTGAAGTGCAGAAATAGATCCTGTGATATGGATTATTTAGGACTTACATATATTGTGAAATAAGTGTAGTACCAGTTCATTTAAATTCATCATTTTTTTTCGGGACTACACTGCACACAGGAAAACTGTTCTTACAGAAGTAGCTGGATAACACAAAGCCTTATGCAGTACCAGTTGTTGGTAACAGTGGAGCTGTATTTACAACTTTAAAAGCTGGTAAGAGTTTAGTGGGAGCATCATTTTTTTTTTTTTTTAGTGGCATTCAATGGAAGGGTTTGTTTCACAAAAAGCAAGTGTTGTTTGGCGTACATGCTCTAACAAATGCTGAAGGTGTTTCGGGGGAAGGGGAAGTGAAAGAGTGTCTCTGACATGTCTTCAGACTACCACTTGCTCGACGTTCAGTATTACATTTCAGGTAGGCAAAAGGGTTAACTTTTTGCATTGGTGTTATCAGGGCTATCGGAACCTACTTCATGAATTATTCAAGTAGTGCTATACAATTTTGGATATAGTTTGAAAACTTCAGTATCTGCAGTCTAGCTTCCTTCTGACATTTAAAAACCTTTAAATTGAAGATCATAAATTTGCAAAATGTTGGTGTATTATTTGTCATGGACCAAAGCAGCGTTTCCTGACCTTATCATGTATCAGTCGTATGGAACACAACCAGATGTCTTTGAGTTCAGGGATGGTTCTGTTAGTCATTGTGAGAAAGATTTGAGTTTCTCCAGATAATGAATAAATGTGAGATCCCAGGGCTACCTGTTACTGAAGGCCTGCTTTATACTCAAAGCTTCTAATTTCCAAACCATTAAAAAGCATTGTTTCATTGTCCTGCTCTGCAAATGCTGACTTTATCCAGTTTGACTTTATCTGCTGATTGCTAGTGATTACTGCTAGATGTTCTGGTATCTGTGAAAGGTTTGTGTTTGAACAAAATGATTTGGAGGGGATTTGTGAAAGCTTGAAGTTATGTTTGGGCACTGAAGTATTCCTGCTAAAGTCAAAGCATACTTCACACATTTAATTTGAAAGTCTACTCCTATAGTCCTGTTACAGTCACAGAATGTTAGGGGTTGGAAAGGTCCTCTGTGGGTCATCTAGTCCAACCCCCCAGTTATCTGACATCTACAAAAAATCTCACCTCTTCTTTAGCAAAGTGTTGCATTTGAAAGTAGCTGCAAAGAAATAATGTTTTCTGTGCTATAGGTGAAATCATAGTCAATTTTACAGAAAGCAGTGCTATCAAATTTCAAGGATGCAGCTTAATAAACAAGGAAGAAGAGGTGGATTTATGACTTTCCAGTCAATCTGCTATTTGCTAGCAAATTCATGTACTTTGAGTGATGCTGTTGTATGTTTGACATCAGACTTCAATGATCAAATACTTCATCAGATGGTCTGTTAACACAGCTTCATTGATATAATGCCGAGGAAAACAAATGACATTAATCAGATATTTACCTGCATTGAAAAAAAAGTGTTTCAACTGTGGAGATACTATGAAAAGAGAATGCCTCTTTTCAAATGTGAGGCAGGCAAAATGAACAGGACTGGCTGCATCATCGATATCATGGAGTTTTTTTGTAATTATGGAGAGTGTCAAGTTTCTTGTAACCTACCTTACTGCATGAGTGTTTTTGACACTTCACCTGGCTAACATCCTTTATGAAATGAAATAAAAGAAATGAATGGTAGTATGTCAAAAACAAGGAAATAAATGAAAAGAAACCTACTTCTGATTGAGGTACTGTGAAATGTGTGTCTACTTTTTAGGGCTGCCTTACTGCATTCAGTCATTGCGTGCACATTCAGATTATTTATTTGTGGCTTAACAATTTGAGGTGAAAAATACTGCATATGGTAAATTCTCTGTACAGCATGAAGTATTCGGTTTCCTGACTGTCATTTAATTTTTGAAATGGTCTTGCAAACAGTTTAGAATCCTAACATCCAAATTCAAAGGAGATGAAACTAAAGGAAAGAAGGGGCAGGAAGGTGATAGGTGGGAGTTCAGGATTTACTTTGGCAAGAGCCTCATTTGCCTCCCCGTCATCTCACTAACCTTGTGTCTGAAGATGATCCTCCACCCTCACTTCAGAAGGCAGTCGTTAGAGTTGCCAATTCATTTAATGTATTTATTAATACAGGCTATGTAAGGTAAGGCTGCCACACAGGTTGAATGTGTTTCTGTTACTCTACCTTATTACTATCATCCTTTATGTCTGGGATTCTTGACAGTCAGCTGTTGCTGCTTAGGAAATAGCCGTAATAGTTGGGAAAATATGTCAAGTCCTGCTCTTTTGTCTCAGCTAAGCAGCGACAAGCACTACCTGCTTTCTCTTGGGTCATGTTAAGCTGGTCTGGTGATCAGAAGATCCACTCTTCCAGACACCTGTGAAGAGGCCACATTGTTACTATGTGGGGCAGATATTACTCAAGTTTTTTCTTAACAGAAAATGTGTAATTAGTTAAATTGGCACTATAGGGAGAAGTTCTATGGCACGATTTAGAAATTGTAGAGAAGTGTTATAGATGAACATTATTTTAGCCATTGCAGTCATTGTTGTCTCACTCATATTTTGGGGGAATTTATTGCATTGTCAGTGGGGCAAGTCACTGGTCCCTCATTAATGAAGGAATGCTAGGGAAAAATATGGGCTGTCTCAGAGTGAAAAGGAATCATGTGGCCACTTTCACAGTGACTTCCCTATGGTATTGGAACCTTCTCCCACCTCATAAGGTTTCCCTTCCCAAAAGAGAACATAATCACTCAGTGGCAGGTAGTTAGCTGAGTCTGAATCTTTGACTGGCATCTCAGTGATGTGAAGGAATAAGAACCAGCCAAGTCCTTGTATCGTGACGGTACTGCAGAAGCCTGATGAGGTGCCTGATCGTTGTCTGAATTTGCTATTAAAAGTTTGGTTGTGTATGTACCTAGCTGGGCTAGTGGTACAAGTTATTTCTTAGTCTCATTTGGAGGGAGAGGATGAAACCTGAAAGAGATTCAAGTGTGTTACCAACAAAGGATATGAAAGTGACAAAGAGACTAGGAGACTTTCTTATCTTATTTTCATGACTTCAAGTTTTGCGTAAGTACAAATGACTTGGTGCCCCTTCTTGTGTCGTTGAAAGAGGGGCTTTTGAAAGTCACATACTTTCATCCCATCTTATACAACTGCTCAGTGGGATTTGACAGTCCCTTTTTATACAACGTCTTAAAGCTATCGCTTGTGACTGTCATTGCTTCTTTTAAAATCCTCCAGACTTCACTATCAGCCAGAATACATCATGGCGTAACACGACCTTGTCTGACCTTTCCTTTCTGCAATAACACTAATTATTTCAGCATTCCCATCTTTGTTTTAAATTCCTTCCTGCAAGCAGGCTGCTGTAGATATTTGTCCATTTGACATCTTTTCTAGCAGCGCATGTGACAACTTTGTTTCTTGGTTTTCCGCCTTGGTTACTGAATTCTCCTACAACTTTCTCCTGCCTACCTTTTGGAAAAAGCTGTGGTTAAATTTTTCCTCTCTGCTTTTGCTTCAGATTTGTTCAAGATCTTTGCTTAACTTTTTAATCAATTTAACTTTCTTCTGTTGCTTCACTTTCGGCAAGTTTCAAATGTTTGTATTTTGATTCATATTTCCTCCTCTTAATTCCTTTTCTTTCTACTGCAGCTGATATAGTACCCTGATTTGTATGTTTGGCAGTTTATATTTTTTACTTTAAATCAATTTTTGAGACATGCTGAATCTGTTCAAGTTATTATGTGGGTAGATTAGAAGACCACTAGAGACAAATGCGTTTTCATTCTGTATAAACCAAATGTAGCAGTCTGCTACCTGGTTAGGTACGTCAGTAATCAAGAAGTCCTCTGAAGCTGAGTGTATGCTAATACCTGAAGTCTCTACATTGGCTTTAAAACGGTGCCTTAAAATAACACTGATTTACAGAAGGCTATGAAAGCATGTGTTGTTTCATCTATTTTTTTATATCTTGCACATGGGTTCAGATTTTAAATTAGGTTGTGAGTGGATATAGAAAAAGCAGTGTTTTTATAAAGCTTGTCATTTTATAGGTCATATTCCATTGAAAATCCATCTCTTATGGTTTCTTCAGTGTAATCTTGAAGATTAGAGACCTCTGGGGAAAAAAAGATGAACTTCTTAAAATCAAAACTTGCGCAAAATAGCTTTTTTTTTAGGTGAATATGGCCTGTAAGCTTAATATGAACTTTCCGTGTGAAACAGTTTCTGATGAAGAGCAAAACTATTTAGAAGGTATCCCCAGGCCATTGCTTTTAAGTCCGTTTGTGAATGTCATTTAAATGAGCACAGTTTTCAGTATGATCAGAAATATGTTTTGGTGCATTCATGAGATGCTTGGATTAGATGAGATCTGGGTTGTAGTGCCTTAAGGCTTGTGGAAACTTGCAAATCCTTCCTTCATGAGTCTCACATTTTGTTATCCTCTCCTTTCTCTGCAAATGGGGAAAAACTGAAAAACAGATGGACAAAAAGAAATAAAAATCTGAGGTAGAATTGTGGTGTAATTAATACTTATTGAAGTTTTGGAAGCAAAGTAAATTTTTTTAGTTGAGCACAAGGGAAAGGGGGGAAAGGGCAGTAACGCTGATTAAGATGATATGAAAGAATTCTGCATTAGTGGATATTTAATGACAGTCCAGCGAGAGGTGTAGATTTGAGCTCTTTGGAAATGTGCAAAATTTTATAAACAACAGTAAAGGGAGAATTGAATAAAGTGTTCAGAACATGTTTTTGCACACCGTTTTTCAAGTTTTCAACTGAATATGCACTGTTGTTAAGAGGAAAATAGTGGCAGAGAAGGTTTCATCTCGCTTCTTAATAACCTCTCTTTCTGTATACTAACCCAAACTCAGAAAGATGCCCATTGATGCTGAAAGAAAAATCAATAGGAGCCTTATTTCCTACCTCACTTTCCAGCAAAGAAGATACGCTGTGGACTTGGGATGATCAATGTGAGAAGATGGCTAGAAGTAATTTTTTAAAAATTTTAATTTTTTCAAAATTTTATTTTATTTGGATGTATTAGTAGCAAACAAGCTGATGCTGTCCTCAGGAGCCTGATGCTGCAAGGTGGAGGGAGTACCTACCTGGAAGATGATAAAGAGCCGTGGTTGTAGAGGCGTGACAGCAGTTACAGTTCAGGTCACAGGGGGATCTTTCACAAGATGCTGCACTGTGTTATACCACAAGTCTATATTTTAAAAGTAATAGATGTTTTCTACTTTTGAGACTGCATTTAGAATCTTCTGGTGATACTGGTGTTGCTGGGAGGAAACTGGAGATATTTCGTGGCACTTGTGCTAATGAAATGGTGCTGATTTGTACCACCTGAAATTCAAAGTTACGTGATCTCTTAGTTTTGCTCATACAGTTCCTAATTCAGTAGAAAATGTAGAACTATTTTAGAAACTGTATTGAAACAGAGTACTTCTGTTTCATTTGTCTCCTGTTGCCTAAATGCATTTATGTTAGTGCGGGAATGAGTAGTTTTCATGAGGAGGATACACTGTGATTTTTGACCCTTTGTATGTTTGCTCTCCCAAATATTATTACACAGGCAGCACCAGCTGATTCCTGCTCGTTGGCTGCTCAAGGTTGATGTTTGTTGGCAGAACTATAACACCCTCACTCCCTCGATTCACAAGCACACTTGCATTCACCGATCCCTTAAATAATAGTGTGGGCCCTAAATATGTCCAATACCCATACTCACACCATAGGGCCCTCAGACGATCACTAGCCTTGACCTTAGGTTTTTCTGCACAGTCTCACGGGGCCTTTCAGATATTCTGTAATATGTTTGCTCTTTCCCATTAGATGAATAAACATAGATAACCTTGTTTCTCTTGTTCTTACCAGTTATGAAGTTCTGTGTGAACCTTTTCAATAATGTGCTTGTGTGGTTCCTTTAGTGCTCGTCTGTCAGTGACGTAGGAGTTCAAGTCTCTTGTTACTGTCTGCCTTGCTGCTCATTAGGGTTAGTGCATTTGGTGTTCAGTTTATTACTTTTTCTCCTTGTCTTTGTCTCACTGGTAACAGGATATCCTTACAAACCACATTATTACATTCAAGGAATCCCCAGAGAGACCTTCCACATAGATCTAAACATGGAGTTCAAAAGAAGTATTTTCTAGTAATTTTTGCAGCAGTACATAGGGAGGAGAGTAGGAGAGAGACTGTAATTTTATGAATTTTATATTAATTCACATACAGGTCTTTGAATCTGAAAGAATGCTTTCTCTAAGGAAGAAAAAATGATGTTATAATACTAGGGGTGATATAACAGCCTCAGTACAGAGTTTAGAGCTGATGCTTAAGGAGCATGAAGATTTCCAGGGTCATTTAGGGATAGAAAAGGTACTATACAGCTATACAAGATATCTAGCCTGCTTGGAGGGAGTACTTGGAGAACTGTGGTCACCTCACAGTGACTTAAAATCTGTATGAATTGAATTGATCTGGTGAAAGATGCACTTGATGTAGGAACTTAAAAAAAAAGACCTAAGTTTACTTATCAAGGAAGAAGAATTTTCCTTTGCAACCTGCAGTTGGCCAAAGGTTAGAATCAAACTATGAGTTTATTTTTGAAAGCACTAGTGCTGGTAATTTTAACTAGTAGGAGGAGAACGGTGTAACCAAATCAGTTAAGATGTCAGCTGATATTTATAGTGGATTCTTTTTCCTTTGTGTGTCTTGTGCCAGCCTGCATTCTGTGGGGTTTCCTTCCTACCATGATGCTGTAGCTTTGACTCGCTCCTACCTCCAGCCCCTGCCACAAACCTCACCCGGTGCCTTGGCTGAGCCACCCCGTCGCTTGGCTCTCGGGGCGGGAGAGCTCTTGAGGGAGAACGCCCGGTGTGCCTTGCCCCTTCCTCGGGAGCACATTGGCAGCCCTGCTCCAGTGGGAGCTCTAGGCTCTGTCTTCACTCCCAGTCCTGCTTTTGCAAATGATTTCTTTTGATGATAGAGTAGTTATAATTTAAACATGTTTGGTTTATAGTTTTGTAAAATAATACTAAAAGTACTTGTAGGATATTGTAATAGATCATTGAATACTGTGTATAACAGCTCGAGAAACAGAAAAGACTCCCCAAGGATTTTCTTTATTTATTTTATCAAATTTTTACTAATGATTTTAAAAAAAATCATATGCAATTAATGAAAAATAGATGCTGTACAGCGCAAATCATTCAGTATACTGAAAGATAAATGCTCCCATGAAAAATGGTATTTGTAGTTTGAAATCAGTGAATACGTAATTCTGAATAGAGATTGCATCATATTTCAAAGGAAATAATGTGAAGGGAAGAAAAATCTCAGTGCAGTATTATGCTCTATATTAAGTAAAGCACTTGAATAGTCCTTCACTTTTGAGGTGAAACTTTTCAGATTTTGGTGTAATTGTACAGTTGGTTTAATGTGGTGCTGGGTGAGGCTGATAAAATTCTCTCACGTAAAGAATGTGCCAGTGTAGGAGCAAAATATAAAGGGAGCAGGTTGCTGCTGAGAGGAGCATTTAGCTGAATGGCAAAGAAAAGTATTACAGATGGAGAGACAGGTAAAATAAATCAAGAAAGTATTACTTTGTTAGAAACCCTGTCTGAGCCCTTTTGTAGCTATTGTGTGCAGGCAATGCCGCTGTTACGTTCCAAGTGCAGAGCTATTAAGATAAGGGAATGGACACTGACAAGTGGGTTGACCGGCGACCCTTTTCGGTTTTAGCAGCAGCATCCCCCCCTCCGGCCTCGCTGTGCTGCTGGGGGAGGCCAGGGCTTTGCGCGTTGTTTGCTTTCCTTGCTCTTCAGCAGCTGGATAGGCTATGCTTACAGCTCGAACTGCCCTTGAGTGTTTTCTAAGGGTTTTCCAGCAAAATCAGAGTTCTTGGGGTCATATTGTTGATGTGAAAAATAGAAAAATGAAATAACTGTGAGTAGGTTGTTTGTGCCCCTAATGAGATGAATGCCAGGAAAATGCAGCTGTGGGTGGAGGCTGGAGTAGTGCAGACTTGGCTGGACTTGAGCAGAGGTGAAGCTGCAGCCCTAGAGCTGTAAGGGAGCTTCCAGCACCAGGCTGCTCGTCCTGCTGGGGGATGTGGTGGCACAGCTGCCCAAAATGGCGGCCTCTGCCTGTCTGGGTCTTGGAGGCAACCTAGGAGCTTCTGACAGGAGCTGTGCCCTTCGCTTGCTGAGGCCTCGCATGCTGCTGGGTACCTGTGTCTGCAGGAGCAGGCGCCGATATTCGTGGGGTTTTCCTGCCTTCTCTCAGATCTGGTGTGTGAGAGCCGGGTGTTTGCTGAAGAGCGTCTGCGTTAAGACAGCTCAAGAGTCTGTGACCTGTCTAGATTATGAATTCCCAGTCTTAAATGGTATCATCCCTTCAAAACCAAAACCAGCCACAGAATCAGATGAAGCGCATCTTTCATCAGCCTTTTTCCTCTAGTTTGCTGTCGAAAATACTAGCATGTTTTGCAGTGCAACTCCCATTGACTTTGTCATAAGCTTTAAAAGTTACTTTTAAATGCCATTAACTTAATTCCTCATGTAATGCTGTTGAAACTGTATTTTGAGTTGAATCTGGGTTACTGTTACATCTCTCTCTGTCTCTGTGTATGTATATACAGGGTGGGAAGGAAGGATCTGAATTCAGTTGAAAGAGTCCCTTTGATTTCTGTAGGCTCAGAATCTGGCTCAGATGCCATAAGCACACAGAAAAGATGGTTACTGGACTGCCTCTGTATTTTAAATAGTGTGATTCAATCTCTCTCTCGCTGTCAGAAACAAACTGTGTGTGCACGAGTGTCCTACCTTGTGTCCCTTTCAGCCTTGGTTGGTGAACATCCCAAATCACTTTTGCGACAACAAGTGTATGTTAAACCTACATATCTTTAAACTCAATGGCCTACTTACCAACTTTTAAAAAAAAAAAGTTTCGATCCTTAAAACATGCTTAGTGTGTTCAAATGTTAGATGAGAAAGGAATAATTTTGAGTTTTGTCAACTGGTTGCCTGAATTGCTTTCATTCTAAAAATGTCCGTCTAAGGGTCAGTTTCCGCTAGTTTGTGTTTTCTTCTTTTAGGTGAGAATGACTTTTTTCCAACTGCCTTTATGACTTTTTCCAGTGCTGGTTTAATGTTTAAGATTGTCACTATGCTGTCTTTTGTATGCTTTTGATGCCACACTTTTCCTGTGTTGTCTTAAATAGGTCATACTAGATGTAGGTGTTTCAGTTTCCCTACCTACAAAGTAAGCGTCAGCTCTACAGATGAGGTTTACATCATTATGTTTATATAGTTTGTTGCTTGAAGAGATTATTTCTAATACCAAATGTTGAGACTTAAAAAAAGCAAACCAAAACAAACAGAATAATCAAAAAGCTTCTGCTTTTCCCCCTGAAAGTAATAAAATTTGTTTATTTAGCAGCAACCAATTTTGTACTTAATTTCCAGATTTTTTAAAAATAATATTTAAAGAAATACTAATAAGTTGATTCAATTTTATCTTTCAATTGGTTTGTTTTGGTGGTTGGAGCATTGCTTACATGTAGATGATTTCCTAATCCCTATAACAAGACAAATATTAAACTACATAGCAATACAAAATGTAGCTATGGCCAAAAAGTGACTACTGAAACAGAATTTTCTTGCTCAATGTGTATGCAGTCCTCCGCCATTCTGTTTATTTTTAAGTAATTAGTAAGTAATTCTCACTAATTCTAGTTTTTCTTCCATCCACCTGTGTAGAGCAAAACCACCATGGAAGAGGGCACAGTTTGATTCTGTGTTGGCTCATGTGTGTGCTGACTGTGTAGCTAGGAGTTAGTAATCCTGCTTTAGGGGCTGGTGCCGTATTTATTGGAGCTGCATTTTCAGGTACCAAGTTGTTTGCAGGCTGAGCAGTTAAAAATAATAAAAACATAGTTTACATGTAAGCAGCACAAATTTGGTGTGTAATCTGAGAGAAGACAGATGTGGGATAGCACAGTGCCATTTATTAAGTCACTTTTCAGAGCACATTTGTGCTTTAAAATCTGGGTGTAAACCAGCTCTTGAGTATGATGGTGCCAGTATATAAGAGATGCTATGAATTTCTGAACAGCTATGTGTGTGTTTTCTGCAGCACAGCTGACTGTCCCTAACTATGTCCCACTGAAACATCAAGAGATAGTAAAATACCGAGAAATTCTATCAGATGTTGCTGTCAACTAAGATGTATTTGCAAATAACAGCCGGATTTTTCCAGGCAACAGAGTGAGTTGTTTCCAACCTTGGCCACCTCTAAGAACTGTTGTGTGGTAGACCATTACCTCAGCTGTTAATTTGGAGCTACCAACCTATTCTATTTATGGCATCAGTATGTAAAGGATCGGTTATTTAAAATGCAGCATTAAAATCTTTGATCAAAACCAGTGGGATTTCTTGAGCATTTAAATAAAAAGGCTGCAGATGAATATGAAATTTTTACAGGAAACAGGTTTGCCATAGGCTTTTTTAATGCGCTGAGGGCTAAATGTGCCATAAGATTTGTTAGGTGTATTGAGTGAAACTATCGCTTGCCTTTAGGTAAGCAAATAGAAGAGATCGGTGAAATTTCAGGCTGATAAAACTGCAGAATATCACCAACTAAAGGAATTTATTTAATGTAAATCTGAGCAGTTAAGACCTATGTACGAGTTCTTTAAGAGAAAGAAAGGAGACTTGCTGTACAAATTGTTTAGAAATTAAAAAGCTGAAGGAAAAATTACTATATGAACAAAGCTGTTAATAATACATGGCAATAGAACCTGTATGTTTTTAGTATCACAGTTAACTCTCTGGACAAAGTAGAATGAACTTTTAATCAACTATAGAAAGAAGAGAGTCAAAGGACGAGGGAATTTCCTGCAGGGGGACAGAGAAGAACTTCCAGCTTTCGAAATTGCTGGATTTTATTTTTTTATAACTATAAACTTGGCATTTAAGCTGTCTGTACGTGCATTTTTCACATGTTCCTAACATCACCAGCTAAATAGAGGTGCCATGCTACTATTCGTTGTTTGTTTTTTGGTGTTTGTTTTTTTTTTTTTCCTCAACTTGAGAATATGGAAAGTAAAGGTTAAAATATTTATTTTTTAATACATGTGTTGGAGTCTTGAGGAGAAGTAAAAGGGCTTTGAGTTTCTTTTAAAACTTGAGTGAAAGAAAGAGGAAATATTAAGTGTGAAAAGAAGTGAGTGGCAGACTTCTTAAGAGTTCAGAACAGCGAGTAGTTTTTCTGTGTATTACAAGCTGCTTTATCCATGGCTTTGGCTCCTTGCTAAGATGGAGCTGGTTCTGTTGTTGGTTCTAGTGCAGGAAAGATAGAAGGTTTCAGCAACCGTAACTCTTCTTTGTTTAGTTGAAAGCCAAATGATTTAGCTATATTACATGATGATGACTGAAAACTTTCATCCCTGTGATTATTGAGGTTGTTAACCATCTTGTTAACTAGATGTGTAATTGAGGAGGAAAAAAAAAAGATAATTTGCAGGAAATTTTAAAAAGCTGATCAAGAAGGTCTCTGAACTGTGTAATACCATTAATGAAGAACTAAATGAAAGGAATATAATGCTAACCAATGTGGTTTTGTGGAAAGTAGAAGTGTAGTGAACTCTGTGTGTTTATGTATTTTTATCAGAGCAGAATCTAGTTTGTAAATACATCTGCTTACATCTAATATATGCTTATAAATATCTGAAGGGTGGGTGTCAGGAGGATGGGGCCAGACACTTTTCAGTGGTGCCCAGCAACAGGACAAGGGACAGTGGGCACAAACTGAAGCATAGGAAGTTCCGTCTGAACATGAGGAAGAACTTCTTCCCTCTGAGGGTGACGGAGCACTGGAACAGGCTGCCCAGGGAGGTTGTGGAGTCTCCTTCT
>Ga0065711_1039586_pt1 | contig 17689 bp, 9 predicted proteins | sample Hoacrofraction12_FD_59098 | JGI IMG/M metagenome (GOLD analysis project Ga0065711, IMG submission 59098) | Hoatzin crop microbial communities from Cojedes, Venezuela - Epithelial fraction 12 v2 (version 2) | ecosystem: Host-associated > Birds > Digestive system > Esophagus > Crop | place...
AAAAAAAAAAAAAAAAAAAAAAGAATACTTACCTCAAACTGCCATCTACATTCTTCGTATTACAACCCAACATGCAGTTGGTTTCCACGACACATATGCACTGCTGACTTGTGCCCAGCCAGTTCAACACAATGCCCAGGTCTTCTTCTGCAGAACTGTCTTCCACACTGCCCTCACACCATCTGTGCTGTTGCATAGGACAACTGCCAGGAACAGCAAAACTACCACAACCCTACCAATTGCTTCACCTGTGCCAAAGCCCTGAAAGAGACAGCCGTCTGCTGCAGGATAAACTGGCATACAAAGGTTGAGCGTTCTGCCACAGAAAGATGGGTGGGTCATCTAACCCAGCAGCTGAAGTCTCTTCTTCCACATGTCTAACCCTGTCCCTAACAAAATGAGCTGAATCCAGACTCTAACCTGAAGTGTATCTAATCTGCTTGCTATAATGCTGCAGCAAGTCATTAACATTCTAAGCAAAACTGAACTGCCAACAGAACAGGATTTATCAGCATTTGTCATAAGGTAATATTAGAACAAAATGCTCAAAAGCTATTCAGCATTTCAAACTTTAAAACTTTATGAGGACTGAACACAAACTTTTGCCTAACATATGGAGTAAGTAAGTGTAAAAGGCCAAAGGAAAATAATTACAATACATGTATGCCAGAGAACAGGGTATCAGGATGGGACTTTGAGGATGCAAAAAAAGAGCCATACCATTTTCCACCTGTAAACATGAAAAAGATGTATTAATCATGCTAAAGATAGGAACTTCACAGGCCTTATCCACACGTCCCTTCCAAGTGCCTCTCCCTTTTGTATGTGCTTTGCAATAGGAATACAAAGCAGAAGGCATATATATTCAGTGTGTATATTCAGCAAATCACATTTCTCTCCCTCAAACTTCTCATAATACACTTGTTACTTCAGTTCTGACTCGATGAGCTATTTTACCTAGCAAGCCATTGACGTTTCAAACTCCTCCCAACTTCCTGAGGCTTCACCATGATCATAATACACTGTTTCAAATATTTCCAGATGATACATTATCGCCCAGGGGAATACACCAACCCTTTATAATAGACACTAATGGATCCTACTATTTAAGCAGCACTTTCTTTTTGCACAATATTTAACATCAATTGCATCAGCTTGCTACAGCTTATTATCTTAATAATTATGAGCCTGTTCTTCCCCATGTCCAAAATTAGACAGAAATTCAAATACATGAGGTGCCACCCTTTTCTACAGTGGATTAAACAGGGAGTTGCACTTTCCACTAAAACTAGAGACTATCTGGAAAGCAGCGTAGACCCTGTCAACATCAATGTATTCTTTAGCTGACTGAATAGAACTGACTTTGTAAACTTCTTCTATTGGTTAATAGATTGAAAACAATCCAGTAAACCCTTAAAAGAGAAAAAATATTGTCTGTACAAAATGTTAACATGAAAGCTTAGCCATGCTTGTAGCATAACATATAAAACGGACAGACGAATGAGTAGTTATGACTCCCAAGCTTCCGAAAATTATAGTTAAATCCCTATATGTGTTTTGCTGCTATACTGTATTTCTCAATGAATGGCAACTTTTAACTACTCTAGATGTGAGCAGCAGTGCTAACCTCCTCAACTGTGCAGCTTCTCAGCCTGCCTAGAGAATTCTGTTGAGTCTGCCTGAAAAACAGTGTAGAACCACGGAAATCAGAAAGGAAATGCAGCCAACGTCTCATTCAAAATAAAATGGAAAAGGAGAATCGCCCACAGAATAGCTGACATCGGAAGGGATGCTGGCAGGTCACCTAGTCCAATCCCCCTGCTCAAAGCAGGGTCAGCTACCACAGGTTGATGAGGGCTGTGTCCGGCTGGGTTTTAAATGTCTCCAAGGATGGAGATGCCACAAGATCTCTGGGCAGACCGGTCTAGTCTTTGACCACTCTCACAGTAATAACATTTCTTACCTTTAAGTTAAATTTCCTGTATTTGAATTTGAGCCCACTGCCTCTTGTCTTGTCACTGGGCACTACTGAGAAGAGCCTGGCTAGGTCTTTACTCCTTCCCATCAGGTATTTATACACATGTGGGGTTAGAGGGAAGCACAGGGAAGCAGAGGATCTGGAAATAACAGTCACTATTTGTGAACTATAGCTTACCTATATGCATTAGACTTGTACAAAGTACAGGCCACATGCAGACAACGCCTTCCTCCACATACTTGTGTTTAGACACTATTTAAGAACTTCCAGAAAACTACACTATATATGTAACTATAAATACAATCTATAATATATACACTACAGAATATAAGCAGAAAGCAAACTTTCGTGCTCCACATACTTTCACTAGTTCATAAGCCACAGTAATGTTATATTCTTAGACGATTTCTCCCAGTTTAAAAGTAACAAGTTGTGAGGCCACCTACAGTAGCAGAGTCCAGGGTCTTCTGACATAGTATTACGTATTCAGTATTTATGAAGTATCACTTAAAGGACAACGGGGGCCTGGGGGAGGTCATAAAGAATTAGTATACGAGGGACAAGACAGAATATCCAGAAAGAAAGAAAATCAACCTTTCTCAGAATAAAATACATGTATTTTTAAAGAGTATGACCTTGAAATGCTTCAAAAACCATAGAATTCATAACAGTTCTTTTCCAGTTTCATAATATACCTGTAATTTAATGTTTTGGTATAGGAGATGCAAGTACTCCCTGCATTTTTCCCTACTACAGAGAAGTGGTATTGAGCTTCAGTGAGTGTATAATTACTTGTGGGCTTCCTCATCAAGGTAAAAGGTGCCAAGTGTGTGACAGAACTCATTTACAGAACTTCAGTCTTCTCGTTAACTAGAAAGGATGTTTCAATAATTAAAAAGATACTTTAACTAAAACGAACTTTCATATTTTATTGAAAGTCTCTTTTGATTCTACCCTAAAAATCATGTCCACTTCCTTTTTACCCTTATACTTTGTGTCTATCCAGTAACTTGTCATATTTACATTTTCCAGTAAAAAAAAAAATTCTCAAGTATACCTAACCACTGATTGCTGCACAACACACATTGTTTTTCATCTATACAAATACTCTGGACATAATATTGAAATAAACATTTTTTTAGTGTTGTTAGTGGCGTTATTTTTGTTTTGTTTTGGAGGTGATTGTTTGTTTGTTTGGGGGAGGGGGAGGAGGGGGGAGAAGGAGGGAGTTGTTTTGTTTGTAAAATAGAAACGCTATTCTTAACCTAATGCTATTCCTATATCCTGTCACAAGAATCTGTATCAATGAAAAAATCTTGGCAAAAGAAGAATAATGGTCCACCACAATCTGCACTAAGGTTTGATGTATTGTACACAATTTTCTGTATTTTAAAATACATTAGGATATTACAGAAAGAAGTTTTTTTTATAAAATAAGGGAAAGGACGTTTTGGTTTTCCACAAGACAAGTGGTCTATATTCCTGGCAGATATCCTTCCTTGAGCCACGACATTTGTTTACAAACCTGTAAAGACTGAGAACCCATGGAACTGTTCAGCCTAATGCATAAGTCATAACAACCACCAGGTAAGCAAGAGAACTGCATCCATAAATGAAAAGAGAGAGTAACGTGATAATTCATATTTCTTTTAGAACAAACGGAGCTGTACTCCATATTCTCAATTAGTACTGCATAGAAACTTGAACTATGTTGATTTCTTGAAAAAGTTCTTGATGTTTTGCAGGAATGTAGTTAGCAACACAATGAGTTGGCTCTGTTTCATGAGAGGTGTATTTTTTTTCAATTCAGCTATTTAAAAAAAAATAAAATTCTTTTAATAAAACACTCCGGAGGCCAGCTTTGCTAGAAGTAAAACTATCAGGCTTCCCATATTCACGTAATAACTGTGCGCTTGGTGCAACTGTAAAATATATCCATTGCTGCAAGCTGTTCTTTTCAGGGAAGTAAAAGAGAAAATTTTCCAACTATTTGCAAGCTATAGATCATTAAAAATAATCCCAAACACACAGCCATCAGTAGCATATAGAGTTACAGTGTTTTCCTCATTCCTTTCTGCTAGCTTCAATTACTCCTTTTAACTTTAGAGTACAAAGACATTCTATAAATAAATTTTAGGCTACATTATAGTGATTTGGAATAGCCTGCACACATTTCTTTAAAGTTCACCGATCCTTTAAAATGACACTGACACTATTTTAACCCCAAAAGTATCAAATATTTCTGTGTCCCTTTCCTTGTAAACTCTGACTTCACATATTACACCTTCCATAAAGTTACTGCATCTTGTACAGGCATTTTGTAAAAGGAAAAGAAAAAACAAAAACCCACAAAACCCACCAAACCTGTGAGGGCCACCTGGTGTTTTAAAAGATGTAGGGAATCAATAAAAAGTAACTGTCTGGCTTCTGACAGTTTTCAGACGGGAGAAAATGCAAACCGTAAGAACCTGTACTTCATAATAAAGTATAACTACAAAGCTCTAATGTACAAGGAAAAGTAGAAATATGTGTTTCCTTTCAGACAAACCCTGCGTTCACAACTCTGTGGGTCTCAAATCTCAGAGCCACAAGACTCTAAGAGCTGAAACCGGTAAAACAGCCTGGCTTCAAATAGGACTACAAAATATTTTGGAGTTGAGCAATGTCATCAAATCCTAAGGGCAGAATTGCAAAAAGTCAACTGAGGTTCCAGTAGGATAAAAATCTTCCAAACAGTCTTACTGCCAACTGTTTCAGGACAAAAGGACAAACAACGAGCAGCTCAGCAGCAGTCTCTACCCACTGGCACTGCTGCTGCTGGATCTCAGCAGCAGCAGCATCTATTTTTATACCAAAGAGCAAGAGATTTCCAGATCCATGTTTTTAAGAAATGGCCAAAACTCATTTACTTTACCCATCTAAAAGTCTCAAAAGCCAATAAACTGTTTTTCAGAATTATTCTGGTTTGAAGTCTGCTATCTTCCACCAGCCTTATTTCCCATGTTATGTCCTACTCCTTGTTTAAAATAAAACTAGATTATATTACTTTACATGCCCAAGGATTTCTCTGCTTTCCTGTGCTCTGCAGGACACACACTCTCTTCTATCTAAAGACCCCTCAGTAACCTTCTTCCAGCCGCACGTACCATTGCTTTTCCTTCACTGTACTGAGGAGGGTCCCAAATCCTCATCCCCCATTTCCTCCTCCATCCAGTCCATATTATGATCATCCAGTCTTCCATCCCATCTGTCATTTCAGAAGCCTGGCCCCATTTTTCATCCCCTGTGAGGGCTGATGTACACCTGAATCTTTGTCTCACAGTGCTAAATCACTCTTTTCTTGCAGACTGAGAAACAAATCATTATGTGAGTTAATGTTTTAAAACAAAAAAAGGGCGGTGATGCTTTTAGGCTGGAAAGTACCACTGACAGGTTTAGGTTCTACAGAGGTAGACAGTGGAGTTAATGGTGCAACTATTCAGCTACTGTTCCAGTCATCACCACACTAAATAAAATTCTACCCAGAATGCCTGACAGATTTCTTAACATTTTAAGAGTCACCAGTGCTTCCAGACTTAGCATGCCAGGGACTTGCACAGAAATGCCATTCAAAGCAAAGCACCATTTCAATCAGCCAACAAAGATAAAAACAATCCAATGTCAAAATATTTCCAGGCTTATATTGCTGTTAATCCAAGCCTAAATCTATAATAATGATTAAATGCAAGACTTGTACACTCCTTCTAACAGTCATTGTTTGATAATTCTCTATAGTTTTAAATTACTTTTAATAGTCATATGTGAAAATGGATAATATCATACAAAAGACATCAAATAAATGTGAGTTAAATTACACAACTGAACAATCAGTAATACCATCTTATTTAAGTTCAAATAGGCTGTTCTAAAAAAACGGGGGAAAAATACCTAACATTTCAGTGGGAAATTTAACTAATAAACCACACGCATTTAAAGTTTCTTGCTCTCACCTTTGTTATTAATACATGAATCAAACTAAAATTGTAAAATGAGATTAAAGTATAAAGAACTCTGCCCCTAAGAACTGATGACTCAAACATCAGGGTAGCATTTGAGGAAGGTTAATATTAAACAAATAAATAAATAAATAAAACTCTCAGCTGCTCTCTTTCTTCTCATGGCAACACTGTTACGAAGCTGTCCAGTTTTCTGATTGCTGGAAGAAGGGAGGGTAATGAAATGGAAAGCACTATAAGTTTGTTCTGTTATTTTTTTCCACCTAAGTATCTACTATTGGCCTCTACTAGAGACAGGATACAGCATAAACCTAACTTCTGATCTGACACCCCATTACAGAATTTCTTATGCCAAATTATCTTTGAAAAAACTTGCTTTCTCTGAAACAATTTCCATTTTGAATAAAAACAGGAAAGAAGAAAAGAGAATGGAATCAGCACACCACAAGAAACCTTATTTGTAGCTCCTCTTCTGCACAGATCAGAGCCTGCATGCAGCTGCCCTCAGAAGCTTCCAGCAGAAGCCGGCACCTGCGCTGCCAGGGCTGGCTTACTGACCGCTCGCACACCGACTTACAGAAAAAAGGGCGGACACTGCCCCATGGAGCCTTGGGACCTCAGTCACCCTTTTGTCCCACAGCAGTGTCAGCAGCAGCAATATCCCTGGGGCTGGGCAGAGCTCTGCACCGTGCTGACTATCCAGACGTCGAGGGTAGCACAGTGACAGGGCTCACATTCCTGTCTGGTCCAGCTCCCTCCATGCTCCCAAAGACCCTAACATTTATCATCAATAAGCAGTACTACCTTCATGAGCACCAGGGGAGAAGAAAGGATGGATGTCCCTAAACATGTCTCCTCCTCATAACTTTCCCAAAACAAAGCATGATCTGCTCTCTTGCAAACCTATATCTAATAATAATATAACCTATATTGTTAAGCAATAACGAAAGCCATGTTTTTTCCTAATTTCTGCTTTATGTTAATGTCACCTGTGGCATTATGGTAAAAAATGAAATACAGTAGATTTTTCAAGAGCTTTACTTCTTAAAAAAATCCTGAGAAAGTCAGGAAAATGCATGAGATTACAAATATGTATCAGCATTTATTTGGGAGAAAACACAAGCAACTCTTATAACAATGCCTTAATGCTGCCTATTTAATTCATGAGGCAAATCTATCAGTGTTAAGTTTTACAGAAAATTCAAGCACTGATTTATAGTATATATATATACCTACTTCCGTGTATTTCTACACATACCTAGCACAAATCTTTCATTTTCTAAAACCTGGTAGACCAAGAGATACAAACCAGAAATCTGTCATGAGCTCAGAGCAAAATACTACTCCAGATTTGACAACAGGTGGGTGTAACAGCGTATTCATGTTTGGGTGGCTGTGCATGCACAACAGCACAATAAAATACACAGCCTAAGAGAAATTCATCCCTGGTTGTTAAAAAAAAAAATTACTTATATGACAAGTTAATTTTGATACAGAAAATAATTGTTTGGGCTGGTTAGAAATATGTGTCTGAAGTGTTAAAGTCCACAGTGGATTAATGGGCACAATATAGGCAGGACAGCTGGGAGATTACAGTAAATGAAGTATACAACACATCTGACAATTTTTCTATTGCAAGTAGCACACATATACATATATACTCATTTACAAAGCCCTAGTGGTTGAATTAAATTAAACCATTTTCTAACTGCTAAATTGGCAAACTGTAAGAAGCTAGGTTGTCCGATCTATTTTAAAGAAAGACTCATTAAGCGGTAGCCTCCATTTCTTTCTTTGCAAGACACCGTGAGATGCAGTTAATGGTTTGAAAAAGAATCTGTAGGCTGCAACTAATGATCCATTTGGGTGAAAGTTTCTACTGAACTTGTTTATTTCCATTCACAAGACATTTCTGTCTTGTACAAAAGATGGTTACATTTCTTGGTCAATGTCTTTTCACTGATAGTCCACAGGATCTGCTGAGACTCCATATCAAATGAAACTTGTATATCATATGAAATTTGCATATTTTTGGCTTTCCTAATCAAAGACCAACACAGTAAAATTATTTTAACTTGTTAATATACATTAACATCTCATCTAATACTTCGCTGTACTCATAAGGAACAGATTTTTCTACAGTTACTTTGTCTTCTGTATACACACAGGGTAATTGTGGGAAGCCTGCTAGATACTGGGTTTGAGTATGTTATCTGCTTCAAAGCAGATTTATATTAATCCTGTTACATAACCAATGAAAACAGTCATGATGAGGAGGAAAGGGGCAATTAAGCTGGCATAAGCAGCCCAACTGTTAAACACACAACCACAACAGAATGAATCTCCTACAACTCTCAGTAGAGAACAGACATTAAACTGATACTGAACTTGCATAGGTAGAGAGGGGAGGGTACGGAGAGTTCTACCAGAGCAAAGGACTGGATGAAGGGGAAGGGTTGCAACTATTTTCACTAAGTAGGATACAACAGGTAAGCATTTTCTCATTCATTTCCAAAGCTGTATGTTCATGAATACATCTGCTCTGAGGAAAGGCTTTTGTTTTAAGAAACCACTAAATCTGCCATATCTCCATCACATTTCTCATTACATTTAACATCACTTTTTCAGACTTCTTTAACTGGGAGCCTAGCTGGACAGTCAACTTTTAATTCTGTCCTCCTTTCCCATTTTCTTCAAAGCTACCTGATGAATCAACACCAGAATTCCTTAAAAATTAAGCTTTTATTACTTTTTCATTCCTTGATGCTGCCATCAGATGCCACGTACATATACATACATACACATTAGTATGTGTATAAGTATATGCTCATGACAGATCTCACACCAATTTTGATGTCAACGCTTCACAGAATGCTTTGAGTTGGAAGAGACCTTTAGAAGTCATCTAGCCCAATGCCCCTGCAGTGAGCAGGGACATCTTCAACTGGATCAGGTTGCCCATAGCCCCCTCCAACCTGACCTTGAATGTTTCCAGGGATGGGGCATCTACAGCCTCTCTGGGCAACCTGCTCGTGTTTCACCACCTGCATTATAAAAAATTTGTTCCTTATATCCAGTCTAAATCTACCCTCCCTTAGTTTAAAATCACTACTCCTTGTCCTGTCACTACAGGCCTTGCTAAAAAGATTGTCCTCCTCTTTCCTATAGGCCCCCTTTAAGTACTGGAAGGCTGCAATAAGGTCTTCTCGCCGCCTTCTCTTCTCCAGGCTGAACAACCCCAACTCTCTCAGCCTTTCCTCATAGCAAAGGTGCTCCAGCCCTCGGATCATTTTTATGGCCCTCCTCTGGACCTGCTCCAACATGTCTTTCCTGTGCTGAGGGCTCTAGAGCTGGACGCAGGACTCCAGGTGGGGTCTCACCAGAGCAGAGTGGCAGAATCACCTTCGACCTGCTGGCCTCGCTACTTTTGATGCAGCCCAGGATACGGTTGGCTTTCTGGGCTGTGAACACACATGGCCAGCTCATATCAAGCTTTTCATCCACCAGCACTCCCAACTCCTCCTCCACAGGGCTACTCTCAATCCCTTCATCCCCCAGTTTGCGCTGATGCCATGGATTGCCCAACCCAGGTGCAGGACCTTGCACTTGGCCTTGTTGAATCTCATGAGGTTCACACAGGCCCACCTCTCCCTTTTCAACCCAGAACAACTTTGCTGCAGCACTGCTAACCTTTTTTCCTTAATGGAAACCAAAATCAGTCAAATCAATAACTGTAAAAACAACAAAGATGTGTCTAGAAGCCATTTCTTAAAAAACAGCATTCGATTTGATAGGTAGGTTTCCTACCAGATTGCTATGAAAAACTTCCTGCAAAGACCTTTTTTTCAGAGGACAGAGTTCTATTATTTTCATTTGCTTTCTCTTGCCAAAATCCGTCCTTTTAAGTTTTCAAAGCTTCCTTCAGCTGGTAAGTCCTCAACCCAAAACAGCAGCTTGTTCTACTCTAGAAAAATGTATTATATGACCCTGTGAAGACTAGTTATTTACTGTATCAGATCAGATGCATATGTGCATACAAAGAAATCTGTTCCAGCTAGGTGGTTTTCTTTCCTGGGGATGAAATAACCGATGCAGAAGAAACACTGGTACAAGTGGAGCCTCTTGTTTACTGAGTAGACAGAGTTGAGTTAAAGGATGGCAACTCTGTTAAACCACAACAGGATATCCTGACTAGGAGGAAAAACAAGATGGAGGTTAAATGTTTACTTTCCATTTTTCTTCATTTTGTTATACGCCAGCTGGAAAAGAAATTCTGGCTGGAACACATTGCCTCATTACCAGTTAGAATTACTATCTTTTCTCCAACTCTTTTTCTACATTATCGCTCTTTCACTTTCTGATAACTACCGAATATACAGTTCTTCTAGAAAATAGCCAGGTCAGACCACTCCCTATCTCTCAAGAAATTGAAGGATTATGGACTGAGCCTCTGTCAAAATTGTTGATTGCCCTCCTATTAAGACTCTCATCTGATATAAATGATCCCGAACTTTATATCTCAACTTTCATTGGATTTCAGCATACTTACAGTCTGCTTCCTCTTGTGGGATGCTATTAACTATGATTACAAACAACTTTTCTAAAGGAACATATCATATCCTAATACTCTGGAGCACGGTATCTGCATGTTGCAGGTACCTCTATTCTAAATTATCCTCCCACTCCACTATTACCTCACCTCCCACTCTCTGCAATAAAAACAAGAGTTGCTTGATTTATAAAGGAAGTAAACATACTGTTTCAGTAGTTTATAATAGCATAAAATGGACTGAGTACGGTTCAAGGATACATCTGCACAACTGCTTGATCTATAATTTAATGACATTGTATTATTTCAGCTTTACACTTTAATTGGCTTTGAAAGAAAGCTACAGAAACTGTATTTTTTATGCAGTTTATCCAAGATGGAGTCCTGATGTTTTGTAACACATAAACCAACAACTGACATAGTGAACAAAAGTAAGTCTCAGAGGACACCAAATGACTGAAGACTGCCATTATTCAGTCTCAATAGGAATCTCATTCTCTTCTTTAGATTTGTATGAATAAATAAAGATCTCCAACACTGCCATTGCCTTGTATTAATTGTTTCATTACACATATAGGAAAAAAAATCTAAATATTTCAAATTTCCCAGTCCATTTTGTTACCAAGACATCCATGCCCTCACAGATTTTTGTAGTTTAGACAAGTTGTGTCTCAGAACTACAAAAAACCCCCAGACTTAGCCCATTAAAAATACATTTTTCAGCTACATCAGTCACCTGATCTTTTCACAATGAAGCTACACAATGGATGGTGTATTAGCCAGGTAGGGATATGGGATGTCAGCAGAGGAAAGCAGAAAAGCAGGAGAAATCAAAAAAAACAAAAATAAGGGGAGAGGGAGAGAAAAAGGAATAGCACACTGCTGTGCTTTTGGTAGCAGCACCAGCTCAGGACCATGAGGAGTTCACAGTATTAGTTTCAGGTCACTGCTTATTTGTGGCGGCCCTGCTTCTTCCAGCTGTTTAAAGCAAGTTTGGGTGAAGAATCATGCTTCCAGTAAAACTAGTCACTGGAACTGCATGTCCAGCACCTGCCAGTCCTTCCCTACTGAGACTTTGAATCATAGCACAATTTGGGTTGGACCTGTGGAGGTCATCTTGACCAAGCCTTCACTCCATGCCAGGCCAACTTTTATGCTGCATCAGGCCACGTAGGGCCATCTTCAATCAAATTTTTAGTATCTCCAAAGAAGAACCAAAGAGAGACCGACACTGTGCATCTATAATTTAAGAGAACATCTGGTGCATGCCAACTACAGGCTAACCAGTTGCACCAATCCTCTGTTTTAATATTTTTATTTATGCTCACTCATTTAAAGAGTCAGTAGAAGCAATCAGCTGCTTCTTCAGACCACACTGCCCAAAGAGGCAAAAATAGAGAAGAAAATGACAAAATCACCACCTCACCTTTCAATAACATAAAGCTTTGGTGTTTCAGGAAAAGAAAAAATTAAACACCTTTGAAGAACTGAAATGCAATGATTTTAAGGGAAACAGAACATTCTCACAGCCTTTTGTATCACTTCACCTTAGTTAAACAAATAAACAAAAAAGATAGCACATATTCTGACTATGGAAAATGCCATAGCTTCACTGGAAAAGCAAGCTACAAGAGAAATAAATTATTATGGCTGCTAAACACCACACACTTTTGAAGCAAGCTACACAGGTACTTGCCTGAAAAATGGCTCAGCTAATTAAGCCGGATGCAGACACCTCTCACCAGTCTAAATAAATCTTAAAACAGGGAATTTGAGGAAGCTGATGGGGTAGCTCCAGTGACAGTAGAAAAAAAGATGAAGAGTAGTGGAGCGAGGTTGCCTTTGTCTCCTTCACTCCTATTTCCTTCCAGCTCCTGCCTACACAGGCAAGCAAAAATGGAGAGGTAATGGCAATGCCAGTATCGGCAGCAAGAAAGAAGAATTTGGCACCTGAGACCAGAAAAGCCTCGGGTGCCCCACTGATACTGATTACCTTTCTCCTGCTGCTGCCCCTAAGAGACATAAGAAAAGACGTGGTTTATTTATAACGCTGTGTATGTTGAAAACACCTTTGTTGACTTGAGATCAACATATTTATAGCTTATTAAGTAAACGGGATCATTCTAACAAAGAATAAGCCACTGGGACATATTCCAAGGGAGAAAAATACATAAAAACAGATGCTTACAATCAATTTAGTTTGTTTTCAGAACTATATAGCAACTGCACGGTTATGGCAACCTCCTTTTATTGATTTATTTCACCTTTAAGAAACATTTCAGGGAGACTAAAGCATTTCACATATAGTTAATGGGATAAACAGCCTTTTCACCTGTACTACAAGGCATCCAGTCTCTAGCCTGTATTGCTAGGGACCAAAAGACATAATCATCTGACAGATCTTCACTGACTTACATAGTAGAGTATAGCAGAGTGTCCTGAGTAAAATCACACTAAGAACTCTTCCAGATACCTCTCCATTTCAAAGAGTGCATTTCATTATCACAACTTGAGTCTGAAAAAAATGCAGAAAACACAAAATGGTTTGAGAGGCTGACTTGGGGAAAAAAATGGGAATAACGGATGGAGCCTCTCTGCTAGTCACACATGTAAACCTGCATTACTTTCAGGTTGGATACCAATTAAGACTTCAGATACATATTATGATTTTCATGAAGGCTTATATTAGTTTGAGCCAAATGTGCTCAAACAATATTGCACAGCTCACACATGCAATAAGCTTTCACATTAGCCTCCCTCCACCCCTCCCTGCTGGCAAGTTTGGCAATATTACTTGACCAGCTTGGCACATAAATATGTTGAGTGTGCTTGCATACTCACGATACGTGCATGCATATGTATCCCCCTCTCCACTCACTACTCTACCCATACCTTCACTCAGGCTACAATTCCATTTGTACTCTCTTTCTACTCAAAAGCACACAACTACTCTGCTCCTGAAAACATTACGTACTGTAACCACCCCTCCTCATAACTCTTGCCTCACCTCTGCTCATTTTATCTAAGTTATACCACAATTCATGAAATGCTGTAACAAAGCAATCTGAGGTAGAGTATTGGATCCCATGACCTTGGATTTGTCGGGATTTTCTGTTGATTATGTCTTCCACTACTACCACTTTAATGAAGGTAAAGCACTAATAAGAACATCATAACCATAGATTTCATTCTCTTCTTCCCACTGGGAAGATTCAAAACCAAAAAGTGTAGTTAAAAACTACAAAAAAATCAAGAACCCAGCCTACCATCTCACAATGGTCTTTCTAGGCTCCCTACTTTATGACAAACCATATTATTTACATAACGTACTCAGTAGCAAACTTGCACTATTTCCTATTTTAGTTGCTCATTTTTCAGTATTGTTTAGAAATACTTTTGACTGTGGACTGACAAAGTGGTCTCTGTGGCCTCTCTCCTTTCTCATCAGTAAACACCTCTACACAATTTAAATGTTTGTCAGCATCTCCATTTCACTTTTCTTCCTACAACACATCATGGGAAAGTAGTTGTCCTCCTTCGTTCTTCACATTTTAGAAAAGTATAAACAGTCATTCAAGCTTCATGCAGTAGATACATCCATAACTAATTTAAAATCCTTGGTAGGATTTTCCTGCACAACTTTTAACCGAGATCCTTATCTTTTAGTGCAATCCTAAGAAAGCACTGCTCTGCTTCTTGTCATTTATATTGAACCATGAAAGATTTCAAGATTCGTATGAGAGAAATTACATTTTAGAACATCACAAATATAAAAATACCTCAAGTGCCTGGAGGAAAACTGCAGACTTGACCATCTCTTTCACATGAGTGTCAACACAGTAAATACTGGCCAATGCTCAGACGTTCAACGAAGGAAAATGACCTACAACTGAGTCCAGAAATTTGTTCCTTTTAATAATAAATAACCAGTGTATCAAAATGGCACATTTCTTTATGAAACAGTCTCTGCAAATAGTTTTTAAAACAACTTTTTACTGAGATAAAGAAGAAAAAGCCTGCACACTAGGGCAGCTGATATACTTGTGGAATTTATTAAGTTCAGCACAAATGCTAAGACTAAATGAGCTTCTTTAATTTCCATAATGAAATTGTTTTTGTAAAGTTAAAAATACTGTAATGAGGCCAAAACGGTGTGCTTTCAGAGACTCCCATGGTGAAACAAATGAGATTTTAGCTTCTCTAATTGGGCATACTGCAAGCTGGGCTTGATGCTGTCCTCAGCACAGGATGTTTGTTATCCCTAACAAAAAGAGGTCTACAGCTGTCAGCATAATACCATCTAGCTTTTCTGAAGCCAAGCCATCAGGAGGAAGGCTGCTGCTCTCTGACTGGGACCACCCAAAGGGAGAGATCAAGTAGAGAACAGCTCTACTCTTCCCTGATTAAGAAGTTATTCGTAAGGTAATTTGTTTACAGCTATCACAGAGAAGCTTTTGAAGCAAGGATTGAGTATTCCCCAAATCCTCTAAGAGAATTTTATTTGATTAAATAATGAATATGGATATTCTCTTCTTCTTTCATTCCCACCCACCCCTTTTCCCCTTGCTTATTAGATCTCATTACCTGTTAACACAGGCCTTCGGAGCCTGCCTGTTCCAGCAGGAAAAAGGAAAATGACAGAGGCATTGTGTTGGGTCTGTACTGCCAAAATCTGATGGTTTGCTGCCATGTGCAACACCACAGTGCTGACCTTCAAGCCTTGAAAAGCTTAAGAGTTATTTTGAGTAAATATTATTTTCACTTTTCCCCTACACTTGTTTTCAGGTGTAAGCAATAGAAAAAAAAATTCCCTTTAAAACTACTTACTCCTTTTTCAGCAGTAAAAAACAGCCAGCTAGTTCTTTCCAACTTAACCGTGACCTCGTATTTGAAACAAGAACAATAATTCTACAGAGGAAGAGAGCTGAATACTATTCAGGGCTGAAACAGAGGGAATGTGACCATACATACTTTAAAAAACTAAGCACAAGGATATCTAATTCTAATTAGTGACATGAATAAGAAAGACTTCCCTATAAACACAGACTGATGGAGATTATTACTCGTTTGCTCTAAACCCAAGCCATCATTGTCAGATCAAACTGTTCAAGCCATGCCAGAACATTTTACTGGACTAAAAGTGTCAAGCCATAATTTTAAAGCAACTTCCTATTTTAATTTTACTGTAATGATTCTATTCATTGTTTCATTGTCACATTCAGAATTTTTATGTATTTTTATATCTAGCCTTTCATTCCTTTCCTAGTTTTCTGCTCTGCTTTCACTCCTCAAGCATTCAATTGTCAACCTCCTACAAACACAAAATTGGGTTTTTTTTTTTTAAAGGAAGGAATTTCAGAAGCTTGACAGTTACCACATGTTCCATAATTCACCCCTCTGCTGACTCATAAAATACAGCGAATACAGCCTTTATAATGAAAGAGCAAAACATTATGATGAACAATAAATAAAAGTGAATTACAACTTCAACAGAGGTTAAAAAAAAAGGAATATGAAAAAAAAAGGCACAGAAAAAAGCAAAATTTTAAACTATCAAAATCAATGAATTTTTGCAAGTGGATTTTGCCTTCTTGCTTAGGTTTTGGAGAGTGCAAAAGAGTGTAGCAATAAACTGTACAGAAGGAATGAGAAACAAGGTTCTCCAGCAGTCATAATGTTGCTAGAATTGTATAAGGCATCCATTTTAAAATCACTCTTAGCAGGTAAATGTTTAGGAACTCTTGTGAAATCATGCTCTTCAACCTATTTTTAAGACCCCTGTGTACTGCGTTAATATTTTGTAAAAGAATGTGGGGAAATACTAGCAGGAGATAAGTGAATCATTAAGTTTTTTCATTTTAATTCAAACTTTATTCATTAAAGCCTCCCAAACAACCTCTATAGTACATGAATCAGATTTAAATAATGAGCTATTTTAATTAATTTGAACTTGGAACTTCACTTTGGATCACAGAAATCTCATCAGAGGATACTCAGAAGACCAGCATGGGGTAAAAGCAAAGTACCACATTACTAGAAGTTCAAAGAACACAGATCTTGAGAGACTCCTACGAAGACAAAGATGTTTCCAATGAAAAATCAAGAATAGGAAATTTATGACAAGTTTTTGTACAACTGATTTTAAGAGTATCCCAGAGTACCTATCTTTGTGTCTACTACGACACAGTAGGCTAGACAAAAATTCTACACTTATTGCATACATTTCATTAGTATGGGAATTAGTGAAAGCATATCCTTTTAGGTTTTGAAAGGCCACAGAAAAAGTCTGAGCAACTCCTCCCTGTATACCTACATAACACCGTAAAAGATGTTATCATGCTGTGTATCTACATTAGCTGAAACAAGGGTCTAGATTATACAGCCTAAGGGACAAATGTAAACATTAAAAAAAATAACTGTTTCCTGAAACACGCATAAGATAGATTGTAACCGGCAACTGGCTGTCAGTTTTCAGAAACAACAATACCAAACAACAACGTATGGAAAAAAAATGTAAAAAACATTAACATACAGAAATACGCATCATCTCAGTGTTAACCATTATTTTAAAATAGTTTTTACCAGACCATTTACATCTTAATATTTAATTCGGATCTAACAAATCTACTAATTTATTTCAGTTAGTCCTTAAACAATAGGATATCCTCTAAAATCTTTCTCTTATGCTTGCATTATAAAAGGGGAAAATGTTTAAGTGCAAAATATCTTTGTCCCACTGTTTTCCTTCTACGTATTGTTACTACGATGAGCAAATTATATTGCCCCATCAACAGGCACATCTGAAGAAGATCTACTCTGACACAAAGCAAATAATAAATCTCTCCCTGTAATGAGTTCTGCTTTCTAATGAATTCACCCATTATTTTAGTCTAGAAGACTAAATGTTATAAAATCTGCAATACAAAGCACACACAGAATGTACACGCATATATACAAACAAACTTTGGGGTTAAACCACTTTTTGGTATTCACATTATTTCACAAATAACATGTCACCTTTATTTAAGCTGATCGGACCAGGATTTCTTTTGTATCAACTGAAGCAGCTAATTTACTTTCATTGACCATCCAGCAGTATAATGTACCACCTGCTTATTATGGTTCTCTCTGGCTATGCACTAAAAAAAAAAAAAAAAAAAAAAAAAA
>Ga0065711_1039584_pt1 | contig 17688 bp, 6 predicted proteins | sample Hoacrofraction12_FD_59098 | JGI IMG/M metagenome (GOLD analysis project Ga0065711, IMG submission 59098) | Hoatzin crop microbial communities from Cojedes, Venezuela - Epithelial fraction 12 v2 (version 2) | ecosystem: Host-associated > Birds > Digestive system > Esophagus > Crop | place...
AACACATTGTTAACTAAAGCGCTAAACTATTACTTTGAGCTCAACTTTTGTAGACAGTGAATTTATCAATGGCAATTCCGAATCTGTGATAACTGTCACTTGAATAAATTACCTATTGTTTCAACTTAGCGAAACTGTTTCAGTGAAAGTCCTTGGAAGGGCTCTGGCAGGCTAGTTGAATATCAGACTCCCCTTACCCCCCCCTTTAACGCGACAGGAGTGTAAATATTCAAATGCATATTTAGGGCATTTTAAAGAGTTCTATCTGAAAGATAGTAGGAAACCAAGCTAATAAATGTGATCAATACTTATGAATACTAATAGATAATTTATGACTGTGTCAGTAATTGCTATTTATATGAGTTAATATGTAGTCACACATGTATTAGTGTACACATCTCAAATACCAGTGACTGCAGAAGTTTTAGATACATTTAATCCATCAGCTTTGGAGTAGAAACATAAACATCCAATTATCATTCACAGAGGCACCGATGGGACGGGGAGCACGTCACACATGTCTGTAAGATGAAGATAAGTGCATAAGCTACAGTGATGGAGATAAGCTGCTTTGATTTCTGAAGGGCTTTCTTTCAGTAAAAAAAAAAGGTATTGAGAAGTAGTTTGGTAAGAGATAAATCACAATTAGATAAAAGACCAGGAAAATAACCACAAGCTTGATGCAATTTGTAACTTAACTAAATTCTGAAGTACTTTTGAAACAGATCTCGTTTCACAAGTCATGAGCACTTCTGTATTGCACAATACTTCCCCATATTTAAACAATGCCATTTTGATTAACTCACCTGTTTTCATAACATGAGCAATAATTAGGACTGTTAATTACTCCAAATTTACAAGGTAAAGAATGTATCCATGTTATGCAATAACTCAGAGAAAAATGCTGAAAAATTTATTAGTTTGAATATTGGAGTTAAGAAGAGTAGGTGTAAATTTTCCATTTTCTGATGCCTTGCATAATTATGTTTTGGTAAGCCTGTAGTGATGTTTTCCTATTAATCAATTACAGTTGTATTTCCTATCCAATTCTACTCTCAGTTAACTCACTGATGACGAACTTAAACTTCCTGCTGGAGGATCAGGCATTGGAAATATCTGTGTGCAGTTGAGCAATAATTCTTAGCGAGACTGATGGGGTTTAGATATCTAAGTACCCTCTATGATGTGTTGTAAGGATGCAGATCATGTCTACTCTGAGAAAAGGAGTATGGTAAAAAGATTTGAGTTACAAGACACAGTACTAGGCAGATGCATTGGCTCATCTAGCTGAACTATCATGGCACTGAATAAAAATTAGCAACACCTTCCTTCACTCTGTAGGATAAAGACAGAGAAACTTTGAGAGGAAGAAATAAAAGTCGACATAGAAACATGGGATGATGTATTTTGGGAGACGAGACAGCCCTGCCTCTTCTGGAAAAGGAGTGGTAGCCAGCTGTTCATCCTTTCATTCATCCCTCCTGTGCTCTAGGATGTGAGGACAGTCTACCTTGCTGAGAAGGGATTAAAAGCAGTATTTTATGTGGAACGCAAGTAATGGCGAGAAGGACCTTGATCAATAGAGGAAAAGCCACTGTGTCACATATAGCTCATTATCTGAAAAAAATACTCCTGTGGAATCTCAAACAAACCACAGACCAATCATGGCATTGTTTTTAAATGCAATGATGTACCAAAACAGAACCAGAGTTGTTTATGTAAATTACAGGTTGTACTTATTTCATGCATTAAAACCCTTTAATCTGAGATTATTACTGTGATAGCCAGGCTTAAACTCATTAGAGTGTATTAAATTTAGTTTAAAAGACAAAGTATGAAGCAGAACGTATTTGCTGCCAAAGCTTTAAAGAAATCAGACTACTGAACTAGCAAGTCACTGGCTATGCAGACAGAAGCAGTCTGTTGAAGCGCTAGACCACTTCTGACAGCATCTGCTCCTTCTGCAGCTGCAGAGAGAATATTTTATTTATTCTAAGTTATCCGAGTAGATCAATTCAATGACTATTTTGCTCAAACTTGAGAAACCAAATGGGAATGAAAGAGAAGCAAAGCCAGTTTTAGGCTATGCATACAGACTAGAAGTGCAACAATGATATATAGGAGTCCTAAAATCTTAGAGAGATTAAGTAACCAGAACTGTTCAGTTAGTTTGCTAAATACATGCAATGATATTTTTTCTAAATAAATCTTTTACATATAAAAGATATAAAATATGCTTTGGTAAATGATCTCTCCTCTATCCTGTACCTACTAAGGTTTTATTTTAAATTACTGTTACCGCACTAGTTTAAAAAAAAAAAAAAAAAATCCAGTTCTCTAAATACAGGCCTTCTTCGGACTATGGTCTAGCACAGATTACAGATACAGTCTAGTGTGAACCATCAAGGCAGCTGTGGAAAGACCTAACCAACCAAAAGAGGGGATATCTACCTAGCTTAGACCAAAAGCTCTTGAGCCTTGTGCCTCGTATTCTTGTGTTGAAGATACATGTATGTATATAAACTATTTAGAATTCGGTATGCATAATGGAAATAGAAATTATAAAAAAAATTTATGTAAGCTCTGTCTTAATATTCCTTCTTGTGATTTTTTATTCAAGTAAATAAACAGCAGTGGACAATGGACTCCTAAAAACTACTCTGAAAGCAATGGGGGGTGGGCCCTTCAAACACTGGGATACTCATTTAGCAAAAGCTTCCTGGTTAGTTAACACCAGACGGCCCACAAACCAAGCCAGCCATGCCCATACAAAACTTCCACATCCTGTAGAAGGGGATAAAGTCCCTGTAGTGCACTTGAAGAATATGCTCGGGAAGACAGTCTGGGTTAGTCTTGCCTTGGGCAAAGGTAAACCCGTCTGCAGGACTGCTTTTATTCAAGGACCTGGGTGTACTTGGTGGGTGATGCAGAAGGATGGGGAAATCCTACGTGTACCTCATGGGGATTTGATTTTGGGTGAGAACAGGCAATACATTAAATTGCATAGTGTTAATTGCTAAATAACCCTGTAACTGTCTGCCATCATTACTACAGTTGTTACGTTATATCAATGGTATTACAGTAAGAATCACCCAAACTAGTGAAGGATGGACTTTGACGAAACAGAGCAAAGTGCAGCAGTGGTAGGACTGGACCTGACTTCAACAATTGGCACCCAGCAACTTCCTCAAGGTCAACATCTTCAACCCACACACCATGGGCACGGGTTGTGCCAGATACGCCAGCTGTGAGCTCCGGATGCAGCATGCAACCATCTAACATCACATGTCACCTCTCCCGCACTGAAAGACAGTTAAGACAGATGGAGCCCAACATCATGGATTAAATGAACTCAACAGACATTTGAGAGGGATAATCCATAGACTAAGCGAATGATATCCTTGTGTGCATATTAAAGACAGGAAAAGTGGTGGTGATTAATTGGAGGATGGGGGACCTGGGCATACTGTCCTGGGTTTGGCCATGATGGGGTTAATTTTCACCAGAAGCCGGGAGGGGACACAGCCGAGTGGGCTGACCCAAACTGGCCAAACAGAACAGAGTATTCGATACCATGCGCCGTCATGCTTAGTTCTGAGTCGGGGCGCTGGCCGGGCGGAAGTTAATTGCAGCTTGGAAGTGCGCTGGGCAGCAGGTGGTGAGAGAGTGTTGCTCTGTGTGTTCTGCTGTTTTTGTATATTCTTCTTATCAGTAGTCTTGTTGTTACTGTTAGTGTCCTTTGCCATTCTGTTAATCTGTCCTTATCCTGACGCAGTTTTCCCTTTTTCTTCCGATTCTCCTCCCCACCCCAGCGGGGGGAGGGGTGATAGAGCAACTGCGTAGTTCTTTGTTGCCAGCCGGGGCTAAACCACATTCACTTAAGTCCCTGCCAAAGATCCCACTGAATAACAGAGACTGGCAAGTTCCTAATATTTATGTATCAAAAACTTTTAAAGAACTTTTTGGGTCTGATTCTGCTTCCACTGAAATCTGTGGCAGTATTTCTAGGAGCATAAATGAGATCCCAGAAAGTTCTTCAAAGTTTAAGGAAAGCGAAACTCAGAGAGAGAGATGAAACATGTTTAGAGGAGTAGAAAAATCATAGTGTAAGTGTGACATAATAATAATTGTTAAGAAAACCACTAGAGATAATATGTGCAAAGAACATGGCTCTGAAGATTAATAGAAGCAAACAGATTTTTTTTTACCAAGTCTTTTTAAGGGGCATAAGTTCTTGGTTGAACTTGTATGTCTTCTAAAACATGAAGTTAGTAATTTATTGAAATATGAATCAGCTGAGGCAAAAATGTCATCTAAGCTTTTTATGGTAGTATTAAGAAAGGAAGAAAAGTTCCATAGTCCAGAAAAAGACATATATTTCACAGGAAGTAAGAAAAAATATGGAATTGTAATGAGGATCAAACCAGGATGAATGGTCTCACCCTCTGAAAGCTGCCAAAATGCCCAACCCAAATGGAGCTTTAATATGAAGTGAGAAAAAAAACCAAAATGGGCAACGGTTAGTAGTATATCCAAAAACTTATTGAGAGCTGGAAAAATAATGTAAGTAGAGAACGTTAAATGTTGTCACAGTATGTAGAAAGTGATTTAGTGTGGCTCTAGTAAAATAGTCTCAGAAGACCAATAACATTCGCTGCAGTACACTGAATATAGACTTGAATCTGGTACAGCCTGAAAACACCAAGAGAGCTTTGACATTAATTAAGGGTATTTAGCATTGATATTTAGCAGAGAAGTCTAGTAAATTGAGTGTAGGAAATAGAATATTTTGTTTAGATATAAAAAAGAATTGATGAGATAGAAGTTATTAGTATCTCTTAGAATATCTTGCTTTTAGAGAAAGCTTTGCTATGATAAAACCCCACAGACCAGTAAATAAAGTTGATTTGTGAAAAGGTTGATAAGAGAAATATACGGTGCACCTGGGAGGGTAAAGAATTACAATTAATCAGAGTACTATAATAAGGTGTAGTTGAAAATGGAAAAACTTGTAATGAAAATATAGCTGATGAGTAATGAACTGATTCAGGGATTTGTACTACTGAAGTCAAATCTGGTTGTTTTCCCCTTTTCCAGAGCATGTAAATATATTCAACAGTATACTTAAAAGCAATATGTGTATCATTGGCTTCTTCTTTAACAAGGATTTTTTCTGTGCAAAACAGTGAATTTATCACAATTCAAAGGCAGTTATACTTACAAGTCTTCAAGTTTGAATATATCTGGTGTTTTTACTTTAAAGCTGAAAATCCTAATAAATCTGACAGATACGTAGCAATACACATTATCACAGTTACGCCACTGTGCTTTATTTATTTACATTATATTTATAATTTATATTTCTTTACGTTATATGCTTGATACAATTTCCTTTTTGTTATTGTGGTGACTGTCATTCTGACTGTCTCCTTAAAAGGAGAGAGATTTTAACTATGAGATACACTCTTGAACATCACTGGTAGAGTTTTCATCTCTTTTTCAGGTTCTCACATTGTATTTAGAGATGGCCAGCCTCCCACTGTCCACATCTGCTTTCAACTCACAAGCAGTTGGTGTAAGTCATGCATCATCTGCATTTTGTTTGCTTGCTATTCTGTCTGATCTGGGAAGCCATTGTATGAAGAAATAGAAGCAGAAAATAGGTACACTCCCTCTTTAAATTTTCAGCAGGGATTCTGCTTTTTGTAACTTTGGCAAATTGAACCATTAAATTGCATATGTTGGCCTGTTGTGTACCCATAATTAAATAAATACGGGAAAGTGCCCATAAACTTCATGAACTAACTTACTAAAACTCCCAGTGGAATAAACCTGCAGACTATAGTACTTCCCAACTTTTATTTTTTTGTCTCTTTTCAACCAGGTCAAAAACTGGAAAGCTATCTAGGACTGCACTATATCATGGCAATTCAAGAGAAGTGTGGCCAGCAGGTCGAGGGAGGTGATTCTGCCCCTTTACTCGCTCTTGTGAGATCCCACCTGGAGTACTGCGTCCAGCTCTGGTGCCCCCAACATAAGAAGGGCATGGATGTGTTGGAGCAGGTCCAGAGGAGGGCCACAAAGATGATCAGAGGGCTGGAGTACCTCTCCTACAAGGACAGGCTGAGGGAGTTGGGGCTGATCCACCTGGAGAAGAGCAGGCTCCGAGGAGACCTTATAGCAGCCTTCCAGTACCTGAAGGGGGCCTATAGGAAGGATGGAGAGGGACTTTTCACAAGAGTGTGTAGTGATAGGACAAGGCGAAACAGCTGTAAACTAAAAGAGGACAGATTTAGATTAGATATTAGGAAGAAATTCTTTACCATGAGGATGGTGAAACACTGGAACAGGCTGCCCATAGAAGCTGTGGCTGCCCCCTCCCTGGAAGTGTTCAAGGCCAGGCTGGATGGAGCTCTGAGCAGCCTGGTCTAGTGGAAGATGTCCCTGCTCATGGCAGGTGGGCTGGAACCTTTTGATCTTTAAGTTCCCTTCCAACCCAAACCATTCTATGATTCTATGATTCTATGGTAATTGTATTTAGTGATACACATGCACACTACATATACGTACAAGCTCCCTTTGGCTCAATACCCTTCCCTCTTTAAAGATATGAGTTGGAGACTATCAGAGTAAATTCAGTTAATTGTTGCAGAGAGAGAAGGTAAATTTCCTCAGTACAAAAAAGTCATCAAATCATGAAAATGGTCTAAATCAGTAGTTTATGAACTTACTTATGCATTTCTTTCAAAAGTTTATTTTGTGAAATATCTAGTTTGTTCAAACAAAATTCAAAAGGAACTTGAACTCTGTAGAAAAAAAATCCTAGAGTGTTCTTATGTGAACAATTCCCTGACACAAAATGTGATATAGTATATTTTCTTTTATTCTAGCAAGAACAGACAAAATATTGGAACCTGTGTGTCCTTCTTTTTCTGAGCTCAGAGAAAGGACCATAAATTGACCTCTAAATCATACATGCAGAGAGGTTCTTATGTATGCAGCAGTATACACACTATTTGCTGAAATAAAGTTCACTACATAATGGTGATCCAGTTGGGGCGCTGGGGCAGATGGGAGGTGGTGGCATGAAAGGCAAAGTCATCAGCCCTGAACCATGCTGCTTTGTGTTCAGCAAATTTGAGTTCTGAGAACTTTTTTACAGCACAGTATCTACATTCATGGAGGCTTTTCAGAGAGGAATTAAAATTGGAAGCTTAAAAGATAGTTGAATGTGGTTGGAATTGGCACTCAGTTTGCTGTTATTTCATTACTTGTTTCTGTTCCAAGTCAGGAAACAGAGTTACTCATTTACCAACATGAAATATGAAAAATATGAAATTTTTTATGAGTGAAATGTGATGAAATTCACAGTTGCACTGGTTCATTAGTTTGCTGAGCCTCTACATAGGTTTTACAGTGTTTTATTCTGGTTGGGTTTACTGAAAATCCTATGTAGAAGGCAGATGTGTGGCCTTCCAGATGAGCTAATGCTCTCACTGAAGGCTTTTTCCAGCAGTGCTTGGCCAAGGAAGTGTACACACCTGTGACTGTGCAAATAACAGAGAGTGTTCTTCTTGCCCATATCACACATCTGCTCAGCTGCAAAGCAGACTTCATAATCAGTAGAAAGAAATGCATATTTTAGAAAAAAATGCACCTGTATATTTCTGTATATCTACATTCAGATATCCTAAACAACATCTCAGAAACAACTATTTTTCATCACTGACAGCTAAAGAGGTTCACTTGATTAGCTAAGGTTGACAGAAATATAAAATTAGGCAAGATCAGTCTCACTTTCAGAGTAGCTGGACTAGAATTCTGAGTAGAAGGATCTTCCAGACATGTTGTATTCATGCAAAAAATGAAAGCAAACTTGTATAACTTGATTTACCTGTACACTTTTCTGTTCTCATACTTTCCTACAAGTTATATTGTGGAAACTAATTACAAGGTTTTTTATATCTCCTGATTTTTTTCTAGGACATAAAAATTCTATTTAAAATGTATTGACTACTATTTTCTCCTAGTCTACTTAGATGAAAAAAAGCCCCAAAACAACAAACCAAAAAAAAACCCCAAACCCTGAGTGATCTAAAGATCTATAATTTTAAGTACTTTTAAGAAAACGAACAACAAATCTCTGTGTTCTGTGTGGTCAAGTATGGCTGACAGTCTTAAATATGAGATTAGGCGTACTTAGACTATGGCATTCAAAATAGTCTGGTCCTCATATTCAAGAAGGATTAATTGTCAGTGTAATCAATACGTTTTTTATATCACAATTCTTGGTTTTGTTTGCTTGTTTCATGACAACTTTGTGTTCAATAATTAAAAAATTCCATCACAACATTCTAAAGGATCCACTCTATGTATTGACTCTGAATAATACATTAGTCACAGTACTATCATAGTTTTAATCTATTTTTTGAGAGCTATAATATATGGTGTTTTCATTTTAGCATGAACTGTATTCCTAATACAGATAATATATTTGTGATCAAAATAGTTTTAAATTATTGAGCTTAATGGAGTTTAACTCTCTTCATATTGGAAAGGTAATACAAAAAATAAATGTACAATTTCACATAATTAAAAATGCTTTCCAAATGTTACTTTTGTTTTGGTTTGGTTTTGGGATTTGTTTTTTTTTGTTTGTTTGTTTTCAAGACTACTTTTTATGAGATCATTTACAGACATAATCATGAGTAAATGTGACTTCTTTTATAGCTAAGGCAAATGAAGCATATCTTCAATTAGAAACTTTTGAAAATGTACTGTGGCAGCCTACTGAGAATGGAATTGCTTTTCTTCACAGCTTCACACCCACTCCTCTTTAGAAACTCATGGCTGTAGATAAGTGCTGCAAGTGCAATATCCTTCTCTTTATACATTTTTAGTCACTATGTACTTCAAATAAATTATCTGATGTGTAGTATGGGATATTTCAGAAATATTTATGTGCTTGCTTTACACTGGGTACCCACCTTAGTTTTGCTACATAAAGTTTTGCTGTAAAACATAATTAAGTATAGCTGTTTATGTAGACATAACTGTAATGATTTGTACTCCATATATAGAAGGAAGCAAGTTTTCAAATTGTTTGTCATGCTCCAGCAGGAATCCCCTTTGCAAGGTGGACAACAGAGCTGTTCACAGTGTGGTCATGCTCTAGTCAACTGCTCCATCTCTTTCTCTCTGTGCCTTCATGTAAATTGTTTCAATTTCTGTCTTGTTATGTATTATTCATAGTAATAAAATGAATGTGTTTCAAAAACAGAATAATCAATTATAGCTGTAAGGTATTTAAATAAGAAAAAAAGAAAAGAAACTTTAACAATAGAGTGTTTTATGTTCTTATGACAGGCTCGTACTGGCAGTTGGAATCACTAAGACACGGTAAGATATATTAAGATAAATTTAGTGTCAAGAAACAAATTACAGTTAAGGGTCAAAACCCCACTGATATTCTCACAGAAGAATTACATAGAGAAGCTTTCAAAATTTTCATACATAACCAATAATTAAGCTTTTATAGAGTTACTTTCAAATGCTCAAGACTAAATCGGATAATCACATCTATAATCCCGCTGCTTTTTCTCACATGCAGTTACTTTTATTTATTAAGCTGCTTTTGTACAAAAAAAAGGCAATACTAGCAACCTAAACAGTATCAGGATGCAGCTGTGATAATTTCATCTCTCTGTCTTTTTCCCACATAATTCCCAGACATAGTTCAGAGCCGCAAGAACATTTCCAGCAGGTTACTGTGTATGTGGCCTACCTATTTGAGCAGCTAAGGGAGTTTGCTAGTATGGATGTGGCTAGACTCTGTCAGTTGACTACAGAGACAAAGGACAAGCTCTGACACTATCTAGTGTATTAGTACAGATGTAGTCACAGATGCCAGGCTGAGAAACATGGTATAAAGACTCTGTTAGTTGAATCTGAAGACCATTAAGTCCTCAGCCAACAACATAGTCTTTGAACCCAAGGAGAGAATAGGATTAATATCATATAGAGTTTCCAATGAGCTCAAGATTGCTGTGGGAATCAGAAGACAGCCCAAACCAAATGAAAGGAAGCTAGTTTTTCCCTTACATCAGAAAAGTCCTTTCAATATCAAAATAAGAAGTTGTATCCCAAAGAAGGATAATGATCAAAAGATGCCATAAGTAATCCAGAGTTCATATGCCCATTTTTTTTTATTTAATGGATGCTCATCTATCGAGGGTTAAGATCCTTCTGTGTTCTTATTGATTTAGAGAATTAAAAATGGAACGCTTCAAAAGTGTTGAAGAAAGGGAAACAACTAAGACCTCTGATTTTCCTAACAGTTCAGGAAATGCATAGCGTAGGCATTTTAAAAAGTGTTGGCAATTAGATCATTGCAAATTGCTGCTCTGCAGAATAAATCTAATTGACATAAAAGTAATCAAATCTGAAAGTTCGATTATTCTTCTGAGCATAATGATTCTATCAAATCATAAATCAAACAAAAAATTATTGATTTAGGATTAAAGTAATAGATTTCCTAAAAAAACATATCAGTTGTTGTTTATGTAAAAAAATGGGAGACAGGAAAGAATTATCTTAGAACTTCCCTCAAAACAAATTATATTCATAAAGCTGTATTTCATTGTCATATCTGAAAAGTGTTAGGGTAAGAGAAGAGGTCTTAGGAGCTTGAAACAATACTAAATCAGCCATCCTAAGTACATTTTTGTCAGAAGATTTTTGTTTGATTATAATTGAGACTACTCAAGTAGACAGCTGTACATAAAAACCTTTTTTCCCTTCTGAATCAGAAAAATAGACAATAACTCATATTTCAACCAAATTATGGAACTAAAAATAATTTCTTACCCAGAAAAAAAATAAAGAAAATAAGACTATTTGAACAGACAATGAATACTACCATACCTCAAAATTAATCTTTTTCTTGGTAAGATTACCCAAGGGGGGAACATTCAGTGGTATCGGTACCTGTACAAAGGAGTTGATCTATCATATGGGATACTAGAAAATGACGTAGTCCCTATATTAATAAGCTGGATAATTTTTATTTTTCAAAAAGTGAATATGTCTCTGTTGCAGACAATGGACAGGACTGGGCTTCCAGATTTCCTTGAGATTAAGTTCTTATTTAAATGTTTTATTTCTTTTTGTAAGATAACTGTCTTGTCTGAAGTTGCAGAAACATTTCTACAGTATTAGGACGTTTATGAAATAAGAGTACCTGACTATTTTGTTCTTGCACATAGCATAGAACATAAGAACATATGATTAGGTATAGAAGTATACATATAAAATATATATATATATAATATATACATATACGTATATATACAGTAGCAGATAGGATTTATTTTAATTTGTCATACTGTCCTAATCTGTTGGGTTTTTCTACAAGCTCAACCTACAAAAACCACAGCCAACATGTATGTTTTACCAACATAATAGTGAGACAAAACACTAAGTTCAAGTTGGAAGTGTAATACTGAAATTTTCCCACTGTTGAGTACAGTAAGCCTTTTCAGAACTTTTAAGGTATACTTTTATATTTTAAGGTATACTTGTACCTTATATATTTTAAGGTATACTTGTAAGGTATATTTTTATCTGATTTCTTCATTTTTACAGTTAGATGGAAACTCATATTGAAGACTTAAGCTGCTCATCCAATCCAAGAAATCGTTTTGATCACCCGTTCATATTCTGCTTTAAAGTTAACACATGTACAATGACCTTTAAACCTCTTTTTGTGATCTTCCCTGCATGGTAGAGCTCAGTAAAGCTACTCAGAAAAAGTGTATCTTCTGAGCCTCATCTATCTTGAGATGTCTGTAGTAAAGCAGTGTCTATCAACTTTAGCTCATCTGTTTAAAAGCTGTGATATTTTTAACAAATTCTAGGAAATTAAGTGTTTCAAAGTTTGAGTTTTTAAGGGACACAGTTTCAGGCAATATTCATGCCCTATTCTGATGATAGTAGGATCTGTTCAGGCAGGCTTTTTGTCTAGTAACAGCTGTTACAAAAACTGAAAATCTGATTCTTAGTGTTCACTCTGCTCTTATTAATGTTGTTGACAGTAAGATTTCAATGAGGATTGAAGGACTGGATGTAAAATCTTCTCTGTCAAAGGAGACATGTTGTATTTATATTTTCTATCAGATGAATTTCACCCTTTGTGTCATCTTCCTGGACTATAATAAGACCTACCAGATCTCAAAGTTTGTATCTCGGGTTTTTTTAGAGCACAATAGTGTAGATTTTCTACAATACTTTACATAAAATAAAACAAGCGAGCCAGCAATTACTTCAGAAATCCAACTCTTCCTGTTTGTAGTAAGTGACCGGTATAAAGAGGTAAGGTACTTTCTTAAAATAAATTGCCTTTTAACCAGTGAGGCTCTTTTCCAAATACTGTTCTTGTAATACTGAGGGAATTCATCAAAACTACTCTCCCTGCCTCTTCAATAAGAATTATATATGAAGGACTCTGGGGCAGACAGCTTTATTTGTATCCAGCTATCCAGCATTGCTGAAAGCATGCATAGTGTAATTACAAGAAAACAGATATTTGAACAATTTTGTCATGCAAGTTCTGGAAAAGTCACAGGGACTTAAGCAAGTGTTTGATAAAGTTCCTCAGCTTTCTGCTGAAACAGATTGCTAGGATATGATCTAAGACATACTGGTTACCTTCAGCCTTTGACAGGTTTTTAGTAAAGTCTAAGAAATATGAAAATTTCTTGCTGAATTTGATCTGAAAAAATGAATATTTTGGAGTGTACTTTTTAAAACTATTTAGTTATTAAATAATTGTTTCATATGTTTTTTACTTTATGGAGCACTCAAGGTCTACATTTCTGCAAATAGACATGCTGGGTTTTAGAAATATTGGTACAGATGATGTCTGAAAGTGCTGAAAACATTGAAAGGATTGTGAACTCAAACCATATGGATTGCACCGTCTACACTTACACAAGTGCTGTAATACCTGGGATTTTATTTCGCTATGAATCAAAAAGAATGAGCAATCAATCTTTCTTAAATGTGAAAGACTGGAGGTAGAATTGCATACACCTTATGAGGAAATCCAGATGCTAGAGCTAAACTTGGACACTAAAAGACATTCACTGCTGATCAGAAACACTTGTGGAGGGAGGAAGATGCTTCACCCCAGGCTCCTGCTTCCTTTGAAGGACTATGCAAATGCTTTTCTGGTTTCCACAGGAGGAAGTTGCATGCAGCAGACCCACATTAATTAGATTTTCTACTGCTCATTTCCTTAAAACAAGCTGCTCAATACTACAGCAAACTGAAGAACCAGCTGATCTTTGAGGGTCTGACTAGCTGTTTGACTCAAATATTGAGAATAATTTTTGTTAAATTAGAATGAGAAAAGGAAACAAAAAAATTCAGAGTGGCGGAGGGTGGGAAACTGGAGTATACTGTCTCTGAAGAGAATCCTGCTGCTCTCAAATGTATTACTTCTTATGAAAAAAATGCATAGCTTTTTTATTTTATTGTTTGAATTCCACAAATACATAAAAAAGGTAAAAGTGTTGTACTACATTTTCTTGAAATAAATTTGACAGAAAGACTAGTTCCATTTTGTAAAATTTATTTCATATAAATCTTGTTAGCTTATCAAGAAATCAACTTCACAATTTCTCCTGTGAACCACTAGACTTCCAAGATCATAGTTGAGCAACTACAGGGATCTAAAACTTGTTCTATGGAAGTTATGTTATTTCCTGTAAGTACCTTATATCCACTATTATTTCATTGTTCTGTCTTATCAATATTGATCTTTTTAATATAGAAGCAAATCTATCAAAATTATTCACTGCACAGGAACAAGCAAGGATTCTCATAGGTGTTTGTAGACTAAAATGGAAGAGTGTTTAATTACAGAGTGGCATTCATTTCTCTTAACTATGCTGCAATTATATTGTAGCAAAGTTAAAAAGCATCCATCATCATAAAGTTTATCATGTAAACAAAATATTAACTGGTCTTTAAAAATTATTATTACATAGGCAATCTAATACAAACATGAAACTGAGCAGTTTGATGATCTTTGTGTTCCCCTTGAGAATTATACTGTACAATCTACAACATTTGCTTCAGGGTAACTAGTTTAATACAAAATGCATATGTAAATCACATAAGGAAATTGTCAGAATAGGTTTACATGAATATTGAATTGTATTTCTTATATTAGGACAGACACAATGTCATTCACCATATGTCTTGCTTTGTGAAATTCAGTCAAAGTATTTGGCAAAGACGAACAGTTCAGAAGTTGGCTAATTAGTGCTTGCCTCAGTGCTTGCTTGTAGGCATTGTTTGGGGAAATTTTAACATACATTATCTATACCTACTCATTCCTGTAACATGCTACCGTGCTATATTAATGCTTATGTAAACATACGATACAGAAACATACACCATAAAGGTACATCACTCTCAAAAGCCTATTATCTGTTAAATAAATCTACCCAGTTACTAAGTGTTTATTCAAGTTTAATTTGGAATATTTTTTCTTAACTAGAAACCAGATTATGCATCTGTCGTTTCATTGTCACAAAACACACAATAGGGGAAGATACTATGGCAAACGAGAGCCTGGAGAGTGGGTAAAATAGAGAAAGGAACAAGATAGGGAATCCAGAAATAAATGAATAAATTCCAGGGAAATCACTTTGAATAGAAATGAGATCAAAATGGCAAACTAGACTGGGAGATGTATTAAAGTGCAAGGAGATGAAACATCTTTTTGGTAGCTGTGTACAGTCCTCACTTTTGTGTTCACCTCAGGTACTGCGTGCCAAGTTGCGATAATTTCTTTTGTAAATAAACCCAGTGGTTCTGACTTATTCAAGCAAATTTGAAACAATGGCCAAAGTTCACTCTCAACACTATGTGTGTTTTTTTCAGAAATATTTGCAGAGTTGCTTTTTGCACATGCTTAGGTATACTTGGAAGCTCTTAGCTTAACATCTTCAAGAGCAAGGAATAAAGAACTTGTGTAATGCCCTGCAAAGTCTTTCAAGCATGAGATAAACTTAGCATCAAGAAGAATATGTGAGAATACGTTAGTGCACTCAATCAATTTCTTTGGGTTGGGCTCCAGGGAGCTTATTTTTAAAGTGGTGTGCAAGAGGTCTTCAGTCCACATAGACATTTTGCTGAGGCATATTGTTAATAAATAATTTGATTTGTGCACATGTGTCCTTTACATGGCTTTAAAGATTTATTGCTTAATGGCTGATTGAACTTAGCAGGTAAATTGAAACAGGGTGACATGGGACCATTGCAACTAAGTACGAGATGGCAAGTTCATCACTGCTCAAGCTGCGTCTTAAATGCTAAACCTATAAAGCCACAAAATAGCTGTGATTTTATGTGTGTTTACATTGTCTAATTTTAGGCCTAAAATTAGGTACTTAAACTAGGATGGTCATTTCCATAGTGTCCTTATGGTTTAGCTAGAAGAGAGAAAAATAAAAGAAAAGAGAGCAAAAAAATACATCAAAGGTTGATGTTGATTCAGAATTTATCAGTGAAACTTGAGGATACAGCTAACCTCATCAAATCTACCAAAAGGAGTGTTTCTGCCCTCTTACTCGTCTTTCCCTATGTCAGCACTGACATAGGGATCTTTGTTTTACAAATACAGATCAATATTCAGAGAAACTAAAATAAAATATTTCCACTGATACTGGGAAGCAGGTAGGCTGTCAGAGTCATCAGCATAGTTAAATATTTTTCTCCAGTTTCATAAAGAAAATCACTGAAGTCTTTGTTGAAATTACAGGTAATGGGAAGAAATCTTTTGTGTTAGGAAGTTCAAGTGTGAAAAATGGAATAGATGCTGCTTTTAGCACTGCCTGTGGTAGATGACTAGAAGAAACATTTCATCACAAGGGTATGTGCTGGCTACTGCAGTATTATTGAATGGTTTAGCATTTGTCAAGTTTTCCATCAAGCTCTCTGGTGTTGTTCTTTAAGGCTGATCTTTCATCAGACTTAAAACAAAAGCTCTATCTCTTTTTCTTGGGCAGAGGTGATGTGGAGCATCTTCCTGTTCTAGTAGCAAATTGATTTGAGAATCTAAAAGCTTTTGGGCATCCATCTAAAGAAAATAGAAATGTTATGTCCTAGCCCAGGTCTTTCATGAAAAATAACTTTGTATTAATGTGACAGAGGAGAAGTGCTAGAAACCAAATTCTAGCAATTCCTGTCAGTATAAATGAGGAGAAAGTTCTTAATTTAGCAAATCTTTCCATTTCTTTCCCGCTCGTTGCTGCACTTTTAACTGTTATCTTCAGGGGTTCTGCAGCCATTGTGAAAATTGCTATCATTAATTCTTAAACAAACCCACTCTCATAAAAAACCATAAACTTTTAGGGTCTCCCAAGACAGATTAGCTTATAGATATAGTACAAAATGGTAAATGATTCATGAGCTGGCCACAACCTTTTTCTCCCCCAGTCAGAAGTGCTAGCACTTAATCACTACTAATTATCTCCTTAGAACACTTCTTGGTATAACAAACTATCAGCTTCATAATCTAGGTCCCAAATGTCTACATTAATAACAACATGTGAATAATATTCAATAGTGAGTCATAGGGTAAGCTAGAAGTTTGCAAATATTGTCATCATCTTCATCCATCCCTTTCATCTCTCACTTGCAAGAGTCTAGTCTAACCTCCTTTCTTAGAGAGAAGCTAGAGGACACAAACTTGGTTTCAATTATATTTTGCATCTTTATGATGCACAGAAACTTGCTGAGTTTCTGTGACCACCAGAGTCACCAGCTTGTACAAAGATAAGTTATTATCTGACTGCCCCTGTGGCAGCAGTGGCCGTGATTCCCAGGAACTGGTAGGCATGGATGCCTAATCGGGCCAGGTATCACCATTCATCTTCCACAAGGAAGCTCTCTTGCTGAACTAAATAGTTAACCATGCTTTGCTTCCTTGGAAGCAGTGGTTTTAAACCTGTTCTGTAATGAACTGTTTTGTGCAATTTCTGGCATTTTCTAGAAACCCATCAGTGGGATCTGACATCTACTCCAAGACAAGATACAACTCAGATGCTGAATAAAGACTAAGAGCTTTATACTAGTCCATGCTCAGATGATCAACCGTAAAGATCCTACAAGCTGGAAGCTTCCTTAGAAGAGGAAGCTCAGATCTACTAACAGAATTGGTTCAAAATATCATTTATTACATATAGCATCTGTGTCCATTTCTGTGTTCAAAACAACAGTGAATTACAGTTAGACCATGATAATAACAAGTTGGATGGTTGGGCCATAGAATACCATCATGCTTTGTGCTTCACAAAGACTGGCTTAATGGATGACTCTCTTCTGACGTAAAGTAGAAGTTGAAGTAATTGTATATTGTAGCATTTTGCTAAATCTATGACACACTTTATATAAATAGAACAAACACATGAAGATTGATAAAGTAACCTTTTGTTCTTCTCTTTTATTTATTTCTTTGTTTTCTGTTGTCGGAGTGGGAACTCGGAACTGGTAGAAACGATACAATCCCAATGTGAGTAAGATCGTTCTACTTTATTAGTCATCAAAACAGGGTATATATAGCAAATCAATTACGGCTTCTAATTGGTTAGTTACTCTTAACCATATATAGTCAAAACT